>Ga0098038_1001471_pt1 | contig 10191 bp, 17 predicted proteins | sample 5B_taG_FD_75051 | JGI IMG/M metagenome (GOLD analysis project Ga0098038, IMG submission 75051) | Marine viral communities from the Subarctic Pacific Ocean - 5B_ETSP_OMZ_AT15132_CsCl metaG | ecosystem: Environmental > Aquatic > Marine > Oceanic | place: Pacific Ocean | collected 2015-01-08 | reverse complement strand
TCATTCAATCACCTCACTCAAGTTGCATTCTTCTAAGCGATAGTCGCCTATTTTTCTTTCAACCAATTCCTTTACGATAGCCCTATCAACATGGGGGTAATCTTCAGCAAGTATATCCCATATCGCAATCAATTCATCAGCCATTGGTCGCAACCGCTTGACTTCTGCATCTAATGTAACAATAGCCGCCGTCATTTCGTTTGAATATCTGATACGGCTCTTAAGATGATACTCTCTATCTTCATCATTCATTACGTTCATAATTAGATTGTATGTTTCATCAACATCTTCTGCATATTTGTTTGTGTCAATCATTCTTCTCCCTCCGTTGCGTCTCGCTCTTCGGGCGGTATCAGATATTCCTCAAGTGGTATCCATATTCCATCAAATGAAACATAGACTCGATTATCACCTCTGCCGACAAACATTGCGCAAACACATTTTTTGCATTTAATGCGGACTTCGTCGGCTTCAAATGGATAGAGTTTCCATTTCAATGAAGAAATTCCCCAATCATGTTGCTCACTACTGTCAACACACATCTGTATCTTGCGCAGTATATTTATTCGCTCTTCTGCTTCTCTTGCGCGTTTGATGATTTGTGAGGTCATCGCATCTGTTTTTGCTAATGCTCTTTCAAGCATCGTCATTTCTTCTTTTTCGTTTCTGTCTTTGGTATTCATTGTTTCACCTTTGTTTCTTCCCACCATTTAGGCGCGGGAGTTCCTTTGTCCCATGTAGCGAAACGTCGCTTGTCAAGGGAATAGTAAACGCGGTATGCTTCAACCGCAGTGTACTTTTTCTCATCATACAGATATGGGTATCTGTCTTTGTTGAAGGCGCGAGCAAACGGAGTCAGACGCCCCATTGGTATCTTGTCAATCATCTTGTTTTCTGACATTTTGAGAATGGCTTGACTGCAAGCATGAGTCTTTTTGAAGCGCAGATAATACTGCAACGACAACTCTCTCGCGTGCCACAACAACCATGTGTAGTTCATCTGTGTCATCGAGGTCCATCGAGTGCATGGGTGATTGTGATAGCCACCCTTGTATGGTGTGCCTTTCTGTGTGAGTGGCATCTCTTCGTCGATAGCACCATGCGTTCGTAAAGCACTCGCGAGCATTTGCGCGCTCTCTACAACCATCTTTGGTATATGCTTGTCGCACATCATTCGCGCGGCTTTTCTTGGGTCTTCGTGTAATACAAATATGTTCATCGTTGTTCCTCCTTCTCCTTTCTTGCTAACTCCAAGTCGTGAGCGCGATACATTTCTTGTAGCGTCGCCCACAATTTCTTTGTCGTACCGTTCGCCCAATCTGTAACGAAGACTGCTGCCGCCGCGCGGTGATATGGGTCGAGCGAAGACAATTCCATGAGTGCATCGTATAGCATAGGGAGTCCGTAGTATGATGCGCGCTCTCCTGATGATGCACCATAACCAAAGCGTGCGACGTGCAAAGCGTTGTTCGCCCACTTGTTTGTATCGACAGCCATGACCTTCGACAACTTGCTTGCTTCTTCGTCGATGCTTATGTCGAACCCTTCAAGGAGTTCGATAATCATGTCGAGCATTTCACCATCGCTCAAGTATTCATCGGGGATTTCTTGAGGTATCTTCGCAAGACCTTCTCCATCGCTATGCTTTGGGTCAGCAACCTTACTTAAGAATGCGCGGAATTGATTCTCCATGTCATCCATCATGTCGATGATTTGGTCAAAGCGTTCGCATTGACATGTATCTCCAAAGTTCATTTCTTCACAATGAGCATCGTCTCGCAGTTGTCGCAGTTGTTCTTTTGCGTCTTTCAAATTCACATCAACACCTCCATAGGGAACGGGTCGAGTCCGAGTTGGGAGAACCCATTCGGATGAGGGTCAAAGTCTGAGAGTGGTGCTATGATAATCCACCAATCGTTACAAGGTGATACGATTCGCAGGAAACCATACGGCGAACCATTCGCCAAGAAAGAATAAACATCCTTCTGTCTTCGATACTTTTTGTTGAGAGGTCGCAACCATTTTTTATCAATCAATCGCGAACCAATCATAATGTTCCTGTGATTTGTAATCAAACGAACACTACTAACAGGCGCGGAGCCAATTGGTTTGTTCGTTTCTTTAAGGAGTCGTTCGTTTACTTTTTCGTTGAACGTATGTCCACCGCCGAGCATGACTTCCATCTTTGCTTCGTCTGACTTCGGAATGATGAGAACAGTCGGTCCCGTGATGTCGTTCACGAATCCGCTACACTTGTCATTGTTCAACCATGAGTAATACCCCATCGCGTCTTTGCATGTGAATCTCATTCTTCTTCCTCCAATGCTTCAAGATTGATTCGTCGTGCAGATGCAAGACCAACAGCCACATCAGCGGCGCGGTCGCCAAACATAGGTTTCAATCGTGCAGTCATGACAGCGGTAGCATTGCATGTATCGCAACAGCGACCATCTTTGACAGGCGCGGCATTGTGTCCAAGAATCCAATAGCATTCTCCTGTTTTTGGGTCGATGTGGTGGTCAATGTCACCTTTGCAGACGACGCATGTGTGTATTTCTTTTCCTGTTAGTGGGTTTATTCTTGTCATTGTATTCGCCTCCATACAAATTTTCCAACGTGTATCCCATTCTCCATTCTCCAAGACGCGCAACCACGCAACGATTGTGCTAATGAGGTTGCTGACTTTGGCGTCTTTTGATTGAGAGGATACTTTGCTGATACCATCTCAAGCAGTTCCTTCGATGAATACACCATACCAATCTTCGCAACACTCTTACACATCTCTTGACGTGCGGTGCGTAGCATTTGTTTCTTACCTGTTCGTTTCTTGTATTCCATTTCAATCAACCTTCCAATCTTTTGTTTCGCGTCCTTCAGAGATAGCCAAGTTCGCGGCCAAGAAGTTGTCCAAGTCTTGACCTTGTGTGTCGCCCCATCGCTTCTCCGTGAAGCGCAGAATGTATTCAGGGTTCATGCCCCATTGAGGCTTTGGATATGTCTCGCCTGTTTCAGGGTGGAAGAACATCGACGTCGCATGAGAACATGGCTCTTGCCATAGGTCTCCACCATGCGCGCCTCTCCACGATAGGTCTTGTGCCTTCTCAACCCATGACCATGCACCTCGACAGTTCGCGCCCAAGCAACCGCAGTCGCCAAGCATGTCCCATGTGTCGTCGACTTGTAGAACAAGAGCCTGAACTCGACCAAGTTCTTGTCGTGCATTTTCTGTGTGAGATGAAGTCATCTCAATCAATTGATTGATGTGTTCTTCACCATAGCATACCTCAAGTATCTCAATCTTATCTTCAAGCGAGTAATCGCTCAAGTCTATGATGTCTGTGAATGCGGGAACAGTTTCGTTGTTCAACTTCACCGTCTGTTCTTTCAAATGTGTCCACTTGCCCCAATCTTCTTCATGACTCATACTTGTTCACCTGCTTTGTAGACCATCTCGGTTGTTGTTCGTGACCATGTTCCATTGACACCAATCGCATCTCCGATAGTATCGAGGACTTGCTCATAGAGGCGAGTATTGATAGCGTGCAATGTGTCAATCAAATCAACAGCGTTGAACACATGATGTGTTCGCGTTGCTTTGATAGGAGACTTCAACAAGTGAAGAACAGCGGTGCGCTGTTCACCATTGAGATTGTCCCATGCTTGAACAGTCTTCTGTGCATCGTTGGCAAGTTGAATGTCGTCTTCGATGTTTTCAGGAGTAGAGACAGGCGCGTTCATGCTACGTCTATGTTCTTTGTAGTCGTTCATTGACTCATAGTCTATTGGTTCTGAAATCGTACCCTTCTTATGGTAAAGAGGGCGAGGAATATCATCGCCAATTGGATGTTGCCATGTTGGATGATAGTGTGTTCGATTGCGTCCATTAGTAACATGGAAACAACGGGTCTTCTCAATCCATCCTCGACGGACAGCATCACTACATGACGCATGCCAAAGGACATCGCTACGAACGGAACGTGTCGCCCCATCCATCTTGTCGCAAATTTCATCGACAGTCATCGGTTTGTCTTCTGTGTTTATGATACGCGTCACGAATGAAAGGTATGTTTCATCGTGTTCGCGACTGTATCGTCGTGCTTCGTTATTTTTGTTTTTATTTTCGGTCATAGTATCACCGTTCTTGCAGACGCGCTCGATTATGCGAGCAACATGAGTCAAGGGTTCATCATGCGAAAGGTGGGGAGAGTGTGGTGAACAAGAGAGGGATGCGTTCTAATGGAAATGAGAACTTACCACACTCTCCCCATGTGAGAGTCACACGTCTTTGTTATCGCGGAACGTGTAAACCGCGTCGTGGAATACGAGGGGAGTATCAGACAGTGGGACAGATACGCGTCAGATTATTTTACGCTTACTTGGTCTTCACCTGTTCTTCAACAATCTTGACTTTCCATGTTTCTTGGAAAGCAGGAACTTCTGTGATTGGCGTCATACTCTTCGTGCCTTTGACCGAATCGCTGTAAGGAACTTCAAGCATGTGAGGGTTCTCTGCATACCATTGTTCCATCGCTTGGAGGTCATCAACAGGTTGCCCTGTATGTTCAGCATACTTGTTGACAGCGCGGAATGCGATGTCTTCAAAGAGAGAAGTCATTGTGCCTGAACGATTCATGAATGTCTCGACACCTTGTTTCTTACCATGCAGAACACGCGTCCCGTCAGAATACATTGGGTTGTGTGTAACCATACCTGAACCAACTTGAGCGACGTGCCACATTGTTCCGACAGAATCTTCATCACGTTGAGGCGCACCACTCTTGGTTGTCGCCGCGACATAGTGAACGTCAGGGTCGACCCAACCTTTCACCGCTGCGTTGTAAGCATGTCCACCAAGAACGCGAGCCGCATCTTTACCGAGAGAAGCCGTCGTCATTATAACGTCGCCATTCTCATCAACATCGAATTGGTTCTTGTCACCTGTTGCGACCTTGACAGTCGGTTGAGGGAGAAGACCATGCTTGTTGAAAACAGTTAGCATACTATCGAAGTTGATGATTTCTTTCGGGATGTATCGCAGGATGGACATAGCAAGGAGGTTCTTTTGGTTCTCCGCTAATGCACCAATGACTCGTTCAGCCCAATCGTGAGCGTCGAATTGACCAACGCTTCCCTTCATGTGTCGAACCTTCGTGCTGTTGCCGTACATCAACAAGTTCTGAACACCACCGCGCATGGCAAGATTGCCACAGTAAGTGCGGAGGACAGTCATGAATGCTTGAAGTGCTGACTTACCGTCGTGAGAGTTGAGGATGGTTACACCCATTCGGTGTCCACCATGCTCTTCGACAAGTGCGTCTTGGATTCGATTCGCTGACAGATTCACATAGTTGTAGTTGCTCAAGGACTTGGCTGATTCGCTTCGTGTCTTGGTCGCATAACCTGTGATGTCAATGTTCATGACAGCGCGTGAACCTTTGTTGATTGAGAACGCAGACCATGTAATCAAATCTTGACCCGCCGCGTCGTTCACCGCATTGATTTGCTCAACAACAGGCTTGAACACAGTTGGATGGTCGATGACTTCAAAGTTGTTTCCGACAGCGCGATTGAGGACAACGCCGAGTGGGTTGTCTTTGTCAGCGAGTGTTGGATTGACAACAGTTCTCATCCGCGCATCACCATTTGTTGTGCGAACAGGAACGATTGTCTTTGAACCATCAGGCGCATAGTCAATCATCGCAAGTTCGTATGTCTTGGCTTCAAAGTTCCATGCACCGAAGTCTTCGTGTCGCTTACCGTCAGCCATCGCTTTGCTGATTGGGTCGTTGAGTGTCTCCTTCACTTTGTCGGAGTCAGCCTTACGCTTCTCTCTTGCGAGAGCGACCTTGTCGATAGCCTTCTGTTTCTTCTTCGCTTGCTTGACTGCTTCGTCTTCCACCGATTCTTCTTGTTCGACAAATGCGCCGACGTCGAAAGACATGGTGTCAAATTGAGGCGTCGAGTCATCAACATCTTCGTCATCAATATCGTCACCGATGTCGATGTCCATGTCGATGTCGAATGTCTGAACGGCAACATCTTTTGATGTGAAATCCATTTCGACTTCTTCACCTTCGCGTTGAAGTTCGACTGCGTCGAGCGAGAACGGTGTTACTTCACCGAACTCAACCCATGCGTCAGCCATGTCTCGCAGTTGTGCGTGGTCGGTTGAGAAACCATACATATCTGCAACACATACTTCAACCGAATTGACAGTCGCGTCTTGTAGGTACAAGACTAACTGACCGTCAATCTCTTCCGTTGAGACGATACACGCGTTCGGTATCCATTTTGTTTGTTCGTCACCCGAAGCGTCGGTGTAAGTCACCTGCTTCATGGTGTTGTTTTCTTGCTTCATCGAGCCGATTACTACGGCTCTTACTTGTTTTTCGGGGTTCATATTTTTTCCTCCTTTTTTGTTTGTCCTGTGGACTGTGATGTGCGAGACTTCAAGTTCTCGCAGTATATTTCAATGACTTTCTTGAAGTCCTTGAGTCGTCGTCGTCTTTCTCGTTCTTCATTATGAACGATGTGAATATGAAAGAACGAGTCGTCTCTTGAATTGGTTCTTAGTTCAAAGCGGTTCATAATAAATCACCTATGTCAAACGTCGTCTCGATAACATCCTCGACGTCATCGTCTTCGATGTCAATGCTGATGTCCAAGTCGAACATCATTTGTGATTCTGTGTTGCGCGCCATATCTTTTACAACATCGCTCTCACCATAAAGGTTACGATTTTTAACTTGCGCGTATGTGTTCTCACAAATGGAGATACCGCAACAGTATCGCACGTCCATCAAACCGTTGCTGACGAACGATTGCCATTCGCTTTGACACGAAGGGCATGTCTTGACCATGCTGTGTGGCAGGTCAGAGTATGTTCTGTGTGGGTTGATGAACATGTTGCGATTCATACTCGATGGTCGAATGATAGCATCAGCATTGAGTATGTATTGTCCCTCGCTTGTCTTGTTCATGTGGAACGAGACAACGGAGTTGGGGTCTTGTATCAATCTTTCAAGTTCGGTTAGTTGTTGAGTCATTGTGAATCCTCCTCAAGAATAAACATCTTACTGTAATCAAGAAACATATATTCAGAGCCGACTTTTCTTAGTGTCATTTCTGAGTGTCGCAAAGCGACAAACTTACGAGGGTCATTGAACACACGGTAAACATCTCTGCCATCGACATCAGTACCGAAGAACATGTAGGGTATCATTGTGAATCCCCCGTAGGTTCAAAGCCAATCAAGTCGTGAGCCAAGTCGCTCATCATTTGATTGACGATGGACTTTTCTTCTGCAATCTTTTGGGCTTCTCGCTTTGCGCGAAGTTGTTGTTGATGTTTCTCATACGCGTCAGGGTATTCTTCTCGCCACAACTGACCCATGTATGTGTAGCGGGTCGGTGTGTCGTTGCGATACATCTTTGGATTCGCATTGTAATACTCAAGGACTGTTCGCATTGCTTTGCGGTATGTTGTGTATCCATAGTTACACATCAAGTCCATCGCGTGGCGAATCAATCCATCGCTGTTCATGTTCGTGTTGTCGATACCGTTGAGTACATCAACGGCCATTTGTCTTCGGTCTTCTTTTTGTTTGGGGTTCATCATTGTTCATTCCTCCATGTTGCAATCTCCGCGATAACATCGTTGGGGATTGGGAGTGTGAGCCAACTGCTCCCGTAGGAGTAGTTGTTGTGTGTGTGGTCGGGTTGAAGCCCTGCTTTCTCAAGCAGGTCGACCGCTTCTACATATCCAAATCTGATACCGCTTGCTTCTTTGTAGCCAGCGAGGTATGCCTCTTGACGAGGGGAACCTGCTTTCATGTCGTTGAGATGATAGCGTTGCCAAATGAGATGGACGCGCTTCATCAAAGGTGAGAAGCCAATGAGTTTGCGAATCTCGTCAAGGTTCTGTCCCGTACTAAAGCAGTCAGTCTTGAGTCTGTTCCAAATGGTTCCGCAAATGGAGAGTCGTGGTTCTTCTCCTTCGTGAAGTCTTACCTCAACTTCAACGAGGTTGTCCTTGATGTTGTTGCCTGTGTAGTCATGCTTTCCAAAGTTAAGAGTGAATTTCATTCTAAGTCCTCCAATTCTTTCTTGAGTGAGTCAAGTATTCTCAAGTCGTTTGAACCATAGCCACCGATTTCAATGGCCTGTTCAAGGTCAGCGATTTGTTCCTCCAACTCTTCGCGTTCTGATTTCAAGATGACACCTGTCTGTAATGATTCATCTTCTGCATCAGCGCGTGCTTGTAAGAGGTCAGCCTCGTCCTGCATCATTAGTTGAGCAAGGTTGAGTGGGAAACGGACGCGGTATTGTGTTTCATTATGTGTCTGAATGTTCACGAATCTTTTACCCTCAGCGAGTTCTAAGAGAACCTTTGTAGGTATGTCGTTTTGATGGCTGAGTAATCGAGACAATTGTAAAAATCGTATCGCGATTGTTTGCTCTTCTTTGTTGTGGTCAGCAGGTCGTGTAGTCAAGACGTGTGTTGTGAGGTACGACGGGTGCATAAAGTGGTCTTTGTTCCAAAGCAATCCTTCGACTTGACTCATGCTTTCACCGCCTTTTGGCGAACAGTAATCCACAAGTCCCAAGCCGCGCGCTGTTGACACTTATCATCTTGACAGCAAACAACATGGTGAGGTTGGTAGACCTTATCCTGCAATTCAATTTCTTGTTCTTTGCAATAAGGGCAAGGCCATTCTAATACTTCTGTCTGACTTACACTCATGCTTTCACCAATCCTGTGTCGCGGTCAAAGACTTCATCCAATACTTCTTGAGGCCATTCTTTCGGCGCGAAGTCAGAACCATCTGTGTCGCATCGCTCACACACCTTGAAGGTGCGAGCATCATCAATCCATCCGACGTGTTCATGGTCTGTGCATAGGTCGCATAGGAATTTGATTTGAACGGTGGCTGTTCCGTCGTCGTTGTCGACAACTTCTGTCAATCCCTTGTCGCGCAAGTCCATGAATGTGTCCGCAATCAAGTAAACAAGTTCGTCCTTCTTGATTTTGGATGGGACTTTGATACAGTTAGGGCGACGAGCATCCATGTCTTTCGTTAATTCCTTGAGTTGCTTGACGGTTTTCTTTTCAAGCGAGTCCAACAAGTGCATCTTCACGGCGAACTTGAGTTGAACTTCTTGTTCAAATCGCTTTGCCTCCTCTTCGCGTTCCGCATTCAATCGTGCGTCTTGCATGAAAGGACACAAGACAACCTCCCATGTCGTCATGACATGGACAGGTGCTTTGCTTCCCATTGGTGTTCGTTCAACAGATACTAACTCAAGCCTATGGTCGAGTGGTAACTCGTAGGTTGTTGGGTTGTCTGTGTATGTTTCTTCATCATTGTTTCTTATTCGGTGTGGCATATTTTTTCACTTCCATTTTTTTGTGTCGCGTGGACTATCATTCTTCTTCTCCAATGTCGAACGTTAGTTCTCCAATGTCGAACGTTTGTTGTTGTTCTTCTTCTTGTTCAGGCCAAAGGAATCCATCTCCTTCGCCATATGAAACAGACGCGGTGAAAGATTCAAGCATCTGTCTTGATGTGTATTTGACTTTGTTGTAATCCATTCCTGATTCTTTCATGACTCGGTGGAATGAAGCCTCGTCTCCTGAATTTCTTCCGCTTGTCGCAGAAGGTGAGACGAAATAGTAAATGTCTTTGTGGGATGAACCGCGAAACACACGGCCAATGGTTTGAATGCGAGAGCGAGTAGCGTTCGTTCCCGACACCATGACAACACCGCGCATATCAGGTGCATCGAATCCTTCCTTCAATGCTTTACAAGTAAGTAAGAAATCACTTGATGACTCCTTCCATCGAGTCAAGTGTTTGTTCGCGTTCTTCTTGTATTCGTGGAGTCGGTCAAACAAATCAGGTGTAATCAATTCAGGATAGTTGTCGATGTCATCCTGCGACAACTCCAATCCGCTGTGGTAAATGTGTGGGTTGATACCTTCGTCGCGACACAACTGTGCAATAATCTCAAGACCAATGATAGACTCATGAAAGATGACGAACTTCTTACCAACGTGCATTCGTAGTAGTGCGATGACACAAGCCATCCTGTCTGCAATCTTAGTCTCGGCTCGCTTACGTTCCATCGTCTTCGCTTTGTAGACTTGAACCTCAAAGACGTCAGCGTTTGAGTAGTGCATCAGGTCGCTTTC
>Ga0098038_1001468_pt1 | contig 10198 bp, 14 predicted proteins | sample 5B_taG_FD_75051 | JGI IMG/M metagenome (GOLD analysis project Ga0098038, IMG submission 75051) | Marine viral communities from the Subarctic Pacific Ocean - 5B_ETSP_OMZ_AT15132_CsCl metaG | ecosystem: Environmental > Aquatic > Marine > Oceanic | place: Pacific Ocean | collected 2015-01-08 | reverse complement strand
TCCTTAACGACAAAATCAACGTTGTTAGACCCATTGTTAATAGTAACTTGATGAGGAGCAGAACCCTTTTTGTGCGCTCCTATCAGCGCAAGTCCGCCGGCTTCAATCTGAACCCTGTCGTCAGTAAAGTTTATTTTGGTGTTAGCATCGCCGTTGTGATAAATGTGTTGGTTTATCCCAATGTTTCCGGCTACGTCAAGTTTGTAGTCGGGAGCGTCTGTGCCGATTCCGAGTCTTCCGTTTGCCAGGACAAATACGTTCTCATTTAATTGAAGGGTGCCCGTGACTTGATGTAAGTCGCCATCGCTATTTCCTAGCTTTGTGTCACCATCAGCCTCAAGCCGAATTGCAAATCCCTGTCCACCACTGCCGCTAGCGCCAAAACCACCCATCTTTAATCGTCGTCCCCGAGAACATCATTAAGCGCACGATTAATTCGATCAGCTTTTGTCAAATGGGTTTTTACTTGGCTTTCAGCGACTAAGAATGCACCTGTGGTGCTTGGCTCAGACACCAAATCAAAGCATAGTAGCTGGAAGTCGTCTTCCACCATAGTAGTGTTACCCTCTTGGCGAGTAGAGCCCAAACCACGACTAGAGATACCTAATTGAACTCCGCCATCAACCAACTGCCTGGCTATCTGTCCGGCGGGAGTATTGAGAATCTTCATCTTTCCCATTACATCATCACCATTCCACCACACTTCTGTCATTACATGGCTAGCATTCTTGAGTTCTACCACTGAAGTATCTGGATGGTCCAATTCTCCAATCGCACGACCTTCTTTGACAAGCTTTTCATAATTTTTAATCTCTCGTTCAAGAATTGGACGTGGATAAACACGTCCATTACCGTTCCTTGCTTCAGCGCACTGAATCTTACCTGCCACGATGAGGTGGGTGCCGGCACGATTACCTTCACGCTCTTCTTCCGTAAGAAGTTCATCGCTATAATCAAGGTTCATAAACTCTTGTAAGACATATTTCTTATTCATCTTTATCTCCTTTAGATGCGGGCGCTACCCGCACGATACTGCTACCCCTGCAACAGTTTGTTACTGGCCTTAGCATCCATTTTTGAGTCCATACTCCCTTTAGCTCGGTATTCATATTGAAATCCTCCGTCCGATATGAGCATACACAACGCATAGGATGTTCCCGAAGACAAACACCCTAACAAGAGAGCATTTATTATAGAAACATCAAAGGTAAATAGTTCGCTAAAAGGGTTTAGGAGTAAAAGAAGGACCCCAGACCAAAACCCTACACACATAGGACAGTGAAAAAAATAATTACTTGGACGCAAAGGTTCAAGTATTTTTGAAAATGTTAAAATTTGTGTTAATCCATACGCACAAAGTATGAAATATAATAAATCCACAATTTTCCTATCTAATAGAGATATCCGTAGCCAACAAAGTTGTACGGAGCTTCAAATGAACTGGCTCTACCATATGGAGTTTCCTCTGTGGGAGTAATCTCTCCAAGTTCGGTTGTTTCTGACTCTTCAGGATCCGTGAACCTATCTTCAATATCTTTATCATATTGTTTGGCTTTAATTTCCTCACCAAGACTCTTCTTGACAAACTTTTCAATTTCCAACAGAGCAACCTGTACTGGGTCAACACCCTCTTGCCCATCTCCGTAAAGAGCCTCGAGGACACCAAACTTTAAACCACCCTGTATAAAAGTGTGCTCAATTACACCACCCTTTTCCAACGAAGCCATCAAGTCTCTTTGATAGCTATAGATATTAGAATTGTCCCCACTGTACATTTTAGGTATAGCAGATATACTCTTAGCCGAAGGGGATATCACAATATCCATTTTTTCGTGGTCAGTTATCAAGTAATTTCCCGAGAGAGTTTTACGGACCTGAAGCTCAACCTGAGCTTGAATCGGCTTTTTCTCTTCTGGTTTGTTTATTTTAATCTTTATTGACATCAGAATTATACTCGTTTACTAAATTTTGGAGTTTAAGAACCTTCTTTAGATCTTTTTCGTTGAACTTAGAAACATTAAAGCTTTCTATCTGCTCGATGACAAGTTTGGTATTTGCTAACATCTGTTCATCGTCTTTTATATCTTCAGACAAAAGAGAGGTTGCTACATTGTCTTTTATTCTTTGTAATTCTTTGACTAGAAAAAGCTGAAAGTCAGCCATATTATCCCCTAAGGACAAAATGTAGTTATTTAAGAGTTCTCTTTGTTCGGGCAACAAGTTTGAATATTTATCATTGAAATTGTTGACGAACGTCTTTACCACAAGAGTATCAACAGGCTTCATGCCTTCATCTTGTTGTTGATTCTCTCCAGAAAGAGTTTCCAAAATCTCTCGTTCTAATATAACCCTTGTCTTCAGAGGTGTCTTTTTGTTAAAAAGCTGATAGACAGTGGCGTAGCTTTTGTAGTTTGGGATAAAGTTAGAAAAAGTTGATGCTCCAAGGTCAGTGTTGACTTGTTTAATCAATCTACTCTGCTCATTAAATATCTCTTTTTTGTCTAGTTCACTGTGTTTTCTAGATGCTAAGAAAATAACTTTTTCAGCCGTATACTTGTCAAGGGCATCTTCTTTTATAAGTGCTTTGTAACAGCCTAGTTCCTTAGAGAGATTTGTACCCTGCTTGAAGTACTCTTTTAGGATAGAGATAGCTTTATTCTTACGTTCCGCATCCCGACTAACTATAGACTTTGTAACTTCTCTCAAAAGAGCTTCGTATACAAATGCTGTATTTCTTTTCTTGTTGTGTTTAGTCTTCATTGTTTTTTTCCAGATCACTTATAAGTTTTAAAATATCGTTATTTGTTTCCCTAATCAACATTTCTTCTGACTGCATAGACTCACCAACGGTGCCTCTAGATAGCGGTCTCATTTCACCAGACCACCCTTTAAATAGGTTTCTATCTCCCTTAGAGCCAACACTTTCTCCCGCACTAGCTAAATAGCTCCTAAGTCTTGCACCACCTCGACGACCGTCTAGTTTGACGGTTTCATAGCCATTATCATTCCGTTGTCCTGGTTCGGCTAGAAGCGGTCCTTCATCTTCGGGGGCTGCGGCTTCATCGCCGGTATCTCCTCCAAGGTCATCTCCTCCAAGGTCGTCACCACCAAGGTCATCGCCCCCCAAGTCTTCACCTTCTTCACCACCGCCTGCGGCTGCGGAAACTGCTTCGCCTGCTGCTGTCCCCATAGCCTCAATAGAGGCAGCATGCTTTGAATCAGTATATTGTTCAAACTGCATTCTCTCTATTTCATCATCATCAAGTTTGAAGATGTTTTTATAATCCACCTCTTTGAGAAATACCCCTCAGTTGCAGCGCCAGCAATTTCAAACCTAGAGCGAAGATGCTCAAGCTCTTGTAGTTCTGCAATTTTAGAAGGATTATTGAGAGTTAGTTTAAAATTAGTTAGATCTGCATTGCGGTACCCAAGCGTAAATAAGTGAACAATGCATATTTTTTCAACCTCTGCGATGACGACTCTCTGGAGCCTCTGAATGGTTCTGGCAAAACGAATGTCTTTTTGCGCTAGCGTGGTCTTGTCTTCCATGGCGTCCGATTGTGCTAAATAAGCCTTTGGAACCTTCAATGCAGAGAATAGCTTGTCCCGAAGATATTGTACGTCCTCAATGTCACCTGTAAATGATCCACCAGCCAGTGTTTCAATTCTGGATGAGTTGCCGGCTCGAACAGGAATATAATAATCTTCATCAATACTCATAGCATTGTAGCGGAGATCAACTCGTCCAGTGTCTCCATCTACAATCTGATTTCTTTTCATCTGAGTCTTGACCTGTTCAATGTATTGCTCAACATCTTCCGCAGGAATGTTGCCCACATCAATATAAAATACACGGCGTTCGGGTGAGCGAACAATACGATAGGCCATCATAGCATCTTCTAATAATGTAAGCTGACGCCAGATTCTTCTGGATGGTTCTAGGACTGAAGTTCCATAGGGAACATACTTATCATTACCCAGAACCCTGAAGTGAGCTAACTGCCAGTTTTCAAATGTAACTCCTGGTTGCGAATCACCACTCCAATAGTACTGGACATAGTTTGGATTTGTCGGGTCCTTGCCTTCTAGTCTTTCAACTTCTCGAACCGGAAGCGGAATCACATTGGTGATTCCTATATCGTCATCCACGTCCAAATACAGGAAGTAGTCACCATATTTACACATGCTTCTAGCCCAGCCAAACAAATTTGAATCAATGTTCAATACAGTATAAAGTAAAGTATTGATGATCTCTTTTATCTCTCTGTTGTGGCACTCAATATTTACCAAAGATGTTAGTTCCGAAGAAGTAGTTATCTCATCAGCGTAAACATCTAGAGCAGAAGCAATCTCTGGCATATATTCCATTTGGTCAAAATCAGTATAACGAAGCTGTTTGTCACGATTAAGCAACACCTTGCTCTGTAATCCAGAAAATGGGTTGTAATATTCTTTTTTCTTAAATTCCTTACCATTGGCAGTGGTAAATTTATATTTGGTAACTGTCCTAGCCGTTGTTCTGGTGACAGCCGGCTGATTATAATCAACAAGAGGACCGCTAAAGAGTCTGGTCAACCTCTTAAATAAAGAGGATTGTTGATTCCTTGGATTATTTTCATTGCTCTTGTTTTGATTACTATTGTCAGCCATTTCTATCCCTTAATTATCCACGACAAATCATATTGCTTGCCGTCATTTCCTTCAAAAGTGTTTTGTGGTTTACCTGTTGGTTTATATCCCTGCATACCTTCTATTTTTGTATTGAAAGTACTGTTACTAACTGTAATACCACCGATCATCGCTTTTTTATACTCTATTTCTCTTTTATTTACCGTTAACGCTGTATCTCTTACCCAACAAGCGATACAAGATGCTATAACAAGATCATCATTATAGCCTCGCATAGCCTGTGGGCGGCCATTGTGCCAAACAAAAGTCTTTACCTCGTTGGCTAACCTCCTTGAGTTAATAGTAATTAGTTTGTTTCTGACGAATTCCTCAAACTTCGCTATAACAAGTGGTCTAGTTTTCATAGACATGGTAAAACCAGCAACTCCACCAATAGCCTCAGCAGTGGCTTGATCAACATATTCGTGTGTAGCCCTGACGCTATAATATATGTTACTATAACCTATCTCCTCAATGCGACTAAGAACACCAATACCCAAAGAATTGTTTTCGATAACCAATAGGGCGTTGTTGTACTCCGAAGCCATAGTACAAAGATGAGGAGCAAACATATCAGGGGTTATTTTTCCTTGATACTCCGCCACCTGTTGCATTGTTTGCAGATCCAATATCTGACAGACGCTAAAGTCTGACCCATCTCCTCGGGCAACGTCAGCAACGGCAATATAGTCTCGTCCTTCTATGGGTTGTTCCCAAATCCAATAATTTCTATCAAATCCAGTCCTGTGTGTGGGCTCGCAGAAATTATCTAATATTCTCTTCAGATCATCTCCGTGAACAACGGTCTCACCAGAAGCATTAAAGTTACACTCTAGCTCCTGAGCGATTTCTCGCTTAGACATATTGCGAGTTTCTTTTTTGAACCACTTTTCATCACGCTCTGGATGTACTGTCCAAGGTAATTTTATTGGGTTAAAATCATTCTTTCCCTCTTCGGCTTCAACATAATTTTTATGGAACCAGTTTCCGACACCATATGGAGTACTAAGAGCAATACAGGTACCACCCGTTGATAGAGTGGGGTAAAGTCCAGCCCACATTTCATCTAAGCCTTCAACGATTGCAGCCTCATCGACCACAAGTAAAGAAAGTGCTTCTGAACGACCAGCATCCCCAGAGGTTGATGATGCCTTTACAACAGACCCATTAGTCAACTCAAACGAGTTTCTGTTATCAATAGCGATTGAAGCAATACGCAACCAAGCAGGTAAGTTTTTGTATATTGCCTTGGATTTTTTAACTAAGTTAGCAGCAGTGTTTAACTTGGTAGCAACAACCAAAATGTTTTTATCTCTATGAAATAACATCATCCAAGCAACATAGGAAGCTACAGTGGTAGATATTCCTAGCTGTCTAGCTTTAAGAATGATATTGAAACGATGCTTTTTGAAGTCCCTTAGAGCCTCTTCCTGAAACTCATACATATCAAACGGTATAAGCCCGTGCATTGGGTGAGAAATCTTTGCATAATTGTTAGAAAAATAGACAGGATCCTTCCCGCAACGGACGATCTCTGCCATCATTTCCTTTTTTGTAAGGCTCATTTAGGCCTCAGGCGTATCTGGGTTCTTGGTAGCCTTATCATTGGATGGACGCTTGTCTGAGAACAAATCTAAGAACTTTTTAATCCCATCTTCTGTATTTTCTTTTGAGGGTTGCTTTAATGTTTCCACATCTTCGGCACCACCGATTTTGTATCGTTTGGTTGCCTGCACCCAGTTTCTAACTCTAGATGTACTCTGAACATAAATATCGGCATCTGAAATTTCTGACAAAGTTACGGATGACTTAGTTACCTTTTTATATTCTTTCTTAAGGTAAGAGACAATATCACCAAACTTTCTCTCTATTTCGTTCTCAAACTGCCCTCTTGGATGAATCTCCTTCATCAGGACTTCGCCGTGGTATGTCACAATAAGATTGTCCGCAGCGAATCGAACTTTAAAACCGTCCATAAGGCGGCTGTCAAGAACTGGATGTCCTTCTTCTCTCCTCAACCCGATTTTTTCATCCATATTTTCATAGCCATCGTATGCATTTGCTGCGGCTTGACTCAAACCTCTTACTATGTCCAAAATATTAGCCATTTTTTTACTCTCCTAAAAATTCTATAAGTATAAGCTTTGCAAGTTTCAAGAATTGTTTTAATTAACGGTGGTTTATATTCGCCATCTTGTGGTCGCCATCCGCTATTCCAACGATCCTCCCTAAACTCAACATATTCAACATAACATTGATTGCAACACTCAAACCTATTCATATATAGGTCGTCTCTTGATGAAAATGAATATGTTTTACAAACCGGGCAAGTTCTGTTTGTCCGCTCAGTGTTGTGCTTTTTTCTAATTTCAACATCACCAACCAAAAAAAACTTTTTACGGTCCTTGAAAGTTTGTAATTTTGTTCTCCTATTCTTAAGTTGAACTAAATAACTTTCCTCTCGTTCAGGCTCCCAGGTAGATCTAAAATCTTGTACTGCTTCTTTGCCATATTTTTCTGATATTGCCTTCTCAACGGCGGCAACATAATTTAAATCTTTTTTCATTATTTCTGATATACTGCATGAACAATCCCCACAGAAAGCCCTGTCCCTAATAGCAAGCCGGTGACAATTCCGACTGTTCCCCGATTTCTGTCAAACCATGAGTTGTTTCTCTTGAGTTGTTCTTCTAGTTTAGTTATGGATAATTTGTACGTCTCTTGCATCTGGGTGCAGACCTTTTTATCCACAGAACAGTCTGCTAGTTTGGCGTTGGTGTCAATTTTCTTTTGAAGCATTTTGCGGAAATCCTCTTCACTAAGAAGTATTCCAACATAAGTGCTGCCCTCTTGCTCAACAACCGCTGGGCGAGGGTCAAACTTGACTACCTCAGCCGCAGCGGCGTTGAGTGAAAAGAGCAGTATGAGTGCAACTACTTTCTTCATTTTACTTCAAGAACTTTTTCAGTCCCTCGATGCGCTTGGCGGGGCGCTTAAGTCCGCTAACAAGGGTATAGGTAACTAATTTATCTCTTGTTGCATCCTCATAGATACCACGGTGAACCATGGCACCACCAGTCAAAGCAGCCAAAGTATCAAACCCAAACTCAATATTGTCCATCAAGCCAACAGTTTCTTCAAATATCTCTTCGCCGCCAACAACAATACAAGCAGCGCCTGTAGCAGTTGTCAAGTCAAAACCTTCGGCGAGAAGAGTTTTCTCTAGGTTCTTCTTAAGCGCACTTGAGACAGCAGTTTCGTTTTCAAGGTTCTTAACAGTGGTAACACCCATAATCATACAGCCTGACTGACGCATAATACTATCATAGTCTGTAGCATCAAAGGTTGTGTATTCTGAATCTTTATTTGCCAGGACGTTGAAGACGTGGAACAACCCAGCAACTGTATTGTTGATGGTCCTCCAGAACTTCTTGACTGTAAGCTTGGGGTAAAGCTTTTTAATCTTTTCGTTATCCACCATAATAAGTGGAGCGATCTTGCCCTTTTCTGCTAGCCCGCAAAGCTGGGTCATACGAGCGTGTGCATTCTTAGCTACCGTTGGGGAAGCTGACTCGCCAGCGGTCGGAAGAGATGCAACGACACCAACACGTTGATCTACATCCTCTACACCAATATAGGTGAAGTACTTCTTGGCTACCTTAATAAGGGTGTTAACTGTTCCACCCCCTGAGCCGCCAGATACTCCAAGACAAATTAAGATGCGGTCAACATTGTTCCCGAATATTTCACGGAACTTGTTAAATACTTCTTGTTCTTTCTTTTCAATAGCTGCTTGGGCTTTCGCTTGGTCTTTTCCAGCCCCCTGTTCCCCATGCTCGTCAACAAGAAACTTTTGACTATCCGGTAAGTCTAAGCCATTTAAGTCCGAACGGGCTGTATTGACAGCAATCGTCTTAGTATAGCCCATATCATAAAACGCTTTTGCCATTCGACCGCCGCCTTGACCAGCGCCAACAATAGCATAAGTAAGAGCGCCGCCAGACTTATCCTCAATAGCCTCTTCTTCTTCGTTTAGGTCGGGATCGTAATCCTCAATATCTAGTGTAGGAATGTCTACCATTTTATTCTCCTTAAATGTCCAATTCCTTGTGAAGTCTGATTAAAGCTTTCAATCGTTCTTCTCGGTCGTCTATCTTCTTTGTATCCTTAAGACGACTTTCAAAGACTCCCTTGATTGCTCCAATCTTATCTTTCTCAAGTCTACCACGCAACTCATTTTCCTTTAAGGCTGCTGTGGCTTCTGTTTTTATAGCTTCCAAATATTCCATTTTATCTTCCGTTGGCCTGAGCAAACGGTAAAAGTAAATTAAGAGGGCTGCCACTACAACAACCCCCAGTATAATTTTCCACCAAATCTCTTTGGCTTTAAACCATAGTCTCTTCATCAGCCGTGTTTCCACTTAGCAGCAATATCTGCTGCACCCTGAAGTCCTATGTAAGCAAGGGACACAGCCACCCAGTCGCTGCTTGTAACTGATCCAGCCGCCAAGAAAGCGGTGGAGGTTCCCCATACTATTAGTTTTCGTGAGGCCCATTTTCCGAGCCATTTGTCTATTTTTTCCTGCATATCTACAGTACCTCCCTTATAGAGATAAGTAGTTTGTTTTGAAGTAAGTTACAGTTTTTGTATGTACTGCGTCAAAACACGCTTGATGTCATTTGGCTTCAGTTTATCACCCAAGGCACCCAAAAAAACAGGCAACATTTGCTCTAACTCTTCTCTACGATCAACTTTAGACAATAATCTTTTTAGCTGCGCTTGTTTGTCCAGAGCCTTCTCGGCAGCGCCGGTATCTGCTGACATCTTCTTCGAATCAGTTCTTTGCTTACCTCCTGGGGTATAATCAAATCCTTCTTTGCCTCCAGACATCTCAAGCGCAGCGGTGTCGCCAGCGTACTCTTTGACAGTTTTGTTAATTTCTTCTCTAATAACTTTAGTTAAGTATTGTTTAGTGAGTTTCATTTGTTTCTCCAATTTTTTACACTAAGTCCTGACCAGCTTTGGTCTTTTCTGTTTGCGGGTTCTTTAGTTTCTTTATCTCCAGGAGCGTATGGCGAGTAAACGTCTACATTTCCAGCCCTCATTGCATTAGCAACCTTTTCTGGCTCTTTAACCTTAGGCTCTAGAACAGGCATTTTGTCTCTTGACTTCGCCCAAGTGGGTGGGTCCTTTTGGATATATTGAAGCTGGGAGATGAAGTGAGTCTTTGCTTTCTCTATACTGCCAAAGCGTTCTTCCAACACTCTTTTAGCGGTGTCGGCATCGACAAATTCACCAATACCTTCTTCTACAAACTTGTTCACAAAGTTGTTGACATCATCAGCAGTAGCATTCATAATATTATGCGGAGAAGGGTCCTTTCTCTCGCCAGGATGAAAAGCATCGCCCATAAGAGCTAAAACCTTAACTAGGTTCTCTCCATCCATATCAATTTGTGTTCCACCCAAACTTATTTGTGGACCTTCGGAAAAAATAGAAGCAGCCCAGCGATGGTGTCCGTCCATGATA
>Ga0098038_1001467_pt1 | contig 10198 bp, 4 predicted proteins | sample 5B_taG_FD_75051 | JGI IMG/M metagenome (GOLD analysis project Ga0098038, IMG submission 75051) | Marine viral communities from the Subarctic Pacific Ocean - 5B_ETSP_OMZ_AT15132_CsCl metaG | ecosystem: Environmental > Aquatic > Marine > Oceanic | place: Pacific Ocean | collected 2015-01-08 | reverse complement strand
GAAGTTGCTGAAAGATAATCGTCAGTGCCGTCAAAAGTATGAACAGCGTCAAGATTTACATTAACGTTTGCTGCTCCTAAGTTTCCTTCTATTATTCCGCCCGTGCCTGTTATGTTGATTGTTGCCATTAGTCTATTAATCCTCCTACGTTTCTAATTCCTGCCATATTTACTGTTGCTCCATCTTCTACATGATAAGTACCCTGTATAATTTTTACTAACCCGTGATGCGTTATAGTTCCTGTCTGATTCTTGTCGTTGTTAAATCTAGCTCCTGAGTTTGATGAACCGTTTATTATTGTCTGACCGTGTATATCTAATGTATCATTTGCGTTAACTAATTCAAAGTCTCCTCTGGTAATTGTTAAATTATTTAATATAGTAAAAGGATTGCCTCCGCCACCTTGTGCTTCAAAACTTACAGCATAATCTCCTAAATTAGATTCAACCTCTACATTGTAAAATGTATTTTCTTTTACAGCAGAATGGTCATTATCATTAAATTTTACAGTGCCGTTGTTATGTGTAAAGGTTCCGCCATCATTTTTCCATAGATGTGACTCTCCCGTATACCTGTTTGTAATTGTTGTAGTTAAAGGTGTTGCAGTATATATTCCTCCGCTTGGTAATTTTAGACCTCCAAACTTCATCTCTCCTGTAGAACCTGCTGCTAAAGTTCCTGTAGTTGCAGACAAATGTCCATTAAGAAGCACATCTCCAGTTACAACAAAATCTTTAGAACCTCCATATGTCTGCCATTTAGCACCTGCATTGATTGTAAAGTTTCCTCCAATAGTTACTTTACCAACCCAGTAAGAACCTGCAGCACCTACAACATGATTAAGAACAGAAGCATATACTGGAGTTGTTCTTGGTTCAAAATAACTGCCGCCACCTACAGTAATGGTTCCTCCAAAATTAATATCTGAAGTTCCATCAAGGTTTCTCAAACTATAAGTTGAACCTTCTGTGCTACCACTTCCTGCAAAATTAGAACCTCCGGCGAATGTTAATGCTCCACTTGAACCTTGAGTTACTACTGCACCGCTATTACATCGTAAAGCTGCAACTTCAACTGTAGAATCATTAAGTGCTAATGTTCCTGTTACATCACACCATCCTGTTACATCAAGGTTCTTATCTGCACTACCGTCGTTAGAATGAGTGTTAAATACTCCCGCTGTTACAGTCATATTATTTAAAACTTCAAGGGCAGTTCTTATTCTTGCAGTGCAACTAGCATCATTAATTATAAAATTATAAGGACCATTATCTTGGTCAGTGCTTGCTGCATCCCACTGCATCTCTGCTGCTACACCTGAATCTATTGTTAAAGTACCATCACTGTGGTATACATTACCGTCTGTAATTTCGAAAAATCTATTATCTGAAGTGTTCTTACCTGTTATTGTACATGTCCCTGTTGTAAATCTTAATATGTTACTACTTGAAGCAGACTTAACGCTACTTACATACCATGTACCTGTAGGTGCCGCACTCGTAGAAGCGCCTCCTATTTTACCACCGAGCAAGTTTATACCATATCTACTAGAATTTTCTCCAGCATATGGTGAACTTGAGGACGTTCCTAAATATAAAGTTGAAGCTCTTGCTAAAAGAGTACCACCATTATAAAAATTCATACCTTGACCACATCGAATAGTATGATTACTACTTGATACATCTACTACTGTATTTGCACTACCTGAGTTACTGCCTATAGTTATAGCACTAGGAGTACTTATGGTACTGTCTAAAATAGAAGTAGTACCTGTGTCAAAGCTTATATCTGACAAATCATCATCTGCTAACATAACCTTTTTATCAGCTGCTGAATGAGCTATTATATATTTTAATACAGCAGCAGTGTCCATAGCACCATTATATATTTGTAAATTATAATTACCTGCGTTAAATCCGGTTGTTTTTGTGTAACTTTCTCTTGAACCACTAGTATTGCTACCTGAAGCATTTGCATGATAATTAGCGCTTGAATCGTTTGCTGTTTGGATAAAAGAAGCAGTGACATAACCTCTTAAGTTTATACCTGCTACTCCGTCATCTGCTACAGTACTTTCTCTGCCTATGAGAGCCGTACCTCCGGGCTGAACTATTATACCTATTACGTTTGCTTTAGCTGCCATTAATCTAGTGTTATCCTCCCTGAAAATTGCGATGCACTTGACACATATAACTCTGTGTTTGCATTCATGTTAATCTTACAGTTTCTCCAATTCATTATCAACGTGTCATTACTATCTGTGATACTATAAGCACCACTACTTTTTGTCATAAAAATACTACCAGCTTTTACACCACCACCATTTGTCAATGTTAAACTTCCTGAACTACTATCTGTTAAATCTAAAGCGGGAGCTGTAGTTCTTGCTCCAGAAGCATTAGTATTTCCTAACTTCCACCAAGTTGTAGCTGTTGGACTGTCACTTGCATAGTTGCCCCCTTCACCGTTCCCACTAATATGTGTAGCTGGATTTAATCCTGAATTGTATAATGCTGCTACGTTACCTGTCGCTGCTTGCCCCACAGATACACTACCGTCTGTTAAAACGGTACCTTTGAAAAATCTTACATCCGCTAAAGAACCGTGCCATCCTCTTCCAGATGTAGCGTTTGCCTCACCGATAGTCAAATTTCCACTGTTCATTATATCTTGTCCACTCTTACCTGAAATATCAACATTTGCTTCGTAAGAGCCATTAACATACACCTTCAAAAGGTCGGTCCTGTCGAAAGTAACTACAAAATGATTCCAGTTCTGATGTAACCTTGCACTATTAAAAGCACCTGAATCAACATAAGCATCTCCCATGTAAACTCTTAATTTTTCAGCACTGGCACCTGCATTATTTAAATGTAAATAGAAATTAGCATTACCAAATATTTGATGTTCTCGTGTCCAATCATCATCTGATTTATACCAGAATGATATAGAGAAATCACCTGTGCCAAACTGTAAAGCTGTATCATTAGCTCTAACTAAGGTGTTATTTGATGGTTCAGGGAACACTGCTGCGTTCTCTCCCCATAATTTCATAGTTCCTGCGGAATTAATCCATCCGTTTGAGTTACCCATTGTAATGGTAGTGCCTGCGTCTGCTATAAACGTATGACCGCTGTTGATAAGAGAACTAGACGAATTCAAAGAAATGTCAAACCCTCTTGTATTAAAAGTCTCATTAGAACCTCCAAAATCAAAAGAACCATTAATAACAGCATCCCCTGATAATGCAGCTGGCCCTCTTACAGAGAAACCTCCATAATTTTGAGCTGTTGATGTGCCATCCTTATATGGGAAAAATATAGTTCCTGATGAATTCATCGTTAATACTGAAGTTGTACCCATATCTGTGCCATTGTAAACTATATCGAAACCGTTATTAGCAAAATCAAATCTAGAACCAGAATTAGGTTGTAAGACTCCTCCATTACAAGTAAACGGACCTGCAATATAAAAATCATAACCTGCTCCTTGTGGAGACGTAACCCAAGTGCTACCACCACTAGCTGCTACAGATAACCCATGAAAAGTAGTATTGTGGGCTACAGTTACTTTAGAAGTTTTACCAGTTATACTTACAGTACTACCGTCACGAGTAAATGTTCCACCAGTACCTATAGGAACCCACAGTCCTGATGTTTCAGCACCACCAGCGTCATAGAGTACTAAATCTCTTGCTGAAGTTGTTTCTACGTTATCTACAGCTGAACCGGAACCTTCAGTGAAAGGATATGAAGCTACTAAATTACCTCTATCTTTCAAACCAGTAAAAGTTAATGTTTGACCTGATAAATTACCACCGGTCGTCGAAGCACTTAATTCGAAAACAGTGTTTGAAGTAATAGAAGCAACATAAGCACCTGCAGGTATACCTGTACCACTGACTGACATACCTACTACAATGTCATATGCTGCTGATGAAAGAGTTATAGTTGGGTCATTATTATATGCTGCTGTTTTTGTAAAGGGTAAAAAATCACCATTGAACATATCTGCCCTAATTTCTGCTTGAGTTCTTACGTCTGAAAATATTCTTAAATCAGAAACATTACCATCAAAATAATCGTCATCGCCAGATTCATCTCGACCCACAGTTAAAGTCATATTAGTGCCTGTATCAAACTGACACCAAGCTGCACCACCTGCTCCACCTTCTACGAAAGCATCTAACTTTCCATCAAGGTATATTGCTTTAGCACCTTTAGAATAAGTCCCACTATAGGACCCACCGGTTCCGTAAAATACAAAAGCTGCGTGGTGCCATTTACCATCATTTAGTCCTGTTGTATTTCCGGATAAATTAGGATGTTCTCCTGCACTATTATTGTAAGAAAGCCATTGTAATTGTTCAGAGGTATTTAAACGTAAAAAGGTTCTGTTATTATTATTACTTCCATTATACAAATCGAATAAGTATTCGCTACCGCTTGAAATTGCAGTAGTAGTTTTCTTAAACCAAAACTCTATAGTATAATCTCCATTATTTGATGAGTTTCTAGCATCTGCAAAAGCACTAGACAAAGCATACTCGTCAGAACCATTTAACTCAAGACAATTATCACCATATAGACCTCCTCCATTTCGGAAATTTCCTGACACAGTGTGTGTATTATCGTTTGCATCAAAAGTCCCACCTGTTGCTATTGTAAAATCTGAACAAGAAGTATCTCTTGTACCTGTTGTTAAAGTTCCTGAAGCTACAATAGTTTTAGATACACTGCCAAATCCACCTGTTCCTAGCTGAACTCCACCATTTACGAAGAAATTTCTGTAACCTGTTATATATGAAAAAGTAGGTGTGCCTGTTGGAGCACCCGTTGTCATTATATCACTAGTGGCTGCGTTATTCAAAGTTCCATACTTAGTAAACCCTCCACCAAATACTAAAAGTCCGTCTGCATCAAATGTAGAACCTGACTGATATGTCACATCTCCACCAAACTCAACTCTTTGTCCGTTTACATCAAAAGTATCTCCATCAACAACTGTTAAATTATCAAACTCACAATCTCCATCTAAGGTAATTGTAGGATTCACACTGTTATGTGAACCTGATGTAAGAAAAGCAAATTGAACATCAACATTTTTAAAATTAATAGCTGTTGCCGCATAATCTGTTCGTAATGGATTTGTAGAACTTCCTGTGTTTTTCAACAATGCTGGGTAAATCGTACTGTGCCCATATATTTTAGGAGTATTAGCTTGAAATTTAAACACAGAATTAGCTTCAGCAAAAAGAATATTACCCGATTGCGAATCATCACCCATTGTAATTGTTATACCTCTAATTCTACTTGCTCCTGTTGTATAATTATTTATTACTGAAAAACTTTCATTCATATCTGCCATATTAGCACCTGATGACACTGTTAAATTATAAAACGTTGAAGAATTGAAATGACAATCTCTTTCAGCACTTGCAGTTACAACTTCAAATGTTCCGTTATTATGTGTAAAAGTCCCGTTTATATCTGTATTACCATCTACACTCAAAGTACCTCTTGGTGCTGACAAAGTTCCGTTAGCTGCTATCGTAAGTGTTCCGTCAAGGTCAAGAGTGCCGTTTATCCAATCACTTGAAGCATTTACTCCAGTATTGTTGTTAAGAAAAGTTACAGTTCCATTAAGAGTTGTTCCTGTTCCTGAATCTGCCGCAGTAGTTGTAGCAGTTCCAACTATTGAATCATCTAATTTCCAATAGTGTTTAGGCGTTTGTGGATATGTGTTAGAGTAAAGGGAAGCTACTTGTTCATCACTTTTGACATAATCAAAAACTTTTACCTCTTTAATGTCGCCATCAAAATCACCACTGCCATCCCATCTTCTTCCTATGTAGAACACTCCTGATGACGAGTTGCAATTTGTAGTGTTTGAGTCAGTTCCAACATTTACACCATTGTGATAAAATGTAATTCCACCTGTGCTACTTACCGTAACTGCTACGTGACTCCACACGTCAGCCACTACAACATTTGTGCCGTTATCAAAATTGCCTATATTTTCTTTGGTTAATCTTAATTGTTGACTGTTTAAACCAAATGTATATTGACTTGACGCATTGTCTGTAACGCCTCTGCTTAAAATTCTTTGTTCTCCGCTTACTGTATCAGGTTTAATCCAAGCTGCAAATGTCATATTATTTGTCAGACTTAAGGAACTGTTGTTACCACAATCTATATGGTCATTTGCTCCACCGCCTGAACCATCAAAGTTAACAGAAGTAAGTGCCTTACCCTCTACCTTTCCTTGTGTTACTGTAAACGTTCCATCTGTCGTTGTACTATTATCATATACATCTACACTGTAAGCATCATAATCCCAGTAAGTACCTGAGAAGTTAGTTAAAGTTCCTTGATTCACTGTTCCTGATTCATCTACAACAAATCCTGTTCCTGAACCACCGCCAGAAGCCGTTTCGTTATTTAATTTCCAGTATCCCTTTAGATTTGTAGTTCCTGCTCCTAGTGAACTATCTGTATTAATTTCGCTTGCAAGTAATTGTATATCTGCTTGTTCTAAAACGGCATTGTAAATTCTAATATCTGCAAGATTGCCTTGCCAATAATTACCTGACCCTCCTGCATAAGAACCTATTTCAACTGCTCTTGAATTGTTTGCGTGTATTGCCGTAAGCGTTCCGCTATTGTCTGTGTTAGTAACTAAAACTCCATCAACGTAAAGCTTCATAACGCCACCATCAAACGTTGCTGCATAATGATGCCATGACGAAAGGTCTATTCCTGAATGAGATACAGTAATGTGACTGCCACCACTAGCATATCCTACTGTAAATTCCATATCATCACCATTGGCTACTAATCTAAAAATTCTATTGCCGCTTGAACCTGCGTATTTAGATATAATATGTTCACGGGAAGAAACTGTAGCATTGTCGTTTTTAGCCCAACCAGCTAAAGTAAAATGGTCTGTGAAATCGTGGTCAGTATCAGTACCAGCATCAATGAAATCATTAGTGCCATCAAACTTTAGAGCTTTGTCAAGATTTACATCAACGTTATGACTTCCTAAGTTCCCTTCTATAGCTCCACCTGTACCGCCTATCGTGATTGTTGCCATTAACTCAATGTCCCTCCTACGTTTCTAATTCCTGCATTGAAATTGTTAGCACCACTTGACATATGCCAAGTGCCTCCTTTTATTCTAACTGCTCCGTTAAATGTCTGAGTTCCTGATGGGGAACCGATTCCAAATTGTGCCGAAGAGGTCATACTTGTATTACCGTGAACTGTTAAAGCATCTCCTGCAGTGCTAAATTTGAATCGACCTGAAGTCATTATTAAATTATTATCAATAGTGCCTAAGCCACCTGATGAATCTAACCATCTAAATTCTAAAGAAGAAGTATCTAATGCTACTTCTAAATTATAAAAGTTACTTTCCTGACAATAAACGTGACCATTATCTGTAAATTTAATCGTTCCTCCATTCTTTGGAGATTTGGCCACTGTAGTTAAATTTTGAAAACCAAAACCACTTGCTGCTTGGTCTGTGAGAGTCATAGTTTTTGGAGTTGCTTCTAAAGTTCCTCCACTTTTGATTAGCATACTACCGAAAGAATGGTCTACATGGTCGTCTTCGAAAGCTGTTACCTTTAAGTTTAAATTTGCATCGTCGTAAATTGTTACGTCACCACCATAAACTAAACCTACACCCTTTCTATCTGAATCTGGGTAAGCACATCTAAGTTCACCTTTTAATATATGAATATCTCCACTAATTGTATGTATTTGAGCTGCTGTTGAAGATGTAGGGCTATTTACTGTTGGAGCATTATTGTGATTCCAATAAACCAAAAAATTAGAAGCAGATGATAAATAATAATAAAATCCTCTACAATTCCATGTCGTAGTTCCTATATTAAGCCCAATGGTATCAACAGCACTATCATTACCTAATAATAACATATCAGTGTTATTAAAATCAAGAGTATTTCCACCTCCTGTAAAATATTCAGTAGAATCTCCAGAACCAGAACAATATCGTCCTGATGCTTTAGTATGGCTTTGACCTCCAAGTCTTGAACCACAAGTATAATAAAATCCTGTTCCTAAATTACAAGCTGTAGATGTTAAATGTAAATCTAATCCATAACTCTTTTTGTGTCCCGCTGACCCTGTAGAGCCATTAGCCATAACTTCTTCGACAGTCATATTATCAATATGAACTACTTCACCAGAACTCATGTTACTTACGTAAAGATAGACACTAGTCTCTAAACCAGCTACAAAATAAGCTACTCGTTTTTCGTATGAAGTGTTAGACAAACTTTCACTCCTTGTAGTAGCACCAGATAAATATGCATGAGTTTCTCCCCCTAAACCGAACGGTAAACTTGATTGAGTTGTCCATTTTAGATTTGCTGAACCCGTATTTATTTTAGCATCAAATGTACATTTGTAAACTTTACCTACCGTTAATCCTGAAGTAGACAAGGCTGTTGAGTTTAACATAAAATAAGCTCCAGCTCCATTATCTACATATGTTATTTTAGCTTGGTTACTATCATAAACAACAGTATTATTTCCATAAGGCGTCCATCCTGTAACTGCTTGTCCATCAGTTCCGTTAAAAGAACCTATATCACAAAGATTAGAACCTAAAGCAGCATCTAGAATAACTGAAGAACTGCCACTTAAAAATTTAGCTGAATCTTTCATATCTAAACAACTATAATTAGAACTATCATTACTATTGTGGAAAGTTGCCCCATCTACTAACAAATCAAAAGTATTAGAAGAAGTGTAAGTTCTGAATTCTCCTGAACCTGATACTACAATTCTACCGTTAACTACTAAATCTTCTTTCAGTTCGAAATCTTTACTTCCTGAACTGTTAGTAACTAAATTAATTCTACCTTGTAAAGGACCATAAACGGAAGCATTAGACTCTGCCGCCGTAGCTGTAACAATAACATCCTCTGCTGAGTTATCAGAAATCAAAGACGTTCCGTTTGTCATAGCTATTGTATCGTGAAATCTTTTACAAGCAATATCAGCTTGTTTACTATTACAATCCCAAGTGCCACCCATCTGGTCGCCTATAACAAAATCACCACCATCTACTTGAAATTGTGTAGTTCCCACTCTCCAGTCATTAGTGGTAGTAGTATAGGTTCCTGAGCCTGTTTTTACAGTTCCACCAGTACCGTTTACTAAAACTGCTGTAAAATCGTCATTACCTGTAATTAAAACTCCTGCTGAAACCGTCATATTTCCAGTTAAAACTGTATTTCGACCTGTAGTTACTACTTGGTTTCCATCACCGTTTAAATTTATATGTCTAATGTTTCCAGAAGTAGGCATAAAGTCTTCTGTAGTATTATGTGTCCCTTGTAACTCTAAATCTAAATTTCCTGAAATAGTTCCTGAAGATAAATCACATAGTCTACCTGAAGTTTTTACAAGTGTGATTTTGTAACCAGCTCCTGTAATTTGACCACCGTCTAAAACTAAATTTCCTACTTGAGCATGAGCAGTCATGGTTACTGTATGACCTGAATCTATGTGAGCTTCGTCTCCGTCTCCGGGTACCGAGCCACCTGTCCAAGTTCCTCCAGCGTTCCAGTTACCTGATGTTGCAGTAGTTATAACAGACATTTAAACCTAATCAGCCACTAAAAATGCTTGACAGTCTGCGTTACTACTTGCCACTTTAGCATGAATTAAAATGTGTTTTAAAGGTGTAGTTGCAATAGCCTTGTATGCGCTGTCGTTTGCGGCAGTTACTTCTATATTATCTCCAATTTGGGTATATTTAGTTGCTCCGTAGGTACCCGGACTCGATTGTAAAGAACCGTAAACCATAAATGTTGCTGTAACTGAACCTGCATTAAAGAATTGTAATCCTATTCTTTGTTTACCTGTAACGTCAACTGCTGCTAAAATTACTTGTCCTGTAGCTCCTGTAGAAGTTATGTTTACTGTACCTGAACTAGATTCGATAGTCTCATTGGACGATGTGATAACTCTTAATCCTGTATTACCTGTACCGTCTGCTACGAATTTGTCATATTCACGTTTTCCACGTGCGTCATCTGCTAATGCCATAAATCACCTTACTTTTTTACATCGCATCCTTTCGGAATGAATCGATGTATAAACTTATAACGCATGTGAGTATATAAAGGTTTGGGTAAAATTGTGGGGTAGTTGGGGGAATT
>Ga0098038_1001466_pt1 | contig 10201 bp, 13 predicted proteins | sample 5B_taG_FD_75051 | JGI IMG/M metagenome (GOLD analysis project Ga0098038, IMG submission 75051) | Marine viral communities from the Subarctic Pacific Ocean - 5B_ETSP_OMZ_AT15132_CsCl metaG | ecosystem: Environmental > Aquatic > Marine > Oceanic | place: Pacific Ocean | collected 2015-01-08 | reverse complement strand
TTTACGTCAGCTACTAATACTTACAACACAGCAGTTGGTTATGCTGCAGGAAGTGGAGTAACCACAGGTACAAATAACACCTTTGTTGGTGGTGAAGCAGGTCTTGCAAATACTACTGGTGCTGACAATACAGCTTTAGGTGCAAATACTTTAAAAACTAATACGACAGGCGATAAAAATACAGCCGTTGGTAAAAATGCATTATTTTCTGCTACAACAGCAGATGTAAACACAGCGATTGGTTTTAATACTTTATCTGATAACACTACAGGTACTTTTAATACAGGTGTAGGTGCTTTTGCTTTAGAAAACAATACTACAGCAAGTAACAATACCTCTGTTGGTTATGTTTCTATGTTTGCAAACACAACAGGAGCTAATAATACAGCGGTGGGATATGCTTCTTTAGATGCTAATACTACAGCAAGTAACAATACCTCTGTTGGTTATAATGCTATGACTGCTAACACTACGGGTGATAATAATGTAGCAGTTGGTGCTTCTTGTTTAGATGCTTGTACCACAGGCGCTTCAAACACAGCAGTTGGTAAATCTTGTATGGGGTCATTAACTACTGCTGATAATAATACTGCAATGGGAGATGCTGCTTTGCTTTTTGCCACTACAGGTGAAAATAATACAGGTATTGGTAGAAGTGCTGGACAAGCAATAACTACAGGTAGTAACAACGCATCATTAGGATATGTTGCTTTAACTTCTTGCACAACAGGTGGACAAAATACAGGACTTGGTTCTTTTGCTTTAGATGCTTTAACTACTGGTGAAGAATGTACTGGTGTTGGTACTCACGCTTTAGGTGGAATGACAACAGGAAGTGGTAATACTGCCGTAGGTAGAGCCGCTGGATTTGAAGTTACCACAGGTTCTAATAATACATTAATTGGTGAAGATGCTGGAAGGTCTGGCAGTCCTGGCGGTCCTGTTATCTCAGACAGTAATGTTGTTGCTTTGGGTGATGAAAATGTTGCATCATTACATTGTCAAACAGCTCTAACTGTTTCTTCTGACCAGCGTGATAAAACAGATTTTACTGCGTTAGATTTAGGTTTAGACTTTGTAAAAGCACTCAATCCTGTAACTTATAAGTGGGATAAGCGTTCTAAATATGGAGATAAAAATTCAGACAATTTTGATTTGGATAACTTAACACCAGATGGTACGCACAAAGAAGATTGGTTAGACGTAGGTTTTAAAGCACAAGCAGTAGAGAATCTTGAAATAGCCGCAGGATATAACAAAGATAATAAAACTAACTTAACTATTCATGTTTCTCCTGATGGAAAACAATATGGTTTAAGGTATGAAAAATTTATACCAATATTAGTAAAGGCTTTACAAGAAGCAGATGCTAAAATAGAAGCATTAACAACTAGAATAACAACCCTAGAAGGGTAAAACAAAAAGGAGAATAATATGGCACAAACAGTAACTGAAGTCCTGACAGCAGGCACAGATAGCGTAAACCTAATTGATGGCGTAAAAGCTGGAAGTTGGGACGTTGAAGGAATGACACAAACTGAAATAAATGAAATGGTCCAAAGAAATGTAGACCATTTAGAAATTATTTTAGAATATGCACCTGTTGATAGTGATGATGACACTCCAGATGTAAAAGGAGCAGCAGATAGTAAAAAAACTACTCATGTTGCAGCTATTGCTACTGGTAAAAAATACATTACTGACAATAGTTGATCTTAATAAAACACACCGACAAGTGTGCATAAAACCATAGGAGGATATTATGGCCAATAAAGAAACTGTCAAAAAAGAAAAAGTTGTTGAGGTAGAATTAACACCTGAGCAACAAAACTTTCAAGCTCATATACAAAGCTTGACTACAAAAATATCACAACATCAATTTGAGATTGACGAGCTTATGCCTAGTTTAAATATGTATAAACAGGCTTTAACAGAAAGCATGAAATCTCAAGTAGATGAAATTCCAGAGGAGAAAAATAATGACAATAATTAATATTTTAGTATGGGTTACTGCAATAATATCTATAGCTTCGGTTATAGCAGCAATAACACCTACACCAAAAGATGATCATTGGGTTAGTCATATATACAAAGTTATTGACTGGTGCGCATTGAATGTCTTAAAAGCAAAGGATAAAGGATGAGTTTTTTAAAAAGATTTTGGGGTAATCTTACTGGCACAGAAGAAGTTAAAGTAAGAGCTAGAACTAAAAAAGGTAAATTTGTAGCTGATGACAAATCAACACCAAATGTTAATGAAGCCTGGACTACAAAAAGAGTCAAAAAAAGTTCTAAAAAATAATGGCTAAATCACCTGATGCTTTTGTTTATAACGCTACGTTAGAACGCATAGTTGATGGTGATACTTTTGATTGCTGCCTCGATTTAGGTTTTGATGTAAAGCTTCATAAACAACGTGTTAGGTTGGCTGGTATTGACACACCAGAAAGCCGTACAAGAGATCTTGCTGAAAAGAAACTAGGTCTTGCTGCTAAATCTCGATTGCAAGAACTATGTATTGGCAGTTTGAAAGTAAAATCATTAGGTAAAGGTAAATATGGTCGAATACTAGGTATTCCATATACCGAAGATGGCAGAGATATATGCCAAGTTTTAATAAAAGAAGGTCATGCAGTAGAATATCACGGAGGAACTAAAACAAAAGTTTGGGGTGATTATTAATGGATTCAGCCGTTACTGTTATACAAGAGGTTGGTTTTCCAATTGCAGCAGCCCTAGGTCTTGGGTGGTTTATATATAAATTAATTATGCGTATTGTTGACGGTATGGAGACAAAGCTTGATACCGTTGATGAAAAAGTAGAAAGCCAAATAGCTGCTATAGAAGAACGACTAGGCACAAAACTTGACTCACAACACGGTATTTTAGTAGCATTGATAGACAGAGTGCGTAGTTTAGACAATGAAATTATACGCCAGGATACTTTAATAAAAACAATATTAGGTGTACCACAACTTATAGACAGTAATAAAATAGCCAAAGCTGATAGAGATGACCAAAGAAAAGACTAAAAAACAAATTATAGCAGAACAAAAAGAAAAAGATTGTCTTATGAAAGCTGTAGTTATTTTTGGAATACTATTATTTACGGCTACATTTATTCAACATTTGGCATCAGACCAGATAGTTCACAAATTTAAGTCTCCAAGCTTTAGTGGCATTGGAACATCGTCACACTACCTTACAATAGAAAACCAACAATATACTCGTAAACTTACAATAAAAGAGGAAATAAAAGCTCTACAAGATGAAATTGAAAGAGAGAAAGAAAACTCTACATTAGCAAGATTTATGCGTAATCTTGAATCAAGAGTTTATGCAGAATTATCAAGACAGTTAGTTAATAACTTATTCGGAGAAACACCGCAGAGCGAAGGTGTCATCACTTTAGAGGGTAACACCATAGAATATACAAGTGATGGTATAACTTTAACCCTTAAGATTACAGAGGCGGATGGAACAGTTACCGAAATCGTCATACCTATTGGTACTTTTACTTTCTAGTTGTTCTATATTTGATCAATTTGAAGATACATACGAACAAAGGTTTTCAAAAGACGTAGCAAAAATACAAGACCTGCAATCAGCAGAGTTAAAAAACGTATCTATACCAGAGGTGAGTCCTGTTGTTGCTGTTTATCCAACATCATTTACTGATCAAACAGGTCAAAGAAAAAGTAATAGCGAGTTTGCTATGTTTTCTACTGCAATAACGCAGCAACCAAACGCACTTCTTATAAGGGCTCTAAAGCATGCAGGAGATGGTAAATTTTTTAGAGTAGTTGAACGGGTAGGACTGGACAACCTTACTAAAGAAAGACAGCTGATTCGTAGTGCTAGAGAACAATCAGCAAACGAAGAAGAAAAGAAAAAAGCTTTAAGGCCATTGCTATTTGCAGGCATATTGATTGAAGGTGCTGTAATATCTTACGAGGCTAATCTTGAGTCTGGTGGTGTGGGAGCCAGGTATTTAGGTATTGGAAAAAGTGTCATGTATAGAGAAGACAATATAACTATTAGCATGAGAATGGTATCTGTAGCTACTGGAGAAGTGTTATTAGAAGTTTTGAGTCAAAAAACTATATTTAGTTATGGTAGATCTGAAGACGTATTTAGGTTTGTAGAAGCCGAAAGTGAGCTTGTAGAAGTTGAACTAGGTAATGCAAGCAATGAATCATCGACTATTGCTTTGATGAAAGCTATAGAAGGAGGTGTGCTAGAAATCATTAATACTGGTTATGATAAAGGTTTCTGGATTTTACAAAATAATAACCAAGGAGTAGAATTGAATGATGAAATTAAAATTAATAGGCCTGATTGTGATGCTGACTGCGTTGACAACATACGGGGCTGATAACGAAATATACGTAGATCAATCTGGTACTGGTGCTAATATAGACCTTGAACAGCTTGGTATATCAAATATTATTGGTGGGTTGAACTCTACAGCAGGTAGCGTAAACGCATTTGATTTAGATGGTAATAGCATGACGCTTGACATCAACATGATTGGTGCAACTAATAAGTTTCTTGGTGATATATTTGCTGATAACTTTACAGGTTTTTATGAGTTTGACGGAGGAACTAACTCATTTACTATTCAAGTAGATCCTACAGACACGTATAGTTCTGATGGTTCCAATCAGAATGTTGATGTTACAGGCAGCGGTAATACATTTACTTTAAATCAAGGTACTACAGCATTAGCTTCACAGCTAGATTTAGACTGGATTATTCAAGGTTCAAATAACACAGTAACTTCAAATATAAATATTGATGGAGCTACTAATTACATGGATATTGATGGCTCTGATAACACAGTTACTTATACAGGTACTGGCGTAACAGCATCAGCAGGCGGATATTTTTGGTTAGATCATACTGGTGGTTCAAGAACTTTTAATATTTCACAACTGAGTACACAAGACAATGACTGGCTTAAAATCATATCCGTTTCTGGTACTGCTGCTTCTACTGTTTGCGTCATTCAAAACGACCAAGGTACAAGCACAAGCTGTTGATATAGGAGATATTTCAGAGCTTAAAGGAACAGCTCAGATACTCAGAGATAAACCGTATGATGCAAATTTAAAGTTTGCAATACAAAGTAATGATGAGGCCATAACTAAAAATGGTCGCATGGCTATTACTTTTCTTGACGATTCTATAGTTCGTCTTACCGAAAATAGTCAATTGCTAATAGATGAATACATCTATGATCCTGATCCTAGCAAAGCAAAAATGGCACTTACTTTTGGTCTTGGCACAGCTAGGTTTATCACAGGTAATCTAAACCGCATAGATAAACAAAATATTTTATTAAAAACACCTACAGCTAATATAGCAATACGTGGGACTGATTTTACAGCTACAGTTGATGAATTAGGTCGTAGCCTTATTATTTTGCTACCAGACGCTCTAGGGCTCTCTAGTGGCGAAATAGAGGTAGTTACTGCTATGGGCACGGTTTTATTAAATAAACCTTATGAAGCAACTACAGTAAGCGTATTTGAGTCTGCTCCCACCAAACCAGTCATACTAGATCTTACTCTTGATCTTATTGACAATATGCTAATTGTCACACCACCAAAAGAAGAAGTATTAGTTGAAGAAGAAACAACGACTACGCAAGCAGATAGTGTATTAGATTTTAACGATTTAGATATAGATTATCTTGCAGAGGATTATTTAAAAGAAGATAGTTTAGAATTTACAGAACTTGATATAAATTATCTTGATGTAAATTACCTAGAAGACTTGTTAAACGTACTTGATGCTTTAGCTGTAGCAGAAGATGAAGATGTCTTAGCACAAGCTACTAGCACACAAATATCTGGTACCGTACTTGGCAAAGATCCAGACACGCAAATTACAACTTTAATTACTGGTAATGTTGTAAGCTTACGAAGAGAAGTAAGTGAAAGCGTTAGAGTAGACCTTGATAGTAGTAATGCTTATACAGTCATTTTGATACAAGACGGCATATCAAATATAATTAAAATTAATGGAGGAAGCGATAGTGTAATTACTATCACTCAAAGTGATTAAATGAAGAGACTATTATTACCATTACTTATAATACTAGCGTTACCTTTATTGTTTCAAAGCACGCCCACAGAAATTATAAAATTAAAGGTGTATGACACTTTTATCAAAACACCAGAACCATCTGGTAACTTTGTCATACTAAATATCACAGAAGATGATGTTGAAAGAGAAGGTGGCTATCCTTTACCAAGGCAAAGGTTGGCAGAAATACAAATAGATTTACTTAATGAAGGTGCTGTTGGTGTTGGTTGGGTTATATCTTTTCCACAAGCTGATCGCATGGGTGGTGATGAAATATTTGCATCATCTTTAAAATACGCTCCATCAGTAATAGCCATGTTTGAAGATGGCAAAGGTAAATATCCAGAAACTCCAGGTACAGTTGTGCTTGGTGCAGATAATGGTGGTATAATTTCTACGGGAGTGAAGGAGAACCTACTTCTCTTATCCAATCACACACTACAAGGTTTAGCCATTGCTCCCACTGATGTTGATCAATTAGTACGTAGGATACCTCTTTTAGTAAAAACTCCAGATAAAGATTGGATACCTAGTTTTGGAACACAAATATATAAAGCCTTATTTGGTGTAAAAACTTACATTATAAAAACTAATGATAATGGTATCGAAGAAATATCAATAAAAGGTATACCTCCAGTAAAAACAGATAGTCTTGGTCGTAAATGGGTTAGTTGGGTTGATATAGAACAAACTGACTTACAAGAGATGAATGTTGCAGGAAAGTTCGTTTTTGTAGGTGTAACTGCAAACGGAGTAATGCCACAAATAGCTACGCCAGCAGGATTACTTGAACCGCATAAAATACAAGCTGCGTTAGCTGAATCAATACTAATACAAAACAGTCCTTATATACCAGATTACGCTATTGCTGTAGAAATTTTAAGTTTATTTGTTTTTGTAACACTGGTTTGGTTTGCTTTACATTTACTTGGTATCACTTGGGGTATTACAGTAGCGACTTCTTTAATGATTATTACATCTGTGTCAGGATATCTTCTAATTCAAAAAGGATTACTTATTGATGTCTCCTGGACATTAATATCTGAATTTATCTCTGGATCTCTTGCTTTTTATTTAAGGTTTAGACAGCAATACAAATTAAGACAACAAATAAAAAAACAGTTTGAGCATTATCTTGACCCACGCCAAGTTAAAAAATTACAAGATGATCCTAATTCTTTAGTGTTAGGTGGTGAACGTAGATATTGCACATTTCTTTTTACTGACGTTAGAGGTTTTACTGCATTATCAGAAAAGTTAGAACCAGAGCAAGTTACAGAAATTATGAATAAAGTGCTTACAATACAAGCAGATACCGTTAAATATTATGACGGTATGGTAGATAAATATATTGGTGACGCTATGATGGCCATATTTAATGCACCCGTTGACGTACCAGATCATGAAACTGCAGCAGTTCTTTGTGCAAAAGAAATACAAGATAAAGTGCAAATGGCTAATTTAGGAGTAGAAATAGGTGTTGGTATTAATACTGGATTTGCTGTTGTGGGTAATATGGGTAGTGACACTAGATTTGATTACTCAGCTATTGGTGATGCTGTAAACTTAGCTGCAAGGCTAGAAAGCTCTACAAAGGAAGTTGGAGAAGATATTGTTATAGGTTATGATACTATTAGTGCAAGTAATTTTAGCAACGAAATTATGTTAAAAGAGCTTGATAGTATTTTTGTAAAAGGTAAAGAAAAACCGATTAAGATATATACATTACAAAATGGTACATAAAAAAATGACAGTAAATGACGTTGCAGAAAGACTGACAAAGCTAGAAACGATTTCACATGAACGTTGGAAAACTGCTTTTAATGAGTTTTCTGACATAAAACAAGAAATTACCTATATAAATTCTACTATGAAAGCAGCTACTTTTGGTGTGTTTGGGTTTCTAGGAGCAATAGGTATAGCTGTATTAACTAGTATTTTAATATGAAAGGATTACTTAAAAACATAGTTGGTGCAGTAGCTCCTACGCTTGGTTCTGCTATGGGTGGGCCACTTGGTAATATGGCCATGGGTAAAATAGCTGAGGTATTAGGTGTTTCTAACGACCAAAAATCAATACAACAAGCAATACAAAATGCAACACCAGAACAAATGCTTGAACTCAAAAAAGCAGAGCAAGAGTTTGATGTTCAGATGAAAGAATTAGATGTTGACGTATTTAAACTTGAGGCAGCAGATAAACAACACGCAAGAGGCATGTTTAGTAAAGACTGGACTGCAAGAATCATTGGACTATTTACTATTGGTGGTTTTTTAGGGTATATATTTTTAGTAACATTACAACCGCCAGAACAAAACAGCGAGGCATTAATTAATCTAGTGCTAGGTTATTTAGGAGGATTAGCGAGTGCAATTATTTCGTTCTATTTTGGAGCATCTCATACCCCAGAAAAAGGAGATTAAAATGCAAATATCACAAGAAGGTTTATCTTTAATAAAAAAATTTGAAGGATGTGAACTAAAAGCTTATTTGTGCAAAGCATCTGTACTAACAATAGGATATGGCCATACCGCAACTACACATGAAAATATGCAGATAGATACAGAAACTGCTGAAAAACTTTTAGAACAAGACATAAAACATTTTGAAAAACACGTAAACGATTTGGTAGAAGTAGATTTGGAACAAAACCAATTTGACGCATTAGTTGCTTGGACTTTTAATTTGGGTCCATCTAATTTAGCTAGTAGCACTTTGTTGAAAGTATTAAATGCTAAAGATTATTCAGGAGTGCCAGAACAAATAAAACGTTGGAACAAAGCAACTGTCAATGGTGAAAGACAAGTTTTAGAGGGCTTGGTTAGAAGAAGAGAAGCAGAATCTTTGCTGTTTGAAGGCAAAGAATGGCATGAGGTATAACAAATGCCGTTACAGAAACTTGTATTTAGACCTGGCATAAATAGAGAAGGCACAGCCTACGATAATGAAGGTGGTTGGTTTGATTGTAATCTTATAAGATTTCGTAAGGGCAGACCTGAAAAATTTGGCGGTTGGCAAAAACTAACTGAGAGCACGTATCTAGGTACAGTAAGAGCCTTACATGCTTGGATTTCTTTAGAAGGAACTAAATATCTTGGCTTAGGCTCACATTTAAAATATTACATTGAAGAAGGTAACAACTTTAATGATATTACTCCCTTAAGAGTTACAACAGCTGCAGGAGACGTAACGTTTTCTGCTTCTAACGGAGACGCAACTATAACTGTAACAGATACAGCTCATGGTGCAGTACAAAATGATTTTGTTACATTTAGTGGTGCATCATCATTGGGAGGTAACATTACTTCTACTGTATTGAACCAAGAATATCAAATAGCAACGGTTGTAAATGCTAATAGCTATACTGTAGAAGCAAAGGATTCAGACGGAGCAACTGTTACTGCAAATGCATCTGATAGCGGTAATGGAGGATCATCTGTTGTTGGAGCATATCAAGTAAATGTAGGCCTTGATGTATATGTTCCTGGTACTGGTTGGGGGGCTAACGGATGGGGTGTTGGTGCTTTTGGTCAAGCCGCAGCATTATCCAATACAAATCAGTTAAGATTATGGACGCATGATAATTTTGGTGAAAATTTAATAATAAACCAAAGAAATGGCGGAATATTTAAGTGGACAGAATCTGCTGGTACTACAACAAGAGCTACGGAGCTTTCAGGTATATCTGGTGCTAACCTTGTTCCGACAAAAGCTTTGCAAGTTATAACATCAGAAAAAGATAGGCATTTAATAGTATTAGGAGCTGATCCAATTGTAGGTTCATCAAGAACTGGCTCTATAGACCCTATGTTGATTTCTTTTAGCGACCAAGAAAATGATTTAGATTTCGAGCCATTGTCTACTAATACAGCAGGTTCATTAAGATTATCATCTGGTTCATCAATCATTGGTGGTGTCAAAGCTAGACAAGAAATATTAGTTTGGACTGATACAGCTCTATACAGTATGCAATTTATTGGACCGCCTTTTACTTTTGGAATAAATCTTATCAATGAAGGAACTGGTCTTATAGGTCCAAAAGCAGCTATCACAACTCCTAGTGGTGTGTATTGGATGAGCTACAACAATTTTTATTCTTACAATGGTAGT
>Ga0098038_1001465_pt1 | contig 10204 bp, 9 predicted proteins | sample 5B_taG_FD_75051 | JGI IMG/M metagenome (GOLD analysis project Ga0098038, IMG submission 75051) | Marine viral communities from the Subarctic Pacific Ocean - 5B_ETSP_OMZ_AT15132_CsCl metaG | ecosystem: Environmental > Aquatic > Marine > Oceanic | place: Pacific Ocean | collected 2015-01-08 | reverse complement strand
CATCACGCCGCCTCCTGCTGCCGCTCGATGATCTGGGCCAGCTTCTGTGCGACATCTGCGACGGTGTCCACATGTATCTCGGCGCATCCCATCCCAGTGATGGTGTAGCCGGGATAACCCTGATAGGTGGTCTTGATGATGGTGATGCCAAGAGCCTTGGCAATGAGATGTAGATGCTTCATTGGTTGTCCTCCTCTTCCGCGTCCTCGACGCACTCATCACAGGCGTAGTCGCCGCCGAACTCGTTGACGATCAGCCAGCAGTATTCGCAGTCCAGATTGGGTTTAACATCAGTCATTGGTTGTCCTCCTTATTGACTCTTATAAGCTAGCAAATATCCCAGCCTGTGGCCAGACGAAAAATAATCATATGAGTTGAATAAATGTGTTGACTGCGGCCTACCACGCGCCACGCTGGGTGGGAGGGGGGGAGTAAAGCCACACGTTCTTCGAACCCAAGGGGTTACTGGGTGGATTTGGCAAATAAGTTTTTATCGTGTTGCCCCCTCCCCCCATATTTGATGTGTGGTGTTACTAAATAGTGTATGTATTACAGGGTTTGATAAATTCATTTGAGTGTAATATCGTTGGGCCATGAATCTTGATGCTCTCCCCAAAGAGGTGTTACAGGAAGTCTTGCTGCTTGAAGAGCAAAGACAGCGCCTGGAGACCCGCGACCTGGCTCAAGAAGACTTCATGGCATACGTGCAGCACGTATATGAAGGCTTTATTGTTGGCCGGCACCATAAAATCATTTCTGAAAAACTTGAGCGCATAGCATCGGGTGACTTGAAGCGCTTGATAGTCAACATGCCGCCTCGTCATTCGAAGTCAGAATTTGCTTCTTATCTTATGCCGTCTTGGTTCCTTGGTAGAAATTCCAAGTTAAAAATCATTCAGGCTACAATGAACACCGAACTTGCTGTAAGATTTGGGCGCAAGGTCCGAGATCTGATCGCCGACCCGATATATCGGGAGATCTTTCCCGACACAGACCTAAAACAGGACAGCCAAGCTGCGGGTCGTTGGGAGACCAGCGCAGGCGGGGAATATTTTGCAGCGGGGGTGGGTGCTGCAATGACCGGTCGTGGCGCAGATTTGTTGATTATTGACGATCCACACTCAGAGCAGGACGCTTTATCGGCATCTGCTTATGATAATACGTATGAATGGTACACATCTGGCCCTCGTCAGCGTCTTCAGCCGGGTGGTTCCATCATCATTGTGCAGACAAGGTGGTCAAAAAAGGACTTAACGGGCCGGTTACTGACTGCGCAGGCCGCTGACATGATGGCTGACCAGTGGGAGATAGTAGAATTTCCTGCAATTATGCCGTCGGGGGAACCACTGTGGCCTGAATTTTGGAACAAAGACGAGCTTTTAAAGGTAAAAGCGTCACTTTCACTAGGAAAGTGGAACGCGCAGTGGCAACAGAACCCCACATCTGAAGAAACCGCTGTTATTAAGCGTGAATGGTGGAACGAATGGGAAGAAGAAGACATCCCAAAGCTGGAATACATCATACAGTCCTATGATACGGCGTATTCTAAGAAAGAAACCGCCGATTTCTCTGCAATTACGACGTGGGGCGTGTTTGAGCCTCTTGGAAACGGCGATCAGCACCTAATTTTGCTAGACGCAAAGCGAGGTAGGTGGAATTTCCCAGAATTAAAGCAGATTGCTCAGGAAGAAAACGACTATTGGGAACCTGACATGATGTTAATCGAGGCCAAGGCGAGTGGTACGCCTTTGGCGGACGAGATGAGGTTACTTAACCTGCCTGTTATAACCTTTTCACCGGGCCGGAAAAGAGGCGGGGGCGGGTTGGACAAGACCACACGCATGCATATGGCTTCTCCTATATTTGAATCAGGAAAAGTTTGGTATCCTGCCGCGAAGAAGTTCGCGGAGGAAGTAATAGAAGAAGTTGCTTCGTTTCCAAATGGCGAACATGATGATTTCTGTGATAGTATGACTATGGCCTTGATGCGCTTCCGTCAGGGTGGTTTTATCAGCTTGCAGGGTGAAGAGCTAGAGGACATGCTCCCCGGCAGAAAGCGCGAGTATTATTAATGGCACAACGCGACATCGACAAAACCCCTGCGGATCTACGCAATGAGTTTATCACCGGCCTAAAACGCCGTATGGAGAACCTTGCTGAAGCATCCGAGGGCACTGGTGCGCGTTTATCCGAGATAGCCGGGGGAGTTCTGAAAGAAGAACTTTTTGGTATTCCGGGCATGTTAGCGGATGTGACAGAGGCCACTTTGGACGCGGGCATTGGTCCGCAGACCATGAACATGTTGTACAGGGCCGATCCAAAATTTAAAAAGGCTGTCGGAGAGTTTCAAGACGAGTACGGCGCCGTCGGTCTTGCAGCAAAAGCTGGCGTAGAGTTTTCGGACGAGATGTTCGACGAGAAGGGCGAGCTTCGCCCGGAGATGGCGGGCAGGTTTTTAGCTCCTGGTGCCCTTTATGTAAAGAGCGCAAGTTTGGCCAGCAAGGCCAAGGACATCCTGCCGGAGTTAAGCTCTGGTGTGGCAAGCTACATTTCTCGTTTGACTGACCAAGGGTTCTTCCCGCCGCAACCACAAACCGCCGGTGGACCGTCGATCATGCGCAGTGAACGTGCGGACGGTGATCCACGGCCCACGGTTGTTGAGAGTCGTGCTGCGGGCGAAGGTTCCGGGACGAGCGGTCCACGGAAGGTTCAGTCTGAGAAAGAGGACATGTTTGTCAGTCCGGACAACGAGGGTGTTGTTCCGACGGTTAAGGACAGGTCTGATTCGGGGTCTTCTGCATTTAGTGAGACGGGTATTTACTCGCCGCTTCGTGCTGCGCTGGAGAACATTGAGATTCCGACGGGCGGGATTACGGCGGCGAAGCTGCTAGAGAAGTTGCGTGGTCAGCCTCGCGCGGGCACGGAGCTACGGTCTCTTGGCATTGAGGCTTACTTAAAGTCTAAGGGCGACAAGAAGATTAGCCTGGGCGAGTTCCGCGATGTGGTGGATGTTTTGTCTCCCCGGTACAAAGTTAAGACTGTGTTTGAAGATACTGGTGTTTCGTACAATGGAAACTTTGTTGCTCCGGAGCGAACAGCCGCGTCTACTATGCAGCGGCTGGTCAACTCGACGGAGAATCAACAGAACTATGGTGTGATGCTGTTTGCTGACGATTCAGCGCAGATTGATGGCAGATTTATAGCTCCACCGGCACACGATTATTTTGGCGACCGGCTACCGGGGTTCTTTGGCCACGTTCGCTTTAGCGTTCAGGACATACTGGACCCAAAGAGTAATGCTCCGCTTCGTGCGCTGGTTGTTGAAGAGATTCAGACCGACACAGTCAAGGCGTTCAATCGCATGGATCAGGAGGCGAAGGCTAATCCTATTCCAAGCGTCGATGAGATCATTCAACGCAAGATGCGTGGTACGGGGTATGGTCTCCTTGACGCGCCTCCGACGATAGAAGAGGCTCTAGAAACGCAGCGAATTCTTTTAAAAGCGCGCAACGATAGGATGAAGGGCGCGATTAGTGGCAAGACTGAGTATGGCCCGATGCAACGGATGCAAGAAGTTATCCTTAATGCGGATCCAAACTACAAGACCCTGAACCAAATGCTTGAAGACACCAGAGCCGTAGCCAAGAGTCAGGAAACATTGGACTCGAATGCAATGCGTTCTATTGATAAGTTTTTTGATTCGGATGGCGGCTCTCATGGTTCGGCATCTATAAATTCTTCAATTCGTCAGGATCAATCAGTCTTTCTGCTTCAGCAGAATCTGCATAAAGCTCGATCTCTGCCGGAGGCCGAGGTGATGATACGAGGGTTGCCAGCAGATTCTTTGCCTCTGCCCAGGGGAGACATGTCTCGTTTTGATGTGGATGAAATAAGAGAAAAACAGATTTCTGATCTATTAGATGAATGGAAAGACGCACACCAGTCGGCAGAGCGGAGGCTTCGTTATAGAACCGATGGGGGCGCGGCAGAGAGACAGACGGGTGTCTTTGCTCGTATGTTCGGCGGCGGCGGTGATATCGAAAGGCAGATGGAAGCTCTTCGGGCAGAATCTATAGCCGAATTGGCTGTAACGCGGATGCGGATGAAGCATAAAGAACGTGCCGCCGGGAAGTTTAGTGAAAGATTTGAAGACGAGCTTTTGGAACTGCGGTCTCGTCCGGGTCGTACTCCGGTGGACGAATCCGATACCTTGTACAATCCAGTTACTCCATTATATGCGACTCCTGACCTACAAAGAGGTTCTGTAAGCTCCTCTGGAGCAAGGCAAGCACAGGACTCAAAAGAGCTAGCACCCGACAAAAAATACAGAAAAAGTATTAGGTACGAAGAGCATGACGATATCGCCGAGGCGATTGGTGAAGGGACGAACTACGACTCTAAAACTTTGTTTCCTGGTCTAAGGGGCATGAAGGAAGAGATTCAAATTGAAGCAAATGCCATGTCTCAGTTGCATCCGGCGCTGGCTCAACGAGTTGCAAAGGACAGGCCAGTTTTTGAGGGTTCGATTGCGGATAGAACTTACAACAATGATCTTTTAGAAAAGCTTGGTAGCTCAAAGACATTTGCCGAGGCACAGCAGCGGGCGTTCAAAAGAGGCTTAATTAATGAGTTGGACGCTGCACAGCAGCGGGCGCCTAACTTCGAAACGCTACGCAAGAATATTAACAAGGTTCTCACAGACGAAGGGATCGGGCCATCCTTCGTAAAGAAGCTGGGTCTGGAGCAGTTGCCGCCAACCGCAGCGCCGGAGGTCAGTCGCGCTCTTCTCAACAATGACATGGACTCCCTGAGTGATGTGCTGGCTAGGGCGTTCCAAGATGGACAGCAGTTCAGCGGTGCGTCCCGTGCGCGAGACATGGCTGCTCGTCCGCCTTATATGAATCAGAACGACTTCATGCAGTTTGCCACGCGGGTTTTGCCGGTCGAAGCAAAGAAGATGGGTTTAGACATGGTGATTGTTCCGCCCAAAGAAGAATTTATGGCGGCACGGTCGTCTGACGTGGGTGGCGCAAGAGACGTTGCAGCATTCAACGCTGTCCTAGAGGGAGAAGACACTGCTCGTCGCGCGGTTCAAATTCTTCGGAAAAGGGCGGCTGCGGCTAAGAAAAACGACGCGGCTCCCACCGAGTTCAAATCACAACAAGAAGTGGATGATTTCTTGGACGAGGCAGGAGTGGTTGGCGCATTGCGAACAGAGATTGCACAATCTGTGCAACGGCAGGGAATCGCAGGTGATTTTGAGAAATTAGCCAAGGCGATTGAAACGACCATAAAAGAGGGTGACATTAAAAAAGTAGTCGCACCAAATGTTTCATTCGTGAACGAAAGAAAGCTGCGAGGCCACTTCCAGAACTACGGCAAGAATCTTGACGCTGCTTTGAGTAAGCTAAACAAGTCTGGCGTTAAGGTAGAAGAAGCGACAGAAATAAAATTTGCTAATCCAGACCCTCGTGGCATGAGTACACTTGGTAAGTATGCAAGTGGCGAAGCGACAAGAGGCACAGGTTTTGGATTTCAGCCGTCACTTCCGCCTTTTCGAATCATCGATCTACGTGATCCGGGCACTGCGCAAGTCGCCAAGAAAGTGCCTAGCGCCTACAAGGACGGCGGACCCGTAGACTTGAGGCCCAAAAAGCTGGTACACTCCGGCATTGGCGCTATGGCAAGACAGGTGATGTGATGGCAAGTAAAAAAGACGACGTTAAAGACGAAGAGCTTTTGGCGAAGCTTCGTGACAAATTCTACGATCCTAAGCCTGGTGAAACCGACTACTCAGAGACGATGTCATTTGACGAGTATGTCAAACGTATTGGGCCTGCCAAAAAAGCTGCCGGTGGCATGGTCAAAGGCTTTAGCCCGATAGCTCGTCCGCAAAAGTTCAAAGGTGTATTTTAATGGCCCTTCCTCCGCAGATGGTTGATATGGCAATGGGTGCTGGTGGTCCGGCGGATCAGTTGTCTCAAGAAATGATGGTCGAGTTACCTGAAGAGGATATGCTTCCTGAAGGCATTGAACTTGCCGGCATGGAGGAGATGGTCGAGGTAGACGCCGAGCCGTATACGCATAACGCAAACCTTGCGGAGGTTTTGGACGACTCAGCCCTTAGTGCTCTGTCATCGGATTTGCGAGACAAGATTGATGATGACAAAGAGTCTCGTGAAGATTGGGAAGAGACTATTTCCAAGGGGTTAAAGCTTCTTGGTGTGAACTATGAAGAACGCAACGAGCCGTTCCTTGGTGCGAGTGGTGTTCACCATCCGCTGTTGAGCGAAGCCGTGACACAGTTTCAAGCACAAGCCTATAAGGAGATGCTGCCGGCTGGAGGCCCAGTAAAGGCACAGGTTCTTGGCGCGGCCAATAAGATGCTTGAGGATCAGGCACAGCGTGTCAAAGACTTCATGAATTACCAGATTACCGAAGTAATGGAAGAGTATGATCCGGACACGGATCAAATGTTATTTTATCTACCTTTGACAGGTTCGACCTTCAAAAAGGTATACTTTGATGCAGGTAAGCAACGAGCAGTTTCAAAGTTTGTGCCGGCGGAAGATTTGATTGTTCCGTATTCGGCAAGTGACTTGAACACAGCCGAACGTGTCACGCATGTAGTGCGAATGACTGAGAACGAACTTCGTAAGCTTCAAGTTGCGGACGTGTATCGGGACATTGATCTTCAGGCTGGAGAAGAGGATGATGATAGTTCAATTAGGGCAACAGGTAACGAACTGCAAGGCGTTCGCCCGTCGTATGGTAACGACATCCATACATTACTTGAAATTCACACTGAGCTTGATCTTGAAGGCTTTGAGGATCTTTCACCCGAAGGTGAGCCTACGGGCGTTAAACTCCCTTACATTGTCACTTTGGATGAAGATTCAGGACAAGTTCTTTCAGTGGTGCGAAACTATCGGGAGATGGACCCGCTTCGCAGAAAGCGACAATATTTCACTCACTATAAGTTTCTGCCTGGGTTTGGGTTTTATGGCTTTGGCCTGCTTCATACTATAGGGGGTCTTTCCCGTGCAGCGACATCGATCCTTCGACAACTTGTTGATGCGGGCACTCTTTCGAATCTGCCTGCCGGCTTCAAGGCTCGTGGTGTTCGTATTCGTAACGACGATGAGCCGCTTTCTCCTGGCGAGTTCCGTGATATTGATGCTCCCGGCGGTGATCTTCGGAATGCTCTTATGCCCCTTCCATACAAGGAACCATCTGGCACACTTGCTCAACTACTGGGCGTTATTGTCGATTCCGGGCGCAGGTTCGCTCAAGTCGCAGATGCAAAAGTCTCCGACGTTAATTCCCAAGCTCCCGTCGGAACCACAGTTGCACTGATTGAGCAGGGGTCGAAGATCATATCCTCGATCCACAAGCGTCTGCATTATGGTCAGAAGAATGAGTTTCGTCTTTTAGCTGAAGTTTTTGCCGACAATCCTGTGCCGTATCCTTATTTTGTGGGTCAGGGCGTACCTGCTGAAATCATGCAGCAGGACTTTGATGGTCGTGTAGACATCCTTCCGGTGTCGGATCCGACAATCTTTTCTATGTCGCAGCGTTTGTCGTTGGCTCAAACTCAAATGCAGTTGGCTTCGCAAGCTCCACAAATGCATAATATGTATGAGGCGTATCGCCGGATGTATGATGCGTTGGACATCAAGAACATTGATGCAATTCTACCGCCGCCACCACCACCGGCACCTGTAGACCCTGCCACTGAAAACTCAAACGCGGTGAAGGCCAAGCCTTTGCAGGTGTTCCCACAACAGGATCATGAAGCGCACATTGTGGCGCATGCTATGTTCTTATCGTCACCTGCGGCAAGCGCCAGCCCACAGGCATTCCTGTTGCTCTTATCTCATGTGCAGGAGCACGTAGGCATGCTTGCGAGGGACCAAGTTGTAGCCTTCTTCCAAAGCGCGCAGCAGGAGGCCATGGCGCAAGGTCAGGCGCCACAACAGCCTGATCCAAATGTAATTGAGTCCGCTGTAGCACAGCAGACAGGTGAGATCATGCAGCAGATCATGCCAATGATTCAGCCGGCGCAGAATCAAGATCCGTTGGTAGGCATACGTCAGCAAGAGCTTGAAAACGCGCAGGTGGAAATTCAACGTAAAATGATGAATGATCAAATGGATTTCCAGATTGATCAGGCCAAGCTGCAACAGGCTTACGAGTTGGCGCAACAGCGGCAAGGGCTGCAAGAAAACATTGCGGATGCACGAAACGATGTAAACATCTACCGCATCAACACACAGGCAGCATTGTCGAGAAACAAATGATTCAAGCATTGATAGGTCCGATTGCCTCTTTAGCCGGCACATGGTTGGAAGGTAAGGTTGAAAAGACCAAGGCTGAGACGGGCGCAAAGGTCGCCAAGGCCAAGGCTGAAGCCGTCATCATGGAGAAGAAAGCCACGGGTGAGATTGATTGGGATCTTGAGATGGCTCGTGGAAGTCAGTCGTCTTGGAAGGACGAATGGCTTGTAATCTTGTTCTCAGTTCCGCTTATTTTGAGCTTTGTGCCGGGGATGGAAGGTGTGGTAGCAAATGGTTTCGAACAGTTGGATAAGATGCCCGACTGGTATCAGTATTCCCTTGGTGTTATTGTTGCTGCTTCTTTTGGCGTACGTAGTGCTACCAAGTTTTTTGGTAAGAAGTGATGATCATGTGGGATATGCACAATCGCACCACCCCACAACAAGCGGAGAAAAATCGTGGCCGAAGTCACAATGGAAAGATTTCTGCGATGGAAGATACTTCCTCGCTTGATGATGCTGATGCTGTCAATATCTGCGTGGCGGGTAGTGGAGTGGTTTATGACATTGCCAGACCCTACACCCTCGCAAGCCGGGTTAGTGAGTGTAGTCACGGGGGCCATGACAGGTGCGTTTGCGGTCTGGTTGGGGCATGAAAAAGAGAAGGAAAAATAAATGGCACGACCTCGTATTAGACAATTTGCAGGCGACCTTGGTATAGGGTACGATGAAGCCAAGAACCTCGTTAGTGAAGGTCGCCGCCGCAAGGATGGCGGTTCTCAGATACTGGAGAACAACATGAGTAAGATGACAGAAAAAAAGGTGGCCAAGGTTTCCAAAGGCTTGAAGAAAGCCTCTAAGCTTCACGCTGGGCAGGCCAAGACGTTGGATTCTCTTGAGTTTCATGCTGGTGGTTCTAGCACTCTTTCGAGCATTCAAAATGAGACTAGTAAAGTAAACAAGTCTTTCAGAGATGATGCTGCGCGCGTAGATCGCATGGCAGACATCGTGACGAGAGACACGGAAATCGATGTCGATAAAAAAGATGAGAAGAAAAAGAAAGGCGAAAAGACTGACGGAAGAGGTGGAGTTCCTGGTCGTCCTTCTAACCAGACACCGAAGCGTAAAAATAGAGCTATGGGCGGAGTAGAGGTTGATATGCCGTCTCAAGCCCGTGGTGCGGGTGCCGCAATTCAAGGAACTAAGTTCTCAGGAGTGTTCTAGTGGCGGGACCGTTCGATTATCTTTTTAACGACAGCAGCACTTCTAATAACCTGCCGGGTGTAACTACGAGCATAAAAGTTGATACGCCCTCACAAAACACTACCACTGGTTCGACCTATGTGGAGCCTGATCCAACCTATGTGGAGCCTGATCCGGCTATTGTGGACGGGTTCAATGTTAACAACGTCATCTTAGGCCCAAACAACCGCCGGTATCCGACATTTAAAGACCCTGAAACCGCAGCAAAATATGAGATTGGTCTACGAAATTTTATGCGGGCCACTGACCGCACGGATATGGATCCCTATGGCCGTTCGGGCATGTTTTACAGACCCGGAATTAACCGACGGCTAGGCCGAGAGGGTGGCCGCTTCGGCAACAACGGGCTTCCCCAAGCATCCATCGATGCGATTAACCGGCTAGCCTACAATCAGTATCTTGGGCTGCAATCGGGAATCGGATTCAGGAAAGGGGGCAAAGGTGACCCGGTGCCTGGGTATGCTCCTGCGTTAAAACTAGGCTCAGATACTCCTGGGGGCAAGGTAGTTGCGGCTCCGCAGCCAGGCAAAAGCGGCAGTTTTTTACCTCCGCTTGCTGGACTTTTTGAAGGTTTATTTGGTTCGCCGAACACAATGCGAACCTTAGACAACATGGGCGTGGACTACTCAAACATGGGTGTTGACGCTGCAATGGGCATCTCACCTG
>Ga0098038_1001462_pt1 | contig 10210 bp, 14 predicted proteins | sample 5B_taG_FD_75051 | JGI IMG/M metagenome (GOLD analysis project Ga0098038, IMG submission 75051) | Marine viral communities from the Subarctic Pacific Ocean - 5B_ETSP_OMZ_AT15132_CsCl metaG | ecosystem: Environmental > Aquatic > Marine > Oceanic | place: Pacific Ocean | collected 2015-01-08 | reverse complement strand
TATTTTTCTTATATTTAATATATGAATAAATTTTTGAAATACAATCAACGAGAACCGTTACCAGACGAACGTAGAATTTCATATTCGCAATTTTCTATGTATTCTCAATGTCCTAAACATTGGGAGTTGGCATATGCAAAAGGATTAAGGACATTTAGTCAATCTATACATACTATATTTGGTACGGCAATGCACGAAACATTACAACATTATCTAACAGTAATGTATGATCAATCAGTAAAAGTAGCAGATGAAATTGATTTACATAAGTATCTAAAAGATCAAATGTTTAATCTTTATAAAGAAGCTGTTGAAAAAATGGGCGATCATTTTTCTAATAAATTTGAATTAGGAGAATTTTATGAAGATGGTGTTGCAATTATTGATTGGTTCAAAAGAAAGAGAGGACAATATTTTTCTAGGAAGAACGAAGAATTGGTAGGTATAGAAGTTCCAATTTATCATCCAGTTAATGATAAGAATGATAAAGTAATGATGTTAGGATATTTAGATATTGTTATTAGAGATAAGAGAGATAATAAAATAACTATCATTGATATCAAAACAAGTACAAGAGGCTGGAATAAATATCAAAAAGCAGATAAGACTAAAACATCTCAATTAGTATTATATAAAAAGTATTTTGCAGAACAATATGGATTTGATGTCGAGAAGATTGATATTAAATATATGATTGTGAAAAGAAAACTTATTGAAGGTGCCATGTTTCCACAAAAAAGAATTACAGAATTTAGTCCTGCATCGGGTAAACCAACTAGAAATAAATTAACAACTTCAATTGAATCATTTGTTGCAAATAGTTTTCATGCAGATGGCGCATTTAATTTAGATAGAGAATATCCAGCAGTAGCCGGCAAAAATAATAAAAATTGTAAATGGTGTGAATTCAAAGATCAGCCAGATTTATGTCCAGCTAAAAATAGAATTAAAGTATGAAAGTAGCTGTATTAGGAAGTAGAGATTATCAGAATATTAGAAAAATTAAAGATACTCTTTTTCAGTTGAAACAAAAGTTTGCAGACAAATTAATAATCGTTTCTGGAGGAGCGAAGCATGGAGCAGATAAATTTGCAAGAAAATATGCATTAGAGTTTGGAATGAAATATAAAGAGTTCAATCCAGCACATACGACTAAAAATTTATATTCTGCCATGTCAGATGATTATTATGAAAAGCCATATCATGTATCCCAATTTCATCATAGAAATATGTTGATAGCAAAAGATTGTGATGTAATGATAGCATTTATAGGAACAAGTGATTCTTCGAACGGAAGTATGAGCGCAATTAAACAAGCAAAAAAATTAAATAAACCAGTAACAATAATATCATGATTGAAGTATTAGGATGGACAAGTACAGCATTAGTATTATTAGGATATATTCTAAATGCAAAGACAAAATATACAGCTGCCATGGTAGCCTGGATAGTAGGAGATATAGGTTGGATAACATATGATTTTTATATAAGTAATATTAGTCATTTAGTATTAAGTGCAGTTATTATTTCAATAAATTTATATGGAATTTTCAACATAAAAAGAATGCAAAAAGGTGTTGTTAAAGAGCCAAAAGCATATTTATAATAAAGTTATAAAGGGATTTTATGAATCAAATTAAGTTACCACAGTTACGGAAAGTCGATCCGAACAAACCAAAAAAGAAGAAGATACTTTTATTATCAGATGACCTAAGGATGCATTCTGGAATTGGCCATATGTCAAAAGAATTTGTGTTAGGAACGTTGGACAAATATGATTGGGTACAATTAGGTGCCGCAGTAAAACATCCAGAGCATGGGAAAATGATAGATTTAAGTCAACAGATGCAAAAAGATACTGGTATTGCAGATGCATCATTGAAAATTTATGCACATACTGGATATGGCAATCCTCAAGTATTACGAGAATTGATGGCTGTTGAAAAGCCAGATGCAATTTTACATTTTACAGATCCAAGATTCTGGATATGGTTATATCAAATAGAAAATGAAGTTAGAAGTCACGTGCCACTCATGTATTATAATATATGGGATGATCTTCCTTATCCACATTGGAATGAGTCATATTATGAGTCTTGTGATTTGTTAATGAACATATCTAGACAAACAAATAATATTGTAAAAAATGTATTGCAAAAATTTCCAAAACCAGATTGGGCAGTACAATGGGTGCCGCATGGTGTTAATCGAAATATTTTCTTTCCTATAGACGAACTTCATAAAGATTGGAAAGAATATGATGATTTTGCAACAAATTTCAAAAAAACAAATAATTTAGATTTTATAGTATTTTGGAATAATAGAAACATAAGAAGAAAACAACCGGCTGATATCATTTTAGCATTTAATACTTTCTGTGAATCATTACCAAAAGAAAAAGCTGACAGATGTGCATTATTTATGCACTCTCAGCCAATAGATGAAAATGGAACAGATTTATGGGCAGTTAAGGCTGCGCTTTGTCCTAATTATAAAATAATATTTTCAGATCAACCTGTAGAACCAAAACAAATGAATTTTTATTATAATATATCAGATGTGACAATCAATCTTGCTTCTAATGAAGGATTTGGAATTTCATGGTGTGAATCATTACATACAGCGACGCCAATTATCAATAATGTAACCGGCGGATTACAAGATGGTTGTAGATTTGAAGATGAAAATGGAGATTGGATAGAGTTTACAACAGAGTTTCCAAGTAATCATGATGGAACATATAAGAAACATGCAAAATGGGCAAAGCCAGTATTTCCAAGTAATAGATCAATACAAGGTTCGCCTCAAACACCATACATATTTGATGATAGAGTAGATTTTAGAGATGCTGCAGAAGCAATTAAATATTGGTATGATATGTCTAAAGAATCGAGGCAAGAATGTGGTGAAGCCGGCCGTGAATGGGTATTAGGAAATGAATCAAATATGTCATCAAAAGGTATGAGTTCAAGGATGGCAGAATGTATAGAAGAGTGTTTTGCAAAATGGGAGCCAAAGAAAAGACTTTCATTATATAAAGTAGGACAATTAAAGAAAATAGAACAACCAGGAGTAGTAATATGACAAAAAGACCATTTATAGTAGTACAAGGACCAGTTGCAACTAGGTCGGGATATGGAAATCATACAAGAGATTTAGTAACCGGATTAATTAAAGCTGATAAATATGATATTCAGATAGTATCATTACCATGGGGCGCCTGTCCTATGAATGCATTGAAATCTGATAATGCAGAACATCAAGAAATTGCAAAAAGGATTGCAAGACAAAATATAACTCAACAACCAGATGTATTTATTCAAGTTTCAGTCCCAAATGAATTTCAAAAAATGGGTAAATATAATATTGGTATAACAGCTGGTATTGAAACAGATGCAGTTCCAGCAGAATTCATTCAAGGGTCAAATAAAATGGACTTGATAATAACAACATCAGAACATTCAAAAAATGGCTTTAGCTTTACATATGATGCTATCAATGAAAAGACAAAAGAAAAGACCGGCGAATTAAAATTAGAAACTCCTATTAAAGTTTTATTTGAAGGCGCCGATTTGAATGTATATAAGAAAGTCGATAAAATACATGATATTGTAAGTACTGAATTAAAAGATATCAAAGATGATTTTTGTTATTTATTTGTCGGACATTGGCTGAAAGGTCAAATAGGCGAAGATAGAAAAGATGTAGGAATGATGTTAAAAACATTTTGTGAAGCATTCAAGAGAAAGTCATCACATAATAGACCAGGTATAATTCTTAAGACATCTCATGCAGGATTTAGTATTATGGATAGAGATCAAATTATGAAAAAGATCCAACAAGTTATTGGTCCATATGAAAAGAATATACCAAACATATATTTGTTACATGGTGATATGACTGATGAAGAAATGAATTCATTATATAATCATCCTAAAGTAAAAGCTATGGTATCATTTACAAAAGGTGAAGGATTTGGTCGACCATTAATGGAATTTGGATTGACAGGAAAGCCTATTATAGCTTCGAACTGGTCCGGACAAGTTGATTTCTTAAACAAAGATTATTGTACATTACTGCCAGGTCAATTGACAGAAGTACATAAAACAGCAGCAGATAAATTCATAATGAAAGGTACGAATTGGTTTACTGTTGATTATTCATATGCAGCTAGAGTATTACAAGATGTCATGCAAAATTATAAAGCATATCTTTCAAAATCAAGAAAACAGACTCAATATGTAAAGGATAATTTTAGTCGATCTAAAATGGCAGAACAATTTGTTTCAATGATTGATGAAGGATTAAACAAAGTACCACAACAAGTAAAATTAAATTTACCAAAATTAAAAAAAGTTGAAGCATGAAATTAGAATATGACGGCATATCTCCTATAACAGGAAATAAATGTGTTTTAGAAGAAGCTAATTCACATGATGGGTCAGTTTCATACTTATGTATGGAATCTGGATTAACATCACATGAAAATTTAATAGATGATTCCGAATTTCAAACAAAGTACGAATCACAATTAACAGAATTAATGATATCATGTAAATATGTAGATGAAAATTCTAGAGCATGGTATCCAACATTTATGCAATTACCAGGAGGCATGTTATATGCAGAAGGCGAATCTCCTACATCTTGGGAATGGAAAGTTGCAACAATTATACCTATTTGGGGTGATGAACGATTAAATTATCCTATCCCAGGTCAGGATGAAAAATATTATACATCAAGATTGGATGTAGAGAATGCTAAGACATATAATAAAGATGACTTTGAAACTGCATTAACTGAACTATATTCTATCGTAAAAGAGGCACAAAACAATGAAGATTAGTTACGCAATTACAGTATGTAATGAACATAAAGAAATAGAAAAATTATTAACATTTCTATTTGAACATAAAAGACAAGAAGATCAGGTTGTAGTTCAAATGGATATGAATGCAACAAAAGAAGTTCTAAATGCATGTGAAAAATGGGAATCAAAACCACATGATGAATATAGTTTAATTCAGCATTCATTAGATAAAAATTTTGCAGCATATAAAAATAATTTGAATAAAAATTGTAATGGCAACTGGATATTTCAAATAGATGCAGATGAGATTCCAAATGAATATTTAATGGAAGCACTTCCATTTATATTAGAAGCAAATGAAGACATAGAAGCTTTTTGGGTTCCTAGAGTAAATACAGTTGCAGGAATAACAGAAGGACATATTGCTAAATGGGGATGGAAACTAAATGATGAAGGATGGGTAAACTTTCCTGATTGGCAAATGAGAATATATAGAAACAAGCCAGAGATATATTGGATAAAGCCAGTTCATGAACAATTGAAAGGTTATACCAAATTTGCAAATTTACCACCAGAAGAAAAATTTGCTTTATATCATCCAAAAAATATTGGAAGACAAGAAAAACAAAACAAATTCTACGAAACAATTTGATTTTTGAAATAAATTCTTTATATTAAGTAATATGAAAATATTTGTAGATATAGACGAAACAATATGTTTCTATAATGATAAAAGACATTATCCAGATGCTGTTCCTAATGTAGAGAATATAGCTAAGATAAATAAATTATATGATGAAGGACATTATATAAAATATTGGACTGCAAGAGGATCTGTAACAGGATTAGAATGGCATGATGTAACTAAAGAACAATTAAAAAAATGGGGCTGTAAATATCATGAATTGAGCGTTGGTGAAAAGCCCCATTATGATTTATTAATTTGTGACAAAACTAAAAGGATAGAAGAAATATGAAAAAGACGTATGTTATTGCAGAAATAGGTATCAATCATCAAGGTGATATTGATATTGCAAAAAGACTTATTGATATTGCAGCAGCCTCTGGATGTGATGCAGTAAAGTTCCAAAAAAGAAATCCAGATGTATGTGTTCCAGAAGAACAAAAATCTAAACCAAGATCTTGGGGTGGAGAAGATATGACTTATCTAGAATATAAATACAAAGTAGAATTTGGAAAAGAAGAATATGATGAGATTGATAGATACTGTAAACAACAGGGTATAGCATGGACAGCATCTCCGTGGGACTTAGATTCATTAGAATTTTTGATGCAGTATGATATTCCATTTATTAAGATTCCGTCTGCAATGATCACAAATGAAGAACTAATGTTTGCATCTAAAAATACAGGTAAAAAAGTTATTATTAGTACTGGAATGAGTACGTTTGCGGAAGTAGAAAGGGCAATAACAATATTAAAATTACCAGGAGATTCAGCTGAAACATTAAGGCCATGGAACTATGATGAAGTTAAAGAAGGAAAGACAGCATGTGATTTTGCCGTTCTTCATTGCAATTCAACATATCCTGCTCCTATAGATGAATTAAATTTATCAGCAATAAAAACATTAAAAGATAGATTCAAGTGTGAAGTAGGATATTCTGGTCATGAGTTTAGATTAGGAACATCAGTAGCCGCAGTCTATTTAGGTGCTACGATAGTGGAAAGACATATTACATTAGATAGAACAATGGAAGGATCAGATCATATGGCATCAGTAGAACCTCAGGGATTATTTAAGTTAGTTAGTGGATTGAGAGAATTAGAACGAGCATATGGTGATGGAACAATTGACGTAACTGAATCTGAGATTCCTGTAAGAGCAAAATTACGAGGATAGGAATGAATTTTGATAAATATACTGATAAATCTATTTTAATTATTGGTGGTGGCACATCAACATTAGATGTTAAGTGGGAAAACTTAGATTACGATTATGTATGGACATGTAATGATTTTTATTTAGAACCAAGAGTATTATCCCAAAATATTGATTTATTTGCATTATCATTTACAAATGATTTATCTACTAGTGTTTTAAGATCAAAATTAAAACAAGATAAGCCATTTATATATTATGATAAATTAGGATATCGCGGAAAAGAAAATTCTATAGAATTTAAGGAGTTTCATAAATCAATCGAAACTGATATATTTGAAATGGACATTCCTTTCAATGAAGCAACTCATTTACCAAATGGTAGAAAGAATCCAAAAACATTATCTGGTATTACATTTCGATTAATTAATCTAGCATTATTAACAAAAGCAAAGAATATATATTTTGTTGGATTTGATGGCTGGAATAAAGAATTTTCAAATATGCATGCTTTTACAAAAAAAGTAGGTCTTAAAGATTCAGACACAAGACGTGATTATGAAGGAACAGATTATTCATTTATGACAGTATTTACAGATTCATACAATTATTTTCTGACAATGCCTGATTATAGACGATTACAAAATTTAGGAGAAGGTCAAGATTATAATATTGGAACAACAATAAGTAAAGAACATTTTCCATTAACTAAAGAAGTACATGAAAAAATTAGATGACATAGTATTTTTAGTTCAGGCTCGACTAAACAGTCAACGTGTGCCTCAAAAAATGATAAAACCATTTGCTGATACAAATTTATTTGAATTAGTGTTGGATAAATTACTGCAATCTAAAATTATACCTAAACAAAATATTGTTGCATCAGTATATGAGCAAGAATTAAAAGATATTGCAAATAAATTAGATGTTAATATCTTTGAAAGAAGTCATGAAAGTGCTAATAATGATAATAGTTTACAAAAAATTTATGAATGGCATAATAAGTTGCCTTATAAATATGTTGTATTAATTAGTGGTTGTAATCCTTTATTAAAGACAGATACTATTGACTCATTTGTTGAAAAATTTATATCATCTGATGATGAAAATTTATTTGCAGTTATAGAGAAGAAACAATATTATTGGAATAAAGAAGGAAAATTAATTACACCATGGCCAGAAGATCAAACCATAATGAATACAAAAGCTGTAGAACCTACATATGAAGCAGCCCATGTATTATATGCATCGAAATTAGATATTATAAAAGAAAATAAATTTATGGGCGATTTTCAGAAAGAGGGCGGAATTAAATTATTCGTAATGGATGAACTTGAGTCTTTTGATATTGATTATAATTGGCAATTTGAAGTAGGAGAGAAACTTTATAATGGAATATAAAATAAATATTAAAACAGATCATCCTATAGCATATGATTCTCCAGATCATACTCATCCATGGGGCACTAAAAGAGATAATAAGATTGAGTTTAGTTATGTTGATGAAATATGTAAGTATTATGATCGACAAATTAATTTTTTAGATTTAGGATGTGCTGGAGGAAGATTAGCTGTTGAAATGGCCGAACGTGGTCATATATCAGTAGGATTAGAAGGTAGTGATTATAGTATAAAACATGAACGTCCTTATTGGCCAGATTATCATAAGAAAAATTTATTTACATGTGATATAACAAAGCCTTTCGAAGTACAACATGATAATGAGATTGTACAATTTGATATGATTAATGCATGGGAAGTATTAGAACATATTCATAAAGATGATCTGCCAATGTTGTTTGATAACATTTATAAACATCTAAAGCCAGGAGGCATTTTTGTATGTAGTGTATGTTGGGCATCTGATACACCAACTGGTGTTCAACTACATCTAACACGTAAAACAGCACCATGGTGGATTACAATGTTTCAGGAACATAATTTTATTCCTATAGGAAATGAAATTGACGTTAACAAACAAAAATGTAATTATTTATTCAAACACAGAAATCGTGGTAAAATAGGCCGTTGTCAATTTTGGATGACTTGGACTAAATAGGAGAAATATATGTGGATGCATCCTAATGAAATAAAACTTATCAATTCGTTTTTAACAATTGACGATATAATGTTAGAATGGGGCTCCGGCGGATCAACTGCATTTTTTGCACAACAAGTAAAAACATATTATTCAATTGAACATGTAAAGGAGTGGTATGATCGAGTTAATAAACAACTAGAACAATACCCACTTTTAGATGTTAGATATAATTTTGTTCCAAATGATTTGCCGAGAACTAAGCCAACACAGTACAATGAATATAAAAGTTATATTGAATATCCGAAAAAGTTCAATACTAAATTTGATCGTGTATTAATAGATGGCCGCGGCCGTCAATATTGTGCAGAATTTATTTTGCCATACTTACATGAAGAGAGTATAGTGTTTATTCATGATTTTTATAATCGACCAGATAGATATGATGTTGTATTACAATGGTATGATATAGTCGATGGTATTGATAATACAGAACAAACAATTGTAGCATTAAAAGCTAAGTAATGAATCAAAATACAATCAACATAAAAAAACAAATTCAAACATTAGATTCTATTCAAGAACGATTTGATGTTTTGAAAAATGCTTATAAAGATGAAACAGCATATCTAGTAACATGTGGTGCTACTTTAACTGATCATGATCAACAAATATTGAAAGATAAATTAAAGGATAAATTAGTTATCTGTGCAAAACAATCTCTTAATTATCTAAATGATATATGTGACTTTCATTTGGTATCAACATATAATTTTCAGCCATATTCATATCAAAATGAAAATACAATAAAATCTTGGCAATTAACTGCAAGTAATATGGAAAATGAATTAGATCGAATTGTCAATAAATGGCAACATGGTATTGATTTGTATTTTCCAGTTATATCAGGTCCATGGTTAACACTAGAAGGAACTACAGCATATACTAGAAATTTTGATAATTGGAAACAATTAGGAGAACATACACAAGTAACTTGGGGACCTGGAATTTTATATGAGTCCGGATTTCCATTATGTTATTTATTAGGAGTAAATCGTATTGTAACAATAGGATGGGATATAGGAGATCTTTCTAGATATAATGGTAATGATAGAGATCCAAATTGGTTAGAACAACATGCAACAGAATTGTATAATGCAGAAATGGGCAAAGGACCAAGTTATACAGAATTAAAAAATACAATTGAATGTACATCTGCAATGTACGATTGGTTTCAAAAAGAAAATATTCAAGTTGATATTTTATCAGCAACAAATCCTGCAGATTCTAGATTCAACAGGATAACATTAGAAGAATTATAACGGAAAAGAAATGAAAACAGTTTATAAACCGTGGGGAAAGGAAGAGTGGTTAGAACTTAATGACAAGTATTGTTATAAACGAATTTATATCAATGCTGGACATAAGACTAGTTATCAATATCATGATTTCAAAAGAGAAACAAATTATCTTATAGAAGGAACTGCAGAAATATGGTTAGAAAATGATAATGGTGTTG
>Ga0098038_1001461_pt1 | contig 10213 bp, 9 predicted proteins | sample 5B_taG_FD_75051 | JGI IMG/M metagenome (GOLD analysis project Ga0098038, IMG submission 75051) | Marine viral communities from the Subarctic Pacific Ocean - 5B_ETSP_OMZ_AT15132_CsCl metaG | ecosystem: Environmental > Aquatic > Marine > Oceanic | place: Pacific Ocean | collected 2015-01-08 | reverse complement strand
GTGTGTGTGTCTGTACGCGAGACTACAAAAATAATATGATATTTTCTCAAGGGGAACCTTGAGATAGTCACTGAAATCGGAGAGTAGAAAGTCGTCTTCATATTCAAGCACCCCATAGGAAGGTAAAATATCCACAGTGGATGCACTTTACATTTTCATTCGATACGCCTATTGGGGTGAATTTTTTACATCCACACTTTTTACAGCGCACACCTTTGAAGGTGATATGGTCTTTCTTTTGTCGGGTTTTTTGGGTCATCTTCTTCGCCTCTAATTACCTATATGTGTATGGGTATATAAGCGTTGTGGTGCGACTAAATTCGCTGTTTGAGAGCATAACGACTAAACGCTCGCCTTGTGTGCGCGTGTGCGTTCATATTATTACGGAGAAAATACCTGAAATCTTTGCGACTAAGCGACTAAATCTTTACGACTAAACCGGCGAAGCCTGATTCCCGCCGCCATTTTTAGGCTCGACTAATTAAAGGGTGCTAAATCGAGATTTTTCGACGGGTGTAGGAAAGGCGACTAATTTTTATTTTTTTAGTGCGATATTTAGGCTCGACTAAAGTTTGGCGTGGATTTTTGTAGTCAATAATTTTTAAGTGTTTTTATTCTCGACTATATTTTTGACCGTGATTTTTTGCGAAAAACCTTACCCATCATTTATTCTCGACTATTTTTTTGGCGACACATTTTTTATTTAGTCGTCTTTTACGACTAAACAGCGGTTAATCGCGACTAAATTTCATGCTCGCAGTCATCGTATTAGTCGTAAAACAAGAACCTTTTTTGCCAATGCCCTACACCTACCGTATTAGTCGCATTTTACGACTAAACACCTCACTGAAAGCCTGATTTTTAGTCGCGTATTATTTAATTCCCGACTAAATTTCAGGGGCGCAGTTTACTCTTTAGTCGTAAACCGAAGGTCGCCTCATTGTAGACCCTCATAAAAAACAAAATCTTTTTTTTACGACTAAACGCACTACCGCATTCTGTTATTTTAGTCGCGATTAAAATTGGCGTTTATCTCGACTAAAATTACAGCACGACATACACCGTTTAGTCGCAAAACACGACTAAATCCCTCCGAACCCCTACTAAATGCCGCCTTCCCTGAAGTTACGACTAAAAAGCCCACGCACAGCCTATAAAATTAGTCGCGACTAAACGCCTATTAGTCGTAAAAAAATAACAAAAAAAATAATACTCGACTAAATAACACAAAAAAGACCAAAAATTATTCGCGAATAAATTGCACATTCAGGTCAATAAATTAGTCGCACCGGTGCATATATAAGGGTGCGGCCCCTACGATAGATTGGAGATAAGTAATATGCCCCCCGAAACTGATACATGGATAGACATAAACACCTTTGATGTGCCGATGACCGAATATAAACAACTCGGCTACCTGCACCGCATAGGCGAATACAAGACCGCACCGGACTACACGCACCCACACTTCACCTTTGTGAAGTATGTAGCCGCCGCCGCAATAGGAATTGATGTGCCGTCGAATCAAGACATGGTTAAAGTCTGTTACACCTTCTACCCTGTCGATGATGAAGAAGAATAATTCTCAACCTGAAGAATTACTTTAACGACTAAAAGTCGATGCCGCCCTGCTCTCCGGTTCGCCGGAGGGTGGGGCCTTTTTTAACGACTAATTTTCTTTACGACTAAGAGCGACTAATTTTCTTTACGACTAATTTTTTTTCTTTCTTTTTTACGACTAATTTTTTTTCCTGAACGACTAATTATTTGCGACTAAATGCGACTAAAAAAATAACACATAATAAATTATTCGCGACTAAAATCCCCTGCTCATATTATTAGTCGTAAAATTATTCCCGACTAAACGCATTACTGCGTTATTAGTCGCTCAGGGCCTATTATATACCTTGAACACAAGCGTTCAACATGGCAAACGACCATAACCCCGAAGACCGCCCTATTGTGGATGAATCCACCGTTGAACGACAAAACCTTGAGGTGGCTATGATGCAATTGCATGAAGTCATTCAAACCGTCAAGAGTCCAACATCAACCTTCGTGTATGACATAAACTGTGACACATCAACACACCTTGAAGCCCTTGAAGAGATAATGGGCCACATTGAAGACGCATGGTGCGCCCTTGATACCAAAGCACTACCAACAGGCGACGAAGACAAGATGTGGTGTAATTTCCTCATCCCTGAAATGTCAAAACTCAATTGCGGCCACCACCCTCAACGCGCTTACAGACTTGGCAACGGCGACCTTGTAGGAGAGTGCCTCAAGTGCAACTACTCCGCTGTTCAAAACATCCACAGCGACGACGAATTCAAAGCGGAACTTGAAGCCGAGCGTCAAGCCGATGCACAGGCCGAACTTGAAGCCGAACTATGCTATGGAGACGACTTCGACGGAGGGTGGTATTGATGGGAACACCGGCCCTTCTCACCATCACTGATGAATACGGTGAACAAGTGTTCTATCGTCGCCACTATGACGGTTACCCTTCTCATGTTATGCCGAACCTCGCACCTGTCCTTGAGCGCATCCGAGCCGTTGGGTCAAACGATTCATACGGCCTTCGCATTTCCGATGTTGCCGCCCTCGTTGCGTGGGTCGGCGTTGAAGAAGAACGAGCCTATGCGAAAGACCGTGTAGACATCGGCCTTCCGAACTTTGGCAAAATGTCTACATGGCTTCAAATTGATGAAGAATTTGCTCATCGAGGTTACTTTTCACATTATTATGTTCTTGACCTTGAGACTCTTTCTCTCTATGAATTTATGAACGCTTAACGACTAAAATCGTTTACAGTATACGACTAATGTCGGGCCGTTCCTGACCCCCCCTCGGTGGGGTCGGGAACCACTTTTCGACTAATTTTGGGTTTCGACTAATTTATTTTCTTTTTTTTTTGGCCGATTTTATTTACGACTAAATTTCTGGGTCTTTTTTTTACGACTATTTTTTTTTAGTCGAGAATAACTTTACGACTAATTTTTTCAGGTGTTTGATTTATTAGTCGCGAATAAATTATCAGTGTAAAAATTACACCGAACGCGGATATTCAAAATTTCGGCCCTCCGAAAACATGAATGAATCATGTTCAGTGTTGAATCAGGGCAAAACAGGCTCGCAGTATAGCGTTTAGACCCTAAAATCAAGAGAATCATGTTCAAACATGAATCGAAACCCCCAAAACGGCTCAAATTCGCACATTGTCGGCCCGTCAAAAAACGGCTCGGCTCATACCTGAAATGACCCAAAAACGGCCAATTTCAAGGATTAGGCGTAAAATGTTCATATAGGCGTATAGATACCGCCGGTAACATGGAGGAACAAAACACCCCCGAAACCGGCGAGAGCCGGATTGAAGAACCGGTGTTTGAGCAAATCGCTCAAACAACTGAGAGAATGATTGACCTAAGCGAGATGGTGAAAACGCGTTTCAGTCATGCCCTAAGCATGGCGGCTGTAAAAGCGTATAACGGCAACCGAAAAGGAACCTTGAAACAATTAGGTATCAAGGCGAAAGACCTCAAAGGAATGCCCGACCATATGGACTACCGAAAAGCGGCGAACTTGACACCCAAAAACGCCACACCAGAAGCGTTATTCAACGCCGGTGTGAGTGTTGTAAAGTTCATCAACGGACAAATGAACCCAATTACTCTTGAAGTATTGGGGCCTCAATTTGAGCAACTGCTTGATGATAACCGAACCGTGAAGCAAATGGCCGTTGCTATCATTGCCTTTGACCGATTGACCCGACTTGAGAAGGCCGGTATCACATCGAAGAACATTGAAGTCACCACCGTTGAAGACACCCTCGCCCTTGAGTCAATCAAGGCGAAGGCAACCGTTGAAGCATTCGGACTTGAAGACCCGTCGGCATTCATGCGAACCGTTGAAGTTGATTCGGCGGCAATGATTCGCACCGACTTTCAAAACCTACGCATCAAGCAACAGAACGGCAACTATGAACCCGCCGACGGCATCTATACTCATGGATGCACTGTTTACACATTCGGCACACTTGACAAGAACGGAACGGAACACCGACCTCACCACCTATCCGTTAATGTTGAAACCATCCAAGACATTGATGTGAACGCTCGGAATTGGCACTGTGGAAAGAAGAACGGTGGCTGTGGAACACTCGTTTCAAACGGTCAAATCAAGAACGCTCAATGTCCTCGTTGTGGGCAACCCAAACACATGATGACCGGTGGTTCAGTCGATATACGCCTCCCTCAAATCATGAGTGACGGCAAACTTCGCACTTATGGCGGTCATCAAATCCACATGGTTTCAGTTCGGATAAGTGGCGCATGTGCTTCACTAATCCTCAAGGCCAAAGCAGGACAGGCAACCGCCGCCCTCGCTATCCGCACCTTGATGAATGAAGGAGTCAAGTATCGAAAGACCGTGAAAGGTCAACGCATGGTATGGCAATACGCTCAAGTTCATCCTTGTGCTTTCGATATTGCACACTTTGGCATGACCTTTGGCCTCGCCCTTGAAGACATTGAAAGCCTACCTGTTGAAGGGTAACTACAACCCTTTGATTGATACCTGAAATTTCAAAAAAACAACCCACTGAAAGCCTATGATTGAATAAAGAGATAGAATTGAAGTCCTCACCTTCGACTTCAATATCAAAACATTGCTCGGAGGTGGGTTTTTTCATGCCGATTGAAAACCGCCGACAAAGACAGAACCGGAACACCCCTAAAAACACCAATATAAACGCCTCTACGAGCCTTCAAGGTATCAATAGGTCAATTGGTAGCACCGGAAAATTTGAGGCCCATTTAGGGGGGGTTTTGGGGGGTTTTTTCTTTTTTTACTCCAAAAATAAAAAAAACGGCGACATCTGCCGTTGCTTAGTCTCCCGCAAAATTTACTACAAAAAATTATGAAAAGCAAGTATCAATACCTGCGTCGATTAACAACCTTAAGATTGCCACGCGCTCTTGCTTTAGCCTTGCCTCCGGCCCATTCGCCTTTGCCCGATTTGCCAAAGACCATCTTCGCACCTTTCATTCCGCCTGAAAATTGGTCTACTGCGTGTGCCAATGCCATTACTAAGTCGTTGTGTCGGCCCGTATCAACAATCTCGCCGTTTTTCCAAGCGTGTGATTCTAATTCGTCAAGTAACTCGCTCATAATGCGTCGAGTTTTGTCGTCGCCATACGGGATGACAATTTTTTCTCGCTCGAACCATACCCTAAGTCTGTTAAGCAAAGCCTGTTTCAAACCTTTGTTGCTAACTTTGCTTTCCCTGTAATCTACGCCGATACCCTTAGCCTCTAACAACGACTTAAACAATCGTTGAAACCCAACATCTTCCGCCGCCAAAGGTGCGCTGTATCGCTTACACCATTCACCAATCATTTCAGCCTGTTTGTCAGGAGGAAAGTCGTTCCTTCGCCATATGTTTGACACTACTAAATCGCCATTACTTTCTTGTCGGACAGCGCACAGCACCGAGTAGTCCTTACCTAATCCCTGAGAAGGGTCAAAACCAATAACATACCGGCAACTATCCCGTTTTTCTGTATCAAGCACTTGGTCTAAGTCCATATTTTTACGGGTATACTTACGGGGATATACTGCCGAGTCATCATCTATTACTTGACAAAGCAATTCTTGTGCAAATTCCAACGCACCCATAGACTCACGCTGTTCAAGTAAAAATTGAGTAGGTCTAAACTCCGGCCATAACGCTTCTAATTTTTCCGGTTCATGCTTGTGTTCATCCCAATTAGGGAATGCCGACCATGTTCCGCTTTTCCATTGGGTGTTGTCAAGCATTTCAGTGTGGTAAAGGTCAGTCATAGACATTGGCGTTCCAACACAGTAAATTGACGAGCCGGGGTCAAGCATAGGCATTACAACTTTACGCAACCAATGGCGCAACTGTTCGTTGTTTAATTCTTTTTTAGCGTCAAGCAATACATCGTCAAGAGCAATAACCGCCGGATGCTCACCACGAATAGCCGAACCCACAGAAGAACAACGAATTACAGCACCATTAGTCAAATACAATTCGATTTTGCCACCACGCTTTGTATCGAGGTAGCGAGACAATTCAGGATGCTTTGTCAAATCACTACGAATTTCAGCCAAACGACGAATTGCAGTATCGCGACTTGCACTAAATAACCAAACCTGTAAAGGATTACCGTTAAACTTCTCAAAAAGACATTGATGTAATAACTTAACACCCAAAGTCGTGCTTTTACTATGCGAGCGAGGCGCAATGATACATACACGGTGAACATGACTACCTTTCCTATCAGTGTATAAGTCCATCCATTTACCTATATGGTCGCCCCAAGCATAACCAAGCCAACGATAAAAATACTGAACATCATGTCTTGCTCTTTCAAAGGCTAATGCTCGTTTGACACTTGACATAGGACATCACATAATTTTCGATAGGGATTTTCCAAAAAACATTTTTTGTTATATTATACATAGTATCATCTACTGCGGTCTAAGCGAGCGCATTCCACAATACGGACAAACTCTTGTTAAAGCCTTTCCCCTCATCATATACTTACTCGCCCAACCGCATGTATCACATACTACTGCTTCTCGTTTTATTTCAGTCATCTTACAACCCTCATCATTCCACAATAAACCATTTTTTTATTTACACTATCCCACACTTTACAACTTGTATAACAGACATACGCTTCTTTGCCGCAATTAGCACATTTTCTTAATTTACGATGTAGTGGTTTATGTGGCATCAATGCTCACCAACGGGGGCAAACATAGAACCTATAATTCCTTTTTCTTTGTCAATAATGTGTGCGGCTAATCCCGCCTGAGAAGTAGTGTAGCCTTGTCGAGCATGGTATCGGTCATGTCCGGCTAAAGATGGTAATTGAATAATCATACAGCCTTTGCTTTCCAAAACCTTACGATGATGCAAATGTCCGTGAAACCAAGTATGGTGTTGGCACTTGCCCCATAACTCGCGTTGTTCGCACGACATTAACTCTTCAAGGTTTTTAGCACCGTCGCCATGAATAAATCCAAGAAGATTATTACCGTATTCAACATATTGTCTTGATGAAGGAGATACAACAACCTCACAGTCTTCACAGTCTTCGTATACCGCCGACAAATACATCATCAAAGCAATAGCCGACATTCTATCGTGATTACCCGGCATAAACACTACTTTGACCGGCGCAACCTGCCTAAGCAAATCTATGTGTTCACGCGCTAATTTACAACCGGTCATTAGTATTTCGGCAGGAGAACCTATCATATCTTGAGGTGTTCCCTTTGTTGTAGTTCCCGCATCGTTATCAACATGGAACCAATCGCTACCGGTAGAAATAATAATTTGTTCAGGTTTACTGTAAAGACGCTTAATCAATTCTTGGGTTTTACCCATAAGGCGTTTTTTGGCTTCGTCAAAGTCGTATGTTTCTCCGACTTCATCAACCCACCCGTATTTGCCCCAATGAAAGTCGGTCGGACTAATAACAAGAGAGAATGGGTCGTTACTTACAGGTAATGACAATTGAGAGACACTTGTTGCTTTTTCTTGTATAAGATTCTTAAAATCGGCAAGAACATTTGTTTCAAACATGCGGTATTTATCGGCATCTTCTTCAATTTCTTTCCATTTTTTACGCTCAAACTTTTTATGCAATTCATGTCGCCGCTTAAGAACTAAGTCTTCTACTAACTGTTCTACATTTGAGTCCATGATTTGTTCATCAGTGTAAATATCCATGTCACGAGTCCATCCGTGTCGCCGCCTATACTCATCAAACCATGCTCGCGGTATGCCAAACTCTCGACATACCTCGTTAATGGATGCCGGTTTGCCCACCATACTACTATACGCGACTTTCATGGCCCTATGCCTATCGCCCTCAACCTTAATCATAGTGTTGGCAGTCGAAAGAAATGTAAAGTATTCGTCATTTACTTGGTCGTAAAAGTATGACTCAGGAACTTTTTCGGCAAAAACATTTTTTTCTACTTTTTCTTCAACGGTAATGTTAAGTATTCCGCTATGTTTCATTTTGGTAATACTCATTTCCCAACCTTTGACAGACTTTTTGTTATCCATGTCATGCAACATTCGTGCATTATCCATAATGCTTTTGTTTGCGTCAAAAAATTCAAGGATTAAATCGTGACCGTAGTTCGGTGGTGCGCGCATTAAATGTTGCTTACGCCCTCCCCTTATAAGCGTTTATCTTTTTATTATTTACCTAATTGTAAAAAGAATTAAATTGGGCTTAGTCATGCGTTTTTACATAATTCTTTTATTGTTTCATAGGCAAAGAACAGCCCCAACCATTGCCTATTGCTTATTGTAATAACTACTTTTCTTAATCGTCTTTGAAACAAAAAAAGAATAACACATAATGTTATTCAGTATAGCGTTTTATTTTTTTTGTAATAATACACATAATAGAAATAATCATGAATCACCAACACTTAAGAGACAAATATGCCTATCACCGATTATGATACAGGAGGATTGCCGAATCTGGCCCTCGACTATCATTACTCCGGCCCAATTGCATTCGTTTTACTTGTGCTTGAAGTTATCTTTTGGCTCTTTGTCGGTAGAGGAATTGTAAAAAAAGTAAAAAAACAAGGCAAAGAGTGATAAACCAACTGACATAACGCAAAAATATGGGTATTTTTGACTTTTTCCGTAAACCGGTTGTTGCGAGCGAACAACCAATACAAAGAGTAGGTTCAAATGTTTCTTTGAGTGTTGCCGCAGGTTTGCCAAACATATTTGAAGAAACAGACAAATTTCAACAAGATACTAATTTTGACAATGAGTTCGATTTATTTGACAGTATGGTAAAACTTGACCCTGAATTAAACGGTGCTGTTCGTTCTGTTGCTCTTACTGCAAACGCATACACCATTGACATGAAGAAAGCAAAGAACGGCACTATCCGTAATGCAATAAACATGATGATTGAGTCTTTTGACTTTGATGACTTTTTGATTAACGCTATGCGTAATCTCATGGTGTATGGAAATGACATTAACAAATTAGTAGGTAGAGCAGGTATTGGTATTACTGATGTGCAAAGTTTACCCATAAAACAAATTACCATAGTAGACAAAAGAGGTTCTCAAGGTATGCCGTTTACCGCTAACGAAAACAACCCGATTATGTCAAATGACTTTTACATTTTAAGAGAACAAGGGCTTGACCCTATGGTGTTTCCTAAATCCGAGGTAATGCACTTTCGCATAGATTACCGTTCTAATTGGTTTGATGATTCAAAACTACGCAAGACATACGGTGTGTGGGGTGCATCCCGTTTTACTTCGCTCAAACAAGCCATTCGAGCAAAATACAACAGTATGAACAACCGCATTGCTCTTGAAGATGCTTTGACAAAACAATTTATTACTATTGACAAATCGGCTATTGAACACATTCAAGACCCTGACGAACAAGTAGAACGGCTAAACACCATCATGGATGATGTTATAACGCTGTTTGAAGGGCTTCGAGGCGACCAAATGCCCATTCTACCATCCTATGTAGAGTTGCACCATGTAGACCTCAATAACGCTGTTCCTGACAACTCCGGTTTCCTTGATATGGTTGGGGCAAATATCGCCGCAGTTTTGCATGTTCCCCGTGTGGCCGCAGGTCAAGAAAAAGGTTCTACTTTCGCCGCTACATACAATGCAAATATGTGGGCCAACACAGCAATCCGTCGTTTACAGTATGTTGTAAAACAAGAAGTTATGCGTTTGTTTTCAAAGCATCTTGAACTGCTTGGTATTGAACACAAAATGAGTGACTTACCAAACTTTGACTTTGAACCGGTTGCCGAAGAATCTCCTATGGATTCTATGAAGCGAGCAGTCTTAGGTTATCAAGCAGGTATACTAACACTTAATGAGTCACTTGACATCGTAGGTTTACCGACGGCAAAAGAAGGGGCGACTCGACAACAAGGTAAAGGCAAAGCAAAACTTGGCGAGTTACCACGAACAAATCAACAAGAAGGTAAAAAGGAGGAATCCGAATGACAAAACAAAACAAAGACACATTTAACGACCGAATGGTTAAGCGCACAGTTTTACCGGCAATTTATCTTTGGTTACTTGCCGCAGGTGCAGTAGTCGGTATGGGTATCGTTCATCCTGATGTTGTCCTTACTAATCTTGATGGGTTTATCGCACTTAT
>Ga0098038_1001459_pt1 | contig 10218 bp, 27 predicted proteins | sample 5B_taG_FD_75051 | JGI IMG/M metagenome (GOLD analysis project Ga0098038, IMG submission 75051) | Marine viral communities from the Subarctic Pacific Ocean - 5B_ETSP_OMZ_AT15132_CsCl metaG | ecosystem: Environmental > Aquatic > Marine > Oceanic | place: Pacific Ocean | collected 2015-01-08 | reverse complement strand
ATTAGTTATCAGGAAAAAAATATGAGAATGGAAAGGATGGACAATAGGGAGTTCAATCAAAGTTTCTCACCTGTATTAATAAGAAGAATGTTACATGAAAAGAAGATACCAAACTTTAATATTGGTGGAAAATTAGTATATATAAGTGATCCAAAAACAATAAAAGAATTAGAAGAAAAAATAAATAAGAATGGAAGAGAATAAAAAAACAAAAGAACAGATATGGCACGAGAATGAAGCCAGAAAGTTTTTAGGAGATGTAGAGGAAGAAGGGAAGATTTATCCTGAACCAACAGATCCAGCTAAATTAAAATCTAAATATTCTGCTAAAAATCCTTATGGGGAAGAAATGTTTAATAAAGAAGATTTTTTAGTGAAAGACCCAACAAAAGAAGTACCAGAAGAGGAGTATATAAGAATAAAAAAATCCTGGTTAGAAGGATTGAGAGATTTTGATACTTGGACTAAGTGGAAAAATGGTTTAATAGAATATAAATAATGGAGTTAGTATTGAAAAGTGATTGGTTATATGTAATGGATAATGTCTTAACACCAGAGGAATGTAGACAAATTATCAAACACGCTGATCCAAATATGGTTGAGTCTGATACGGTAGGTGCTACAATCAAAGGATATAGAACGAGTTCCAACACTTACATACCTAATGGGTCGAATCCTTTAATGGAAAAAATTTCTTTAGTAACAGAAGTATTAACCGAACTTCCTAGTAAAAATCAAGAAGATATATGTGTGGTTAGATATGAGGAGGGTGAAGAGTATAAACCTCACCATGATTATTTTACGGGACAAACAAGTGAGGAAGCACAAGAAGAAGAGGCAAGAGGAGGTGACAGGGTTTATACCGTTATGTTTTACTTAAACGATGATTTTGAGGAAGGAGGAACACTATTCTTAAATCCAAACATAGAGGTAAGACCTAAAACAGGAAGATGCGTGATATGGAAAAATTATTTAGATGGTAAGCCTAATACTAAATCATACCACGCAGGACTACCAATAAAAACAGGTGTAAAATATATCGGAGTAAAATGGATAAGACAAAATGAATTCAAATAAGATTAAAGAAATGTTAATACAATTATGGGCTTGGGTAACAGCCATATTAATTATTGTAGATTTTCTACTAATTGCTTTTTTATTCACAGTAATTTTAGTAGTTTTGCTTTCACCTTTTCTAATATTAATAGGACTACCAATCTTAATTGAAGAGTTATGGAAAGACAAATATTAGAACATATTGTTAAAACAGTGAAAAAAGGAGGATATAAAGAAATAGGAGATATTTTGCAGTTATATGGTCCCTTAAATTATAAAGAGTATGATGAGGTTATTAAATTTATAGATAAAGAACAAATTAAAAACGATAAAAATGGGACATTGGGAAGATTTTTGGTGGGAAACCACAACTGAGATAAAAGAATTAGGTTTACAAAAAAAATTTGATGAGCAACTTGAAAAAATGAGTACTCAAGACAAACATCGTTATAAAGATACCCGTTCAAAATGGGAATACGCGAAAACTAAAGTGATTAATGAACACTTAACAAACATTAAAAAACATGAAAAAAACTAAATACAAGAGACGAAAGGCTATTGAATGTAAGATAGTAGAAATTAGCAAATCAAATCCAGGATATTGTAAATATGATATCACAATACAGGAAGTGGATGGTACAATACATACACAACCAGCTTATGGTAAAGACATGCAAGATGCCCTATCAAGATTGATTAACACAGAAAGAACTGTAAAATTAGAGAAGAAAATAGATAACAATTCTTTTATCTTCTTTCTTATATGGATGGGTGTTATGGCTTCTCCGGTAATAATTCGTGGTGATATAACATACACACCTTGGTTTATATTATATATGTTTGTTAGTTTTACTTTAATGTTTTTGATAGCAGGTTGGTGGCAAAGTTACATAGAAAAAGGAAGATAACATGGTATTAAAAATGATTTTAGAAAGAATATCAGAATTAAATCCTAAAGCATTAAAGGCAGATGGATTTGATGACGCAATACTAGGAATCTCAACTAGAATTGGAGATGATAATTTAATTGCTTATGATTATGATAAATGTATAGAAATTTTACAGAAAGAAATGTCCTACGAAGAAGCTGTAGAATATATGGAGTTTAATGTGGTGGGATCCTACGTAGGAGAAGGAACACCAATTTTTATAAAAAGATTACAATGACAAACGAATTTAACAAATACGCAACACAACACATGGGGATTTCCTCATCCGTTCTCAATGACTATCAAAATAGTGCAACACCTTATATATTGGAAGAGAGACAGTTACGAGTAACACAGATGGATATATTCTCTAGATTAATGATGGATAGGATTATTTGGATACCTGGTCCTATTACTGATGTAACAGGAGTAATAGTACAGGCACAATTAATGTTTTTAGATACAGCAGATAAAAAAGATATAACATTACATATTGATTCACCAGGTGGTTCAGTTAAGGCTGGATTAGGAATTGTTGATGTAATGGAATATATTAAATGTGATATTGCCACAGTAAATACCGGGATGGCGGCCTCTATGGGATCGGTTTTATTAGGGGCTGGAACAAAAGGTAAAAGGTCTTCATTACGATTTAGTAGAACAATGTTACATCAGTCTAGCGGTGGAGCAGTAGGTAATATACAAGACGCTAGAATTTCCATGGAAGAATGGGAAAAGACTAATAAACTATTATTTGAATTATTAGGAAGGTACTGTAAAAAGAGCGCCAAAAGAGTCGAAAAAGACGCTTCAAGAGATTTATGGTTAAGTGCTGAAGAATCTTTAGAATATGGAATAATAGATGAAATAATAAAAAGTAAAAAATAACTAAAATGAAAGGAAATATTGTTACAGAACACGGAACTATGGTGGTAGAGTTCTATGAAAAAGACGCACCAAACACAGTTAATAACTTTGCAAAATTAGCAATGTCAGGTTTTTATGATGGATTGAAATTTCATCGTGTAATTCCAGGATTTGTGGCACAAGGAGGTTGTCCACAAGGTACAGGTATTGGAGGACCAGGATATGAAATATTATGTGAGACAACAGGTGAAAACCAATATCACGATAGAGGAGTATTATCAATGGCACATGCGGGACAAAATACAGGTGGGTCACAATTCTTTTTGGTACACGAAAGAAACACTACACAACATTTAGATGGGAAACATACTTGTTTTGGTAAAATCACAGAGGGTTTAGATATATTAGGTAAAGTAAAACAAGGAGATACATTTAGTGTTACAATTGAAGGTGTGGAAAATCCAGATGAGATTATTGTAGAAACTAGAATGAAAACAGGAACGTTTTAATTTGGTAGTAATAAAATAAATCACTATATTTGTAGTATGGAAACAAAAACAGACCCAATACACTTAATAGACTGGTGGAAAGCAATTAACTATCTACCAATAGGTTCTAAGCTAATTTCTCTAATAAAGTCTAGAGGAATTAGTGAAAAGGATTCTAAATTACTAGGAGTTACAGATCAAGATATCTATTTCGCAAAGAAGAGAGTTTGGATGAAAAAAGAAGATGTAAAAGTCACTAGAATTGAAGATTGTATAAAAGAGTTAGAAATAACATGGACACATGTAAAAAATTACGAATATGCCACAGTACTATAAGGACTATTTAGATAATCACTCAAATCCAAAATGTAGATTACTACATTTTATTGGACAATGGGTGACTATCTTTTTTACAATAGGGGTAATCTACTATCAGAATTGGTGGTTGATTCCCCTTATTCCGTTGGTTGTTTATCCATTTGCGATAAGTGGACATATGTTATTTGGTGAGAAAGGAGATAAACCATCTTTCACTAAAATGGGATATCTACAAGCTAAAAAAGCAGATTGGTTAATGTTTTTTGATATATTAAAAGGAAAGTTATCAATATGGTAAAGAAAACTAAGATTATTAATTTTTTTGGAGGACCAGGGATTGGAAAATCAACCCAAGCCGCTGGTTTATACTCTCTTATGAAAAAGAATAACATGAGTGTTGAATTAACTTATGAGTTTCCTAAGATATTAGCGTGGGATGAGAACCATTCTGCAATTAAAGACCAGTTCTACATAACGGCAAACCAACATCGTAATATCTCACGTCTATATGGTAAAGTAGAGTATATAATAGTAGATAGTCCTATTTTATTTGGTTTGGTATATAAAGACAAGTATGGAGTTGAATACCCACAAGGTTTATATGGTGATAGTTTTGATAATTTTTTATTGGATTTGTTTAGGAAATATGATAATATTAACATATTATTAAGAAGAAGAGAAGAGAGTTATGATGAGGTAGGTAGATTCCAGGACTTAAAGGAATCAAGAGAGATCGATGGAATGTTAAGAAGTTTATTAGAAGATAATGATGTGTCTTATCATGAATTTGAAGTTAATAAAAATAGTGCAACAACGATATATAAAACATTATTTGAAGATATGGAAGAAAAAAAGTGGGATGGAGGTACAATAGTAAGGATATACCAATGTAAAGAATGTGGGAATCATGAAGGTATAGTGGTACCAAATCATCCTAGTTTAGCTGAATGTAGAGTATGTCAACACTTGTGCGATGTAAAAGAAGAAGAGCAATGAATTACCACGAAGACGATAGAGCCCAAAGATTATTAGACGTGTTCCCACTTAAGGAGGGACAAATTAATATAAGCTACATTAATTCAACAGAACATATAGTGGCTTGGCATAAACATGAGAAACAAACTGATTATTGGATATGTCTAAAAGGAAGTTTGAAAGTCGGTTGGGCAACTGAGGATGATGGGTGTGAATTCAAATACCTATCAGATAAAAATCCTCAAGTGTTAGAGATACCACCAGGTGTATATCACGGTTATAAAGCTTTAGAACCTGGTACAATATTGGCTTATTATGTAACTAGAAAGTACGACCCAACGGATGAACATCGAGCAAATGTCGGTGACTTCAATGAAGAGTGGGGTACAGAAAATGAGTAAAAATGAAAATAGAATTAAACGAAAAGGATAGTAAAATCCTTAAACAAAATAAAACATACACATTAGTTGATAACACTAAGTTAGAGAATTTGGTAGTATCAAAAACAATACTACATCCAAAACAAAACACTAATGGACACAACCATGTTGGTAAAGAAGAAGTTTATCATTTTGTAAGTGGTGAAGGATGGATTAGAGTTGGTGATGAAACAATCAATGTTAGAAGTGGTGATATAGTTTTAATACCAGATGGATGGTTCCATAAGGTTTGGAACTCAAGTGAGATAGAAGATTTAGTATTTGTATGTGTATTTGAAGGTAAAAGAAATCATTAATTAAAAAAAAAATAAATAAATGGGGGTAAAAAAGAGAAAATTAGGATCAAAGAATCCAAAATACATGACGGTGACAAAAGACAATTCACCAATAGTAAAAGAAAAGAAATTAATGTGCAACGCAAAAGTAAGAGACACCAATGGTAACATTGTAGAAGGTACAACTGTACCGGTGTATGGAGTATGGTATGAGTAAAAAGATTGTAGTATTAGGTAATGGCATATTAGGAAAAGAGATATCCAAACAAACTGGATGGGATAACATCTCTAGAGAAAAAAATGGTTTTGATATCACAGACAATAGTTTAATAGAAGAAATGATGTTCGACCAATACGATACAATCATCAATTGTATCGCTAATACCAACACTTATTTAGATGAGAGGGATCCACACTGGAATGTTAATTATAAAGGTGTGGACAATCTCGTTGAGTTTTGCAACAGAGAAGGGATTAAGTTAGTTCATGTATCAACTGATTACGTATATGTTAACGCAGGGGCAAATCAGAGTGAAGAGGATGTACCAGTTCACCAAGGAACATGGTACGCTTATACAAAATTACTTGGTGACTCACATGTACAATTAAAATCTAAAGATTATCTTATAGTAAGAGGAGGACATAAACCAAATCCTTTTCCTTATGATAATGCTTACGATGACATTGTGGGTAATTTTGATTATGTGGATAAGAATGCATCCATCATAATTAAGTTAGTTAAGAATAACTCTAGTGGTGTTTTTAATATAGGAACAGAACCAAAGAGTATGTATGACTTAGCTAAACAAACAAATAAGAATGTGAATAAAGACATATGTGGACTTGGATGTAGTTTACCAAAAACTTTACTCATGGACATAAATAAATTAAAAAAAGAATTGGGGTGAGAGATTTTATAAAATTTGCTTTAATATGGTACAGTCAACAATTTGCGATACCTTTTTGGATCGTAGGACATGTACATCTTCACCTTAATGACTATCACCAATTAGTAGAAGTTGGAACTTCCATTGTAATGCATGTATTTGTAATAATGGGTTTCTGGTTTGATTGGAAAAACTATAAAAAAGAATATGGAAATAGTAATGATTAAAAAACAAGGTTGTATGCCTTGTGAACAATTTGAACCCGATGCTAGAAGGATAGCGGAGGAACATAATATTGGATTTAGAACAATACCTGAAGAGATTATGCCACCAAAGATGAAACCACCATTTTTTCCTTACTTTCATTTAATGAAAGGGAAAGAGTTGTTGGAATCATGGGGTGGAGTAAAAGATAGGAAGTTTTTATCTGTAATAAAAAGAAATACAAAAAAGAAAGATGAAGAATAAAAGACAATACAGAGACAGTGCAATGTTTACGATGATAGGTTATATAGGTATAATCTTAGTTATATTAGCAATGTTGGTAGGCATCGGTGATTATACAGGATTCAATGAAAAGGTGCAAAAAGGATTACAGGATGACCCTAGACCTTTATCACCATTACTTAATTATATACACCCTGATGAATTAGTAAAAGATACTTTAACTTTACAAGATTCATTAGAGATAATAGATCCCGATATGATGTATTTAAGAAATCCTGATGAAATGGAGGAACAAAATGAAGAACTAGAAATGCACTACTACGAAGATAGTGAAGAGGATTTAGAGCATTGGTATACAGTAGTTGATACGAATAGTAATGGTACTCCTGATGATATTGAAAGATGGGACTCAACCTTACAAAAGTGGGTACTTAAAGATGATTTCCAATGGGGTGACCAAGGACCTTGTGGAGATGATTATGATACAATAATAGGTGACCTTCACCTTAAATTAATAAAAGAATAAAAAAATGGAAATAATAATAGGAATAGTAATAGGAATAATGATAGGGTTTATAGGTTCTAGAGTTATTGCTTACAGAAATGTAAAATCAATTGGACAGGAGTTTAGAACTGTTGCTAAAAGAAGAGAATATAGAAATAAGAGTTATAAAAAAAATAGACCTACCCATAATGGGATTAGTGATGACCTTCAAAAGAAAGAAGAACCAAAACGTAGAAAGAACTCAAGAAAAAACACAGGTAAAAGAAAGTATTATAAGAAAAAGAATAATACTAACAAAAGTAAGAAACCTACACAGGCATAATATTTATATTATATGGAACAAACTCTTTTGGAAAGAATGCGAATTATGTTAGAAAGAATGGAATTTAACTATGGACCTCACCGTGTGCGAAGAATGACCTCAGAAGAATTCGATAAAATGTCTATGTTGTTTGGTGTTGGTAGAGAAGAAAGAAAGGAATCCCATAAAATCTTAGAAGAAACATTTAATAAAAAGAAAAAATGACATTTATACATTACTGGGATTATAAGTACCTAAATAAAATATTAAAACAAAATGAGACAAAGAAATCTAACAAAGGAGGAGAAGATTCAAAAACTAAAAGACAGAAGAGAGTTTCTGATAACTGAATTATATGCGGCTGAGAGGTTAGATGGTTGGCACTTAAAGGGATTGGTAACAGAATTAAAAACAATACGTAAAAAGTTAGAAGAAATAAATGGGGAAGGATCAAACAAAGATTCTGTATAGCAGAATTCTTAAACATTTACTTAAGGAATATAAATTAAAAGAAATAAAAGACTTTTGTTATAATGAACTATATGACATCTGCAAATTGTATGGAATAGTTTATGTTAATCAGTTATGGGAAATAACCCAAGAGGTGGAAAATAACTATGGAGTTATAATGGAAGGAGTAAGGACAGAAATTTACAATATAGAATAAAACTATAATAAGTTTTTGAACCTATTAATTTCTTCCATTAAAGCTTTATCGATAGGAGTTTCAGAATCTGGAATATAATCAAAACCTTTAAGACCACTACCACACGTAGTACTTTCAACATCATGTTTAACAGTAGGAAATCCTTTTTCTACCTTATGTACTTTTACTTTATCTCCGTTAGGGTAAATAAAGGTATCACCCACTTCAGGAGTATTCCCATCAATAGTACCATTAATAAAATAAGGAAAAAATCCTCTAGGACAATTTCCATATTTATCTAAATCTTTACAACCACAAGCAGTTATATACTTATGACGTGGTTTTGAACCATATAAGTTTTCTTCTTTCATATTAATATAAATACCCACTACAGAGATTAAAGCGGGGGTCGGGGGGAAAGGTACCGACGGTCCGGGGTGCACAAGAGATAAGTAAAAAGACATAGAAAGGAAGGGCTGGGTGGAAAGTACCGTCCGGTTTATGGCGCACAAGAGATGATTGTGTTAGTACATTCAAAGGTCTCAAAGAAACAAAGCCAGTTTAGACCTTTACATAAGGAAAAACGTGCATATTTATTATATAAAAACAGTTATATTATGAAAAATGAAGATCCAAAACTAAAAGCAGAACACTATAAAGTGTTAATGGACATTTATACAAAGTTAGAGAATGATAAAAGGGCAGTACCTAAGTTATCTTTAGAAGAACAAATGAAGGTAACAGATGTTACCGGAGGTAATGGTTCGTACAGTCCTGAGAATCTAGAAAAGATTAACGAAATTAATAAGAAGATGGTAAGAGTTCAAGCAGAAGCTCAGAAACTTCAAATGAATCAATAAAGACTATGTATAACAACCAACAAGCAACCCCAGAAGTACTAGGATGTATGGACCAAGAAGCACTTAATTACAATGAAAAAGCTAATACAGATGATGGTTCTTGTACTTACGCCTAAACTTACTTAACTATGGCAAAAATTAAAATTACAGAACAACAACTAGCAGACCTTATTGCTATGAATACTATAGATAAACCTATAGGTAAAATAATGACACTAGATAAGGTACAGGAAAGAAAGAAAGCTAAAAGAAAGAAAAGAGACTTAGAAAGAATTCCTAATCCCAATGACTGGACAGGAGAACCTAACCCTAATGATATAGAAGAAGGAACAACTACATCATCAGCATTTCCAGCTAAACCAAAGGTAAAAGAAGATTTAGAGAGTATAGAAAACTCTACAACTGAACTTAAATCCGGTGTAGATGCATTAGGAAAAGCCCTGGGAGAATTAAACATTACTAACAATAGAGCGAACATAGGTAGTAATAAAAAGATTAAACATAATAATCATCAAACCCATATGTCAGAAGGTCCTAAAAAGAAACCAAAGAAGAGTAGAACAAAAGAAGAATTAAGAGCCCTATGGTATTATTGTTGTTCTAACAATCTTCCTTGTTGTCCTAGTAATACAATTGCAGAAGAAGTACCGGAATCAGAGTCAAGACCTGCACCTCAACCACCAACAGATCCAACAGAATCAATACCTGTTGGGGAAAAAGAAAACAAATATGAAGAAGGATTCTTTGATGAAATAGAAAATTACCTATCAAGTAATAAACGTATAGATGAAAGATTGAAAAGAGATTGGGGAAGTGCTAGAAAGTCTATGAATGAAGATGATATAGATACCCATACATTTAAGAAGAATAGAATGATGAGAAGACCATACAGTTCTAAGTATAATCGTAAAGGTTTATAACGAAAACACATTGAAGTTTGTGACGTTTAGACACGCAAAGAAAGAGACCCTTAGGGGTCTTTTTTTATGGGATGCGATCACCTATATGTCCCACACTAAGATAGTTCACTAGACATTACCATATACACTCTATGAATGGATTAATTATACATAGTGGAGTACTTTTCCTTATTTGTACCATAATTATTGTTAAAGGATTCCCTTACTAACTATTACTACGGAGCACTCTTTACCACCATTTACCACTTCTTACCACATACTACCACCTAGTAAAACCCGCTTTTCATCGGCAAAAACCGTGATT
>Ga0098038_1001456_pt1 | contig 10228 bp, 11 predicted proteins | sample 5B_taG_FD_75051 | JGI IMG/M metagenome (GOLD analysis project Ga0098038, IMG submission 75051) | Marine viral communities from the Subarctic Pacific Ocean - 5B_ETSP_OMZ_AT15132_CsCl metaG | ecosystem: Environmental > Aquatic > Marine > Oceanic | place: Pacific Ocean | collected 2015-01-08 | reverse complement strand
GGGAAGTGAACACGAAAAACGATATCCAATAGAAAAGAACTTTACACAAGTTCATCATTTCAAATGGGATTATTCAGTATTAGATAGATTACAGCAAGTTGGTAAATCATCAATCGGTGAATCTTGGGGTGAAGAATATCAATTAATGTATGATGAAATAAAAGATAATGATTTCAAAATAGATACAAGCGTAAGAGAATTTATGTTTCAAAGAATAGGTAATGGAAATTATCATCAGTTGAGACATTGGGATAGATTAAGAAAAAAAATAGTTAAAATTTAACAAAACTAACTATTTATTAATATAGTTACAATAACAAGAGGGTTTCAAATATGGCAAAAACAAAGTCAGTAGAAGAACACAATGAACATTTAGTAATGTTAGAAGAACGTAAAGTAAAAGCACTTGAAAAGATTGCTAATACAGTGGACGCATTAACACTTTGGTTCGAAGACATCGACAAAACGGAATGGTCAGATAGATTACAATGGTATTTAGCTGAATTACACGCTAAATTTTTAAAAGAAGAAGATAAAGTGAAAAAATAATGAAACTTGGAATAATTGTCCCATATCGTAAAAGACCAGGACATCTTCGTAAGTTTCAAGAATCTATATCAAAATATTTTAAAGGTAAAGATTATCATTTAATCATAGTCGAACAGGCAGATGACTTACCATTTAATCGTGGTAAATTACTAAATATTGGATTTCAATATGCTTTAAGGCAACAATGTGATTACGTAGCATTTCACGATATTGATATGTTACCAATAGATGTAGATTATTCTTATTCAGATGTTCCAATACATCTTGCTACAAATTTTACAAATTCAGATAGAGAAATATTCGATACATACTTTGGTGGTGTGACTTTATTTCCAGTTGATTTGTTTAAAAAGGTAAATGGTTATTCTAATGAATATTGGGGTTGGGGATTTGAAGATGATGATTTGTTAATGAGATTAACAGAGCAAAATGTATTCACAGACTTCAAAACTTACGATGTTCCTAATTTAGCACAATCTGGTATTTACTTACATAATGATACAAGTTATGTGAAGTGTCCTAATACGATAGATTTAAGAAACAATTTTACAATTCATACTTCATTTAGACCAGACGACATAGTTTGTGATTACGATAAAACATTTGATGAGTATTGTGTATTTAGTATTCCTGGTTGGGATACCACAATAGCATACAATTCTTTTAATAGATACAAGTTTGAATATTGGGATACACAAAAAAATCCAATGGAAATTACATCAAAGTATGATTATCCAAGATTTACTTCAATGACTATAACACACGATGCTACTTCTCGTTTATTAACTGTTTATCAAGACGGAAAAGAAATAGGTTCTCATAATTTAAGAAGAAGAATGCTTGATACACAAGAAGAAAACTTTTATCTTGGAGTTGGAATTCCAGAAAGAGATAATGGTGATATAAAAAGTTTTGTAGGATTTATTAGTGAGTTTGCTTATTGGAATGATACATTAGGAAAAAATGAAGTAAAAGAATTGACAGATTCAATGGGTATAAGTTTACTGAATAATTATGAACAATATAGTAGTGCAGAAGATTTAAAAATCTATTATGATTTCAAACACATTAATTTGGATAGACAATATCAATATGAAACATCACAAGTAACTAACTTAGCAAGTCAACGAGTTGAAACTGCTGATTGTTACAATTGTATTCCAAAAACAATTCAAGATTTAGAACAAAAGAGAATATCTATTCCCGCCAGAAGAAATTCTACATTTGAAATGTTAGACCACGAAACAGAGGGTTATCGTCAAGCAGAACCAACTCAAAAAACACATATGGAATATACACAATCAGGTTGGAAAACTGAATCAACAAGAAAGAATCAAATACGATTCTATCGTAATGTAATAAACAATGAAACTAATTTAGGTAAAGACGGATTATCATCATTGAAATATACTGCTTCATCTAAAACTGAATTAGACAAGTATACAATGTTATCGGTAAAGTTATGAAGTTAGGAGTTTGTATACCATATAGAGATACAGGTGATGGAGTTCGTAAAAATCATTTAGATACATTAGTTCCACACTTAGAAAAGTTTTTAGGAGAACGAAACATTGACTTTACTTGTTATATAGGACATCAAGTAGATGATATAAAGTTCAGTAGAAGTGGAACTAAAAACGTAGCATATCTTGAAGCCAAAAAAGATGGGTGTGATTATTTTGCATTTCACGATGTAGATATGTTGCCAGAAGACGGATGTGATTATAGTCATCCAGGCGACACACCAAAACACATAGCAACTTTCTTATCACAATGGGGTTATACTTTACGAGATATAGAATACTTTGGTGGAGTAGTGGTGTTTACAGGTGAGCAATTTGAAAATATTAACGGATATCATATGGATTATTGGGGTTGGGGTATGGAAGACGACGACCTATTTTGGAGATGTGTTAGAAAAGGATATTTCAAGGAAGAGTTAATACAACCAATTAATCAAAAAATGGTTTTGGAATTAGATGGTAAATCTACTTACATTGAAATACCTTGTTCAAGCACTTTAAGAAATATTCCACAAGAATCATTTGAAATTGAAGTAATTTGTAAAGGATTAATACCACCTGAAGAAGAGGAATACTTGATTGGAAAAGAAGACATTCAGTATTTAAAGTATCCAATTATATCTAAAGTTGGATATGACTTTGAAATAGATTTTAATAATTCTAATGCATACTCTAATTCGATGTGGGATTTTAAAAATAAACACTTTTATCAATGGATTAGAAGATATCAAGATAAGTGGACAAAAATTAATTTAAAAGTAGATACAACAACACAAACAATTCTATTTACAGTAAATGATAAAATATATGACGGACAATTCGGTATACAAAAATCTAAAATAAGATATCGTGATAGATTAAAAAGGTATGGTAGAAATCCATTTTACATTGGTTCAAATTCACCACACGCGTGGGGTGGTAGAAGATTTTTCAAAGGTGAAATAGCAGAAGTAAAAATGTGGGACGCCTATGATGACTTAGTTCTACATTACGATATGACTAAATCAATATGTTGTGACCAAGGTTGTAAGAGATGTAAAGATGATATGGTAAAAGATTTAAGTGGAAATGATAATCACGGAACAATTCACGGCAGAAGCATAAAATTTTATAATGCTCCGGGTCGTGAGACAATATCAGTCAAATCCACAATAGTTCCTGACAGGCGCTACGGAAGAATGCTTTGTATGGAACACGAAGACGAGGGAATAGTTGATAATAAGTTTCAAGGAGACCCTGAACAAACTGCAAAAAATGAAGTTATATATCGTAGAAAAATGCAAAAAGATTTAATTGATATTGATAAAGATAGTGGATTAAAACAAATGAAATATACAATAGATAGTATTGATACTGTTTATGATAGACATAAATTAATTAATGTGAGGTTTTAATGGGAGATATTACAAAAGATAATCAAAGTTTTGTAGATATGAAACAAAACCTTGACAAAGTTGGTAAAGGAATGTGTTTAGCAAAGTGGACACAAGTTACTTTACAATTACAAACAGGACATAATCATAGTTGTCACCACCCAAGAACACACAAGATTTCGGAAAAAGAAATCCTAAGAAATCCAAGTGCTCTACACAATACACAATACAAAAAAGTTCGTAGAAGGGAAATGTTAACTGGCAAACGACCAGTTGAGTGTGATTATTGTTGGGGTGTTGAAGACAATTCAGATAGATTTTCAGATAGAGTATTTAAGTCAAATGAAAGTTGGTCTAAACCACACTTTGATGAAATTGTTAATTCAGATGCGAGAACCGATTTCAATCCAAGATATGTAGAGGTTGCTTTCTCAAATGCTTGTAACTTTAAATGTAGTTATTGTGGGCCAGCATACTCATCAACTTGGATGTCAGAAGTACAAAATCACGGAGCATATCCAACAACTGATGGATTTAATTCTATGGAAGGTATGGTTCACGAAGATAAAGTTCCAATATTACATAAAGATTACAATCCTTATGTTGATGCTTTTTGGAAATGGTGGCCAGATTTATATCGTGATTTACATACTTTTAGAATCACAGGTGGAGAACCAATGTTAGCAAAAGATACTTGGAAAGTATTGGATTATATTATCAATGAACCTAATCCAAATCGTAATCTAAATTTTGCTATCAATTCTAATTTAGGATTAGATGACAAAATGATTGATAAGTTAATCGGAAAGATTAACAGAATAGAAGACGAAGATAGAGTAAATGAATTTATTATCTTTACATCAGTAGATACTTGGGGTGAACAGGCAGAGTATATTCGTAATGGGTTGGAGTTCAATCGTATTTGGGATAATATGAACAAGATATTAGAAAAGTGTCCGAGAGTAAATCTAACTATTATGTCTACTTACAATGCACTATCAGTTCCAAATTATTATAAATTAATTGAGGGTGTTTATGATTTAAAACGAACATATGGTTCAACAGATAGATATTGGAACTCAGCAGTATTTTTAGATTCAAGTTATTTAAGATTCCCATCACACCAAACCGTACAAGTTTTACCACAATATTGGTCTAATGAAATTTTTAAACAAGCACAATTAACAGACTTTCTTGCAGTTCCTTTATTTGAGAATCGATATATAGGTTATTCTGATATAGAAGTACAAAAAATAAAAAGAATTTATGATTGGATGGTTTCAGCTAACCAAGAACAACTTCAAACTCAAAGATATAATTTTGGTAAATTCTTTCAAGAACACGATAAAAGACGAGGGACAGATTTTATCAAAACATTTCCTGAATTAGAAATGTTTTATCGTGAATGTTTGGAGATTAAATTATGAGTGTAAGAGTTACGGATAAGTTATTCTATTTTTTACCACAAACTAATAAGAATCATTTAAGCACTTCTTTACCACAATTTACCAAAGATACAAATTCTTTTGAATTTAGATTACGAGTAAAGCCAGATTGGGATAAACTCGAAGAAGGTGTTGAATACGGAGTATTAATGATAAATGGAAAACATTTAGGGATATCTATAAATACAACCACATTAGTAGGAACAGTATGGACTGATGAACCTAAACAAGTTTATTTACCACTTGACTATGGTAGTGGTGAACCACCTGAATTTATAGATTGTGAATTTAAAGTTGACAATGTAAACAAAACTTTAAGTATGAATTCTTCATTTGGTTGTGAAGAAGAGTATAGTAATCAGTCGATAGAATTTGAAGGTGAATTGGCAGATGATTACAAATGGTCTTACTTATGGTTAGGTTGTGCTTGTGCATTAGAGGATGTGCCAGATGATTTTAAATGGAAGTTTTTTGGACACTTTGAATATCTTGAGATTATAAGAAACGAAAAACCAATATTTAAATCTTTTTTTAGAAGAATGACAAATTTTAAAATTTTTGATGAAAGTGATTGTGGTAATCATTTTATTAAATATAGTAAGGAGTGGTTTGGTGAGTAAGTATGTAATTGATATAGACGGAACGATTTGTAAAGAAATCGGTGAGGTAATTGGTAGAGAACCTTATATGGATAGAATTGCAAAAATAAATAAATTATATGATGAAGGAAACACAATAGTTTTTTATACTGCTCGTGGATTAAAGAGTGGTAGAGGTGAACAACATTATCGTCCAATCACAGAACAACAATTAAAAGAGTGGGGAGTGAAATATCACGAGTTGTGTTTTAAAGGACACAACGGAGATTACTTCATAGATGATAGAGGAATAAACGCAGAGGACTTTTTTAAATGATACTGATATCACATAGAGGAAATATAAATGGTTCAGATATAAAAAAAGAAAATCATCCAGATTACATTCAAAAAGCATTAGATTTAGGTTATGATGTAGAGATTGATGTTTGGTTAGTAGATAATGAATTCTTTTTAGGACACGACGAACCACAATACAAAGTTCACGGAACTTTTTTAATGACTCAAGGATTATGGTGTCACGCAAAGAATGTTGAGGCATTTTACCTTATGAGTCTTGACAATAGAATACATTGTTTTTTTCACGACCAAGATGATGTAGCACTAACTTCAAGAGGGTACTTTTGGTCATCATCAGAAAGCAAAATGACAAGTAAGTCTATTTGTGTTATGCCATCAGATTATAAAGATTTACCAAAAAACATATTAGGAGTATGTAGCGATTATGTCAGTAAATATTGACAATGAAGAACTAAAAGCTTGTTTATTAAAAGGTTGTGAGTCAACTTTTATAGATAAAGAGGATGTAGTTTTAGAAGTGTTTGATAAATTCTTTTTTGATAAAGAAGACTTGACCGATACACTATCACATCCAACTAAGTGGTGGAAGACTTATGATGTCGGAACTTTACACGAAGTTAGTGGTAGAATAAGTTTTATGTGGTTGACTGAAGATGGTAGAGCAATTCGTTCCGACAGAGGTTCACACTTTACTATATTGAATTGGGCACTATACAACTATCTGAAAGATAAATCAGAAGAAAAAAAGAAAGAAGTTACGGAATATTTTTGGAATCCATATGAAGTAAAATATCACAACGCTGATGAACCAATAGTATTGGAGAAAAAACAAAATTATGAAAATGGTAATAATTTAGAATTAGCAGAATTAATGGAAAAGTTTATGAGAGAATTTAAACTTGTAAGATTGTCAGGCCCTTATAGAAATAAAGAGTTTGGTGGTAGTTCTTACGGACACGCAAGTAAATTGTTAGAACGTGCAAGTTTTACCATTGAGTCATTTCACACTTTGACTAAACAACAAGTTGACTTTTTAAAATACATTATAGACTATTATAAATTATTAAATGTAGATGTAAGTGGTGATAACTCAGGAATTGGTAGTGAAGTCCACGTTTTAGACTTCTCAAACAGACAATTAATAAAAAAACAATTACAACAAAAATGAAAAAAATAATATTATGTGATGGAGATAGTTGGACAGCAGGTGATATAATTGACCCTGAATTAGAAAAAGCTGGACTAACTTATATAAATGACCCGAAAAATGATAAGTATAGATTACCAAAAGTGTGGCCACACAAGTTGGGTAAATTATTAAGTATTATTCCAGGATTAGAAGATATTGAAGTTTGGAACACAGCAGTTGCAGGTTGTTCAAACGATGCTATTGTCAGAAGAGTAGTGGAGAATACATTTAAACTATTAGATGATTATAAGCCAGAAGAGATATTTGTAATAGTTGGTTGGTCATCACCAGAAAGAAAAGATTTTCATTATGATTATGATGGAGTCAAGAAGTGGGAGACTTTTTATCCACACGCAATATTAGACCCTGAACAATTAGGAAGAAGGACAAAAGACCAACAAGAATTTTACAAATCATATGTAAAATATTATTGGAATGAAGAAGAATATTTTAGTCGTTACATACACAATAATTTATATTTACATTATTTTCTAAAAGGTAATAATATACAACATATGTTCTTTGATGCTTTTTACCAAACAGAATTCGGACATCATCACAATTACGAGATGAGAACTGATGGAGTAGCAACTGAACATAAATTTTTAGAAATCACAAAAGACATTTATAAAAACACTTCATTTAAAAATTTTATGATAGATTATCGTAGTGGAATAGGAAAAGCTTCTGACAGAAGATATGATTTTAAAGAAGGACTATTCAGTAAAGATAATTCACATCCAAGTGAAAAGGCACATCATTTGTGGGCAGAAGAATTATACAAGGATTTAAAAGATGAGTTATAAATACTTAGTAACAAATGGTTGTAGTTTTGTCGCTGGAGACGGATATACAAGTAGGTCGTTTAAACCACCACATAGATTTTCTACATTATTATCAGAGAAGTTAAAATGTAAAGATATAAATTTAGCTCAAACAGGAGCTTCTAATGATAGAATTGTTAGAACTACTTTTGATTGGATAGAAAACAACAAAGATAAATGTAAAGATACTTTATTGATTTTAGGATTAACTGATGTATCACGAATGGAACTTTATCTAAATGAGGTAAATCTATATGTTGACTCTCACTTAAGTTCATTAGGAGACAATCAACCTGGTCAAATGATAGCTGATACTGAAAAAGAACACATTACTTCATCACAAAAAGGTATGGGAAAAGTTGTAAAATGGTTAATGTTTTATTTAGAATACTTTTACTCTGATAGAAATAGAGTTGAAAAATTTAAACGAGAACTTATTCTATTACTTTCATATTTAAAAGAACACAAAGTTGATGTAATTATTTTTAATTCATTAGGATTACCACAAGATGATGAAGACAATGCAAAATATTCAAAGAAGATAACAGACTACTTAAAAGAAAATACCAACTTTCTTTCTTTCAAATATAATTATTATGGTAAACCATATGATAATGAAACTATCGATAGTTGGAATGTATATCTATCAAGAAATAGAGGTGTACGTGATTGGATTGCACCAGATGGTCATCCAGGTAAAGAATCACATAAATGGTTATCGACATACATATATGATTATATAAAAAGAGGTTTTAAAAATGCTTAATATATTTTATGACAGAATAATTGACGGAAAAAGAATACCAAATGGGATAAAAGAAGAGTGGTTGAAATACTACACACCACAATTTAATCCACAATGGTTTAGAAAAGATACTCGGTTTGAACCAGCAGTTTATCCAAGTGATTTATACCAAGGTGGTAATGCTAATATTTGTTCAGTCGATGATGTAGAAACTAAATTTAAAGATGTTGAAGGTTGTGTAGGAATTTACCCGATTGAAGGCTTTGGTTCATCAGACAGGTCTATTGGCAATGACGTTCGTTGGAATAAAAAATTTAGAACGGCATTTGATTATATGGGTAGTAAAGCAACTCAATATGTAAAGTCTGGAAAGTTAAGATTATATTATGGATTTTTACAAGAGGCATTCATCAAAGATTCAGAAATAATTAATTTACATTTTCAGTTAAAAAAATACGATGTCACTAATGCAATCGTAGCAGTAAATGATTATCTGGCATATGATAGATATTCCAAATGGTGTGAAAAACACAATAAAATAAAAAGATTTAGTGTCGTAGCTTTCTCTCATTCATTATTTGAAAAGTCACACGAAATTTATTGTATACTAAATGGAGAGAATACGGGTATATTCGACTTAAGTAAACCATACAAAGAACATAAACACTCTGCTATGACGATTGAAGATTTTAATTCTACAAAAGACGTTAAAAGAAAAAGTAATTTTTTATGTTTGAATAGAAGAATGAGACCACACAGATTAGCAGCTTTGTGCGTTATGAATAAACACGACTTAATCAAAAATAATGAAGTAAGTTTTCAATTCACTATTGATGATTGTCCTTATTATGTTGAAAGTGTTTTAGATGAAGATAGAAGACTTGAATATGAAAAAGACTTTCACGAAGTAAAAAGTATGAAATATCAATGGGTAGATTATCCAATCGCTATGGAAGCAAAAGATGGAATACATCACGGATATGGTTGGGAAAATTGTAAACCATATATGGATTCATACTTTAGTATTGTAACGGAAACAGATTTTACAAATCCAACAGGTTATGTTTCTGAAAAACTTTGGAAACCAATATCATTCTTTCAACCATTTATTCTATTAGGAAATCCAGGTTCTCTAAAGTTTATTAAAGAATTTGGGTTCAAAACATTTAGTCCACTAATAGATGAATCATATGATGAGGAAACTAATCCAATGGAGAGATTTGCTATGATTGAAACAGAGATAGTAAGATTGGGTACAATGTCTAAAGAAGATATACATACTTGGTATTGGCGTATGGAAGACATATACATTCACAATTACAACTTATTTATGGACTATGCAAAAAATTACAATAATTTTAATAAAGAGTTTTTAAGTGTATTGAAAGATACCGACAAGAGTTTTACATTCATACCAGAATTTAGGAGAAAAAAATGAAAATATTAATTACAGGCGGAGCAGGATACTTAGGTTCAGTCATTACAAGAAACTTATTAAAAAAACACGAGGTAATCGTATATGATAATTTGATGTATAACCAAACATCATTAGTTGACTTATGTCATCACGAAAACTTTACATACCATTATGGAGATGTTCGTGAATGGAGTAAATTAAAATACTTAGTAGAACAAGTTGATGTGATTATACCACTTGCTGCATTAGTTGGATTTCCAAGTTGTG
>Ga0098038_1001454_pt1 | contig 10234 bp, 11 predicted proteins | sample 5B_taG_FD_75051 | JGI IMG/M metagenome (GOLD analysis project Ga0098038, IMG submission 75051) | Marine viral communities from the Subarctic Pacific Ocean - 5B_ETSP_OMZ_AT15132_CsCl metaG | ecosystem: Environmental > Aquatic > Marine > Oceanic | place: Pacific Ocean | collected 2015-01-08 | reverse complement strand
AGTAGAAATAACTTCATCGTCATTCAGTACCCTTACTTCACCACCCTCAATTTTGAATCTTGAACCTGCATACCTACTAAAGATTATCCAATCATTTAGTTTGCACCAAGGCCCTTTAGGAAATTTATTATCATCATGATAACAAAGGTCTCCCATTTTGAGCACAAGACCACAGACGGTTGTCATCTGTATTGTTTCTTGTGTTGTATCAGCTAAATACAGACCACCTTTAGTTTTCTTTGGCCCTGCATATGGCAGTACCAAAATTCTATAACCAGTAGGTGTCGGTAATTTATCTAAGGTTGATTTATCGATCCCTTTGGGATCTAGGACTGTTTCGACTTCATCGCGTTCTTTGTACGCGTTTAAAAGTGCTTCAGTCCGTTTCGGTGTCTCCGTGGACTTGTTCATCGTTATACTCCGTTTTTGACAGCAGGTCTTTTAGATCCTGTTGCAGATCTTCTAGCGATCTGATTTGACCCCTAACATATTGTAGTTTCTCTAGGGTGTCAACACCATATATAGCGTTTTGCTTGTATCTTTCAAGGTTCCTCGCTATAATTTTTTGTATTAACGATATTGTATCTATGTCCATTAATATTTTCTCATAACAATTTTGTTATCCCATATATGCATTGGCTTAATATCTATCAGTTCTGCAACTTTAATCAATAGATCAAATTTATATGTTGGATAATCATCTAATATAATAAAACCTTTATTATTAAGTCTTTCTCCAAAGAATACTAGCTCTTTTAAGACATCAAATGTTTTATGTGGGCCATCTAAAAATACTAAATCATAATGATTAATCATTTCTCTTTGTTTTCTATAAATAGGTACACCTTCAGAAAATTTATTCATAAAGTCAGTGTCACTCATTTGAAATAAAGTGAAATTGTCAAAACCAATGTTTTGCAGCAACGTAGTTTTCATTGAATTTGGATAAGTAGGAGATGTTCCATCTTTATGTTCTACTCCAGCGTCTTTATCAAAATGTTCGTAATCAAGATCACCATATGGATCAATTCCAATATGCCAATGATCTTTATGTTTCAAAGACTCTAATATAGTTTGTGAGCCTTTACCTAATCTTACACCTATTTCACAAGTAAAAGGTTTTTCAGTTGTAATTAAGCTACAGACCTTTTCAATTAAATTATATTCAATACTATCACCTTCAATCATTTGGGCCTCTTATCACTACACGCGTAACCAACAATACGTTGACCTTCATATATATGATAGGATCTTTGGCTAAAAAAGGTAGTTTTTCTTTCGGTCATTTTTACGTTGTTTTCATACCACGTATAACAAGATTCGTAAATAACAATATTTTTTTGTTCTATTTTATCGCCACTAACTAGGACTAGTAATGTAATAATTAGTTCTTTCACTCATTAAAAAAAGTTAGCGTTAATATTTACTCTAACATTAGCATCAGTACAATTTGTACTGGCATGGAGTGTATTTGATTTAAAAATTAATAGTCTATTTTCAACAGATTCAACTTTACCATCTTCAAAAAGAGTATAACCATTGCAGCTATTTAAATATAAGATAGCACCATAATGATCAAACTCGTTATCTTTATGTAAAGCATATTCGATTAAGTTTTCTGTTTTGGTAAATAAATTAGCTTTAACTCTAATTAAACTTTTAGCTCCTATTTTTTTTAAAAAGTAATAATCTATAATATCAAAAGCATTACTTGCTGGTTTATTATCTTCATAAAAGTTATGCTCAAAATAAAAACCATCACTAGATTGTCCTACCTGATCTTTATAACTCCAAGGAAAGTTATGAGAAAAAACTGCACGCTTTATTTTACCTAAGGCGTTTTCTTCTAAAAAGTTATCGTATATTTTACGTTCTGACATTGGTAGGTTTTGGCCCTGCGTTACCTGCTGCTCTTTTTCTGCTGACAGCACTGGCCTTTTGCGACTTTGTCATCGCTGTGGCTTTTGCAAGTGGCACGCACTTTGGATACTTTCGTTTTGAACCAGTTGCAGATTTTCTTCCACATTCCTGATACTTGCCTCCCTTTTTCTTTGCACCAATATCTACCCATTTTTGTTGAAACCATTTATTAAGTCCTCCAGACTTCATTGCGGGAACACAGTTAGGTACTTTTCTACCATTTTTGGTTTTCATACCAACTTGTTTATAGCCTTCCCAACAAGATCCTTTTTTGTTCATTTTTTGTGTAAAGTTTTTTGTAAATTAGAAATTTCTCTTTTATTTAATTTATTTCCACCATGCATTCTGATTCCGTATGCTAAATCTTTTCTTGCATCAGATCTTTTTCCAGAACCTCTAACACCTGATTTCATAATTTCAATAATTTTTCTACCGCCTGCTTTTTTGTATTGTTTAAAACCATATTTAATACCTGCAGTAATTAAACCACCAATCATATATCTTTTGTTTGGTACGTAATCCATTTTACCTCTGTTACCATAAGCATCTCCTACTAGATGACCCTTAGGTGTCATATTTTTTGGTCTTGTTGAACCAGTTCTTGTTCCTTTTGGTTTTTCTTTCTTATATTTTTTTAATCCTGATTTTTCTAATCTACCTGTAGCTGATTGAGATCCAGCTGTTACTGCCATACCAACTTTTGCTTTCTTAGGGCCCCAATCTTTTCTTTTTTTACCAGATGGGTCTTTAATTTTACCTGCACAAATTTTACTAGCGTATGCGTTCGCATATGCTGAAGGATAAACACGAAATTTTCTTTTAGCTGCGGACTTACCTCTTGCACATAACTTTGTCATTTACTTTTTTCCTCCCCTGAAGATTTGTGTTCCCTTAATTCCATAAATACTCGCAACGACAAGGATCCACAAATTTGTGAACCATGAAGGGAGCTGTGAAAACATATCGAAAAATAATTTTACCTTGTCCATCGCAGTCGGATCGTCTGATACCACTGCCCAGGCCAAAATCATGACGGGCGTTGAGAGAATTATCAAAACTGCCTCGTCCTTCCAGTCTGATTGTCTAGCTTCTAAAAGTTTACCTTGGTAAGATTCTTCACCTCGAGCCATCTTTTCAGCATGCATTAATTGTGCATCTGACATAGCCATCTTCGTACGCTGTCTATTAGCGTAAATTTTGCTTCCAGCATTTACTGCAAGTTTAATTGCACTTAGCCACATAATATTTCTCCTGTCTTCTAAAACACATATAGTCTATCATTTTATCCATACATAGAAAAGCCCCTTTACCACAGATCTTCCACCTATATGTTACTTTCCAATGTGCTTTTCTTTGTTTACATGCGTAAAATGTTCCACCAAACATATCGTGGAATCTTTTAACCATATCTTTATCGGTGGTTTCTACTGACGCAGCAAAGTATTTAGGTTTTGATGCTCTTTTGCCTTTTGACCAAAGTCCAAAACTACCTTCGCCATCAAAAAGACCTGCTAAAAAAATTATTTTATTTTTTTCGCTTAGTTTTTCGTACAAGTTTGTACTTACTACTTGTCCTGATGTCGATGCCTTGGGGGTTTGGGCCTCTTTTGGGTGGTGGGCCATATTTTTTTCCTCCACTTAAGCCTTTCCTGCTCATTTTTTGTTCATTTTCTCTCTTGCAACATCAAGTCTTTCATCTGACTGTTGATCTTGTTGTGCAAGTCGGTCATATTCAAAATCTAATCGAGCTTGTTCTTGTATAGCGTCCTGTTCAGCTTTAAATTGTGTTTCTTGAGCTTTTCTTTGTAAATCCATAGCTCTTAAATCAACTTCTTGCTGTTTAATTCTTACAAGTGGGTCTTCTTTTTTCTGAGCAGCCATTTCTCCTCTTACAAGCTGTTCAGTTATCTCTGCAGCAGCTGTTGCAACTGCATTATCAAATCTAATTTGGAATTGTTCAGGATCAGTTTGTTGTAATTGCATCATTTGTGGATCTTCAGCTAATTGTTCCATAACTTCTCGTCTTGCTTTAAATGAAACGTGGTCAGAAACGTGTGCTTGAAGTAAAGCGTACACTGGTGGATTAATTTGAACCATTCTAGATTGCATAAATGCCATGTGTGCAGCAATATGTGCATCGTGATCTTGAAATTCAAAGGCAGTTGCAAACTTCATTTGTAATGCACGTGCATTTTCTTTCGCAGGATCCATAGGTTCAGGTTGTTTTGGTGCAGGTTTAAGTAAAGTTTCAATTTGTTTTGTACCAAGTGCTTCATAAACTCGTCTGTATGCTTCATGTAAGTTGTGCATTGCAGGATTTGACTGTGCAATTTGCAATTGGGTCTGTGCTAAAGTCACTCTTTGTGACATAGACATGATATTTGGGTCAGCAACAGGTATAATATCGACTCTTTGGTCAAAATCTGTACCTTTAATTGTTCTTGGGCCACCATAAACATCGTATGGATACTCAGGAGGTAAAAATTCATTACAAATTTTACCTAACATTTTAAATTCTAACCTCATTGCATAGTAACATCGCTTATGAACACCACTCATTACACGAGAACCTCTCTCCATCATTGCAATTGTAGTACCAACAGCTCTGTTTTGAACATCATTACCAATATTATTGTCTGTAATAGCTGCAAATTTTTGTCCAGCTTGTACAACAAAACCTAAAAGGTTGTATAAAGTTGTGCTTGGCTCTGTAAATGGTAGATTAAAAAACTGATCTCTAATATTTCCGCCTGGTGCATCTACATCTCTAAACTCTCCAGGTTGAATTGGTTGGTCATCATCTCTAACTCTGATACCTCTGGACTTAAATCCTGCTGGTAAATTTTTTAAAGTACCTGCATCTATCAATTGTCTTAGTGATTGTGTTGCAGCTCTACTTAAACCACCAATCATATGTGTTAAACCAAAACCATAAAAGCCTAGACCAGGTAAAAATTTGTAGTGTACAAAGTATTCTGTTCTTTGATAGCTAGGATCGTTAGGTCTGTAATTTCTATAGATAGATAAAATTTCTGCTGAACCTTCATCAATAGTAACAATGTAAGGTATTTTTATTTTTTTAGCTTCATCATCAAACTTTTCGTAGTCATCTAAATTTAAATCTACGTGTACTTCTAAAATATTATGTAAATAGTCTGAACCAGTTTTCTTTACACCTTCTAATTCATTTAATTTTTGCTGCAATGGATCAGGTTCTGTATTACCTTTAATTAATTCTATGTCTCTGTAAAAACCTGCTGCTTGTTTTTTAATAACTTCGTTTTGTGTCATTTTCATTGACTGTGTAATTCTTTCACAATCTTTTAAATCTGATGCAAAGTAAGGTACAACTAAATCTTCAGCAGGAATAAATTTAGATACTGGTCTACCTAACATTTCATCATAGTAAACTTTTTTAAATGTAGATCCTGATAATGGTAAATAAAATAACATCTGATCCATATCAGTTGTGTACTCTTCCATTTTTTCCATTAACAAGTAATTCATATATTCTTTAACTCTATCTGCTTGTTGTTCTGTTGCAGGAGTTTGTAAACCTACGATCTGTGTTCTTACAGGGCCATCACTAGGTATTAATTCTTTATAAGCTTGTGCTTGAAATTGTGTAACTGATTCTGCAAGTAAAGGGTGAGTAACACCACTTGCACCTTTAAATGGTTTTGTAACTTCTGTGTATTTAGTACCAAGTAAATCTAAGCCTTTGATATAAGCATCTTCCCATTCTTTTCTAGATAACTTATCTTTTTTATATTCATCAATTAAATCAGTAGCCATGGATTTAAGTGTACTATCATCCATTTCCTCTGCTAAATTAGCATTAAAATCTTGCTCAGGAGTTTCTGCAACTTCCTCTTCGCCTTCAACTACTACTTCTGGTGGAAGACCCTCAGGTTGTTCAGTAATTTCCTCTTCTGCTACGATTGTATCGTTGTTCTTTTCTACGGCCATATTTCTATTCTATCTCATTGGTTTAAATAAATCCACTACTAAACCACCAGTAGATTTATATGTTTTAAATGTATCTCTCATCATTGGAGTAACCTTTATAGCAAATGAATCAAAATACAAGCTTGGATCATTATCAGGCATATACTTTAAACCTTCCTTCTCTGTAGCGGAAGCCTCATTATGATATTTAGATGTTACTTCTTTACCTTTTCTTGCATGAGAATCTGGATATTTAAATTTATCTGTTTTAATTCTTTTGTATGGTAATTTTGGATCTGAAAGAGAAAGTTTTACTGGCCCTGTGTTTGAATCATAAAACCTACCAACTTTTTTCATTAGGTTTGGCATTACAGCTGAACCTTTACCACCGATACCTTTACCACTCGCATAACCATAAAATCTTTCATTACCCGCCTTATAGCCTTGTCTGAAACTTAACTTGTCAAAAGGGGCAACGGCTACATAATCAACATTTTCTTTAGCTGCTTTGTTAAGCAAATATTTTAATGCATGGTCACCATAAGAATCTGCTTCAACCATAGGAAAATAATCATACTTTCCTGTATTACCGTAGTCTGAAGCTTGTCCATATGTTTTTTGTATTTTTTGATTTACATCTTTAAGGTCTTTAGCAATAAGTTGTGCTCTTCCTGTTAAACCTTTCTTAATAGCTTCGTCCATTTCTTTTAACATTTTACTTCTATTGTTAACCAATAAACCTAATTCTAAATCTGCTTGAAAAGGATTTACACGTTTCTGTCCTCCTAATTGCTGAACCTTATTTAAAGCTTTTGCAACTGATTGGTTAGCATCTGATTGTATCTCGTGAATTAAAAAAGCTTTCTTACCATCTGGAGTATAACGTGTATCAAACCTTACGTGGTAAATCATATTTTTATTGATACCATCAAAGTGTCCAAATGTTTTAAAAGGAGATGTATTACCAGCTATAGGTTCATCTAACTTCATAACAGTTTCTCTGTAATTGTTTCCACCCTGTAATGTATAACTTGTTTCATTACCATATCTTGTAGCTACAGTTTTATCCTTAAAAGGTTTTGTTATTTTATCAATATCTCCAATTAATTTATTAACTCTTTGTTTTTCGTTTACTAATAAATTTTCAGATTTAGATATATTTTTTAATTTTCTAAGTGCTTCTCTAGCAGCAGAACCTATTTGATCTGAACCACCTCTCATACCTGATAGTGCATACACAGCTCCATCTAATTCATCTTTAATCGCAGCTAAGCCTTTTAGGTCTGCAATACTTTGTAGTTTTTTTGCTTCATCAAGTAATTGAGGTTGTACTTTTTCTAAAGCTTCTGTAGCACCTTTAGGTAAACCTAATTCAACAGGTCTTAATCTATTTACTGGATTTAATTTTAACATTGCACCTACTTCGTTTGCATCTAACTTTATGCCAAATTTTTTAGCTGCGAATAATAAGCCTCCAGTTAAATCACCTGCTTCATTAAAAATTGCTAAGTTAGAATCGAATAATTCTTCTTTACTGATTGATACTTCTTTTCCTTGAAATGGGCCAGAGTCATACTTAAATCTTTTTTCATCTCTAATTTTTTTAGAAGCTGGTCTACCAAATATTTTAAAGTTTGCTGTTCTCGTTGTTGTTAAATGATCTATCCACTCATCTGCACCAAACTTACCTCTACCTTTTTTCATAACCCAATCGTAAGTTGATGAACCAAACGCAGGAGCTGACTTTTCTCCCATGTATAAGTTTTTAGTTTTATTTAGTGGTTGAGTAACTGTAGGTAAGTTAATTTCTTTCTTCGCTAACTCTTGCCCAGTTTGTGTTGCTGATTGCTTATCGTAAGTAATAAGCTTTTGCTGTTGTCCTGTGGCCGGTGAGCTTGATACTTTCTTACTTGGTAATAATCGTTTGCCAAGTCCGACTAGAAGAGTCTTCAGGGACATCGGAAACCCCCTATGATAATTTTGTAGGTTTACTTCTACCTAGTTTACAACCTCTTGCTTTAACCATTTGTCCTGTTCTCATACCTAGGATCTTTTTAATAGCAGACGCTTTAGCTGCAGTTATTCCAATTCCACCAGGAATCATTTTCTTATCTTTCTTTGCAGCTTTACCTAACATCAACATACCTAGTGCTGCTTTTCTTGGTTTAACAAGATTGTTTAATTTTCTGTATTTTGGTCGTTCGTTTGTACCAGGCATTCTTTTAGGTGTTGGTTTATCGTTTGGATCTAAAGGTAATCTTTCATATTTTGGTTTTGGCATTCGATTAACTCTATCTTCAAATCTTTTCTTTTGATTTCTTCTTTGTTCTTTTTTAGATTTAACTAGCTCAGCTACTTTCTTACCTGCTTCTTGTGCAGCTCCAACAGGAGTAGCTTTTGAAATTGTTTTTGCCATTTCTCCAACATAGCCAAGTAAAGAACCTGCTTTGTCTTTTATAATTTTTTTATGTTCTTTAGCCTTAGATACTCCGCCACCAATATCATAACCCATAGGTCTTTGCATCATTCCGCCACCCATTTTTTTGGAAAGTAATCTATCTCTTAATCTTTGTCTTTTCTTTGGTTGATATGTATCCATTGAAGATTCAGCAGTAGCCCCTAAAGAAACTTTTGCTTTTTTAACATACTCTGCTCTTTCTTTTGGAGTCATTAATTTTTTTTCACTACCTTTAGAATATTTCTTCATCATGCCACCACCCATTTTACCTTTTGCTTTTCTCTTAGCTTTTGATTCTTCTAATTTTTTATTTAAGTAAGCTTTAGCTGCAAGTCCAACTCCAGCAACTCCTGCTGCAATTTTTCCATACTTAGTTGCTTTAGCTGCTCTCATTGCTCTGCCACCTAATTCTTTTCTTCTTTCAATAAAGCTCTTAGGGCCTTTGTCAGTTTCCTTAACTAAAGTTGAATAAGGATTTTTAGTTTTCATTAAATTTTTATGTAAAGACTTTTTATTTATTTTAACTTTGTTAATGACAGGAAGATCTAAACCACTTCCTCTTTTAGCTTTCATGACTTTGCCTGGTTTTACTTTCTCGTCTTGTAAACCTTGGCCTCTGCCTTTTGCTTTTTCTGCTTTTAAAATTTTAAAATCTTGGGCATCAATTCTGCCATTATTATTCTTGTCCATTTTAGCTTGGCCACCTGTAAGATATTTTTTATTCATAATAGTATTTATACCACCTTTTGATTTCTTTTTAAAGAAGGTCTCTATAGGTATTTCACCAAACATTCTATCCATTTCATCTCTCCAAGATGCTGCAGAACCGTCTGCTGTAGACCTAATTGAGGCAGGACTTTGGTTACCTCTTAGCTTATGAGTCCTAAAACTACTGCCTTTTTGAGATTGTCCTTTGGTCGGTATTACTGTTACGTTCTGATCTGCTGCTCGAATATTATATCTACTAACGCTTTTATCGCTTCTTCCAATTCTAGCTTTATTTTTTCTATGAGTTTTAGCGTACTTTCTTCTTTTAATCTTTTTGACTAAATCAGAAATTTTAGTTTTACCCGCTTTAGCAATATTGATACCTGCTTTAATTCTGCTCATCAGTAATACTTATAATCCTTCTCCAACTTAAAATTAGGTTCATCCCAATCGTCAGAGTAAGTTGAGACAAATCCACCTTGCCTATATCTTAACACAGCCTGAGTCATACTATCAACATAGTCATCATATTGACCATTAGGAAATGCTGCACATTCCTCTATAACCTCACTTGCCCAGTGTTCATCAGGAGCAAATACCATACCGGACTCAAATACAGGTGCTACTGAGTTAATTCTAGTATGTTTATCTCTTCCTCTTGCAGGAACATAATCAATTACTGGTATACCAGCTCTACGCAATTCATGGATTAATGGTTGACCAGAAGCTTTAGCTTCAACAATTACAGTCTCAGGTTCCCAGTAGTGATATTGTTCTAATGCTAAATTTTTTAAATCAGGAAAATCATAACGTCCCTTTTGTGCATCTAATAACATTATACATTTTTCATAACCCTCTACAGGTTCAAAGATTCCCCAAGTTGTAATCGCTGAGTAGTCTGCAGTTTCTTTTTTTGAAAACGCAGTATCGTAACTTTGTATAACATGTAATAATTTTGGTAAGTGTTCCTTGTCCCAGACTTGCCACCAATCTCTTTTAATGATCGCACCTTCTTCTGAAGTTGGATCTTGCATGTATTGTGCATTCCAATTTTTTACAGAGATAGATGCTTTGACAGCTTCAAGATCTTCTTTGTTCCAATACTCAGGCCATACTGGTTTATCGTTTGGAAGTATTGCAGGAAACTCGATAACTTTCCACTTGTCCGCTTTCGGTTCTGTCTGAGCCTTGATTAATCGT
>Ga0098038_1001452_pt1 | contig 10238 bp, 4 predicted proteins | sample 5B_taG_FD_75051 | JGI IMG/M metagenome (GOLD analysis project Ga0098038, IMG submission 75051) | Marine viral communities from the Subarctic Pacific Ocean - 5B_ETSP_OMZ_AT15132_CsCl metaG | ecosystem: Environmental > Aquatic > Marine > Oceanic | place: Pacific Ocean | collected 2015-01-08 | reverse complement strand
TTCTTACACAACTACCGAAAGAAATGGTAGAAAATTTAGTCCAGGTGGGCTAATATTTAATACAACGATGGAAGTACACCAAGCGTACGACGGCAATGCTTGGAGAAATTTATATTTACCTGTAGTTTATCCAACAGGTTTGAGTTTAACAAGTTCCGTGGGAACAGTAACAGTGGTGACATCGTAATGGGTATATTAGGTTTATTAGCAAGAAGTGGACAAACAGCATTAGGGGCTTTAAGAGCAGCAAGGGCAGGAGCAACTCCACTTTTAAAACAAGCTGTGCCAACAGCTCAAAGTATTTTAAAAAGTGCTAGTAATCAAGGATCTAGATTTATTAGAGGTGCAAAACAATCAAGTGGAAGACCATTAACTGGATCATCAGCTGAAATTGGAAGAAAAACAGCATCAGCCGTTGGAAGTCTTGGTCAAGCAACTAAAGTCGTAGCTGATGACATAACAAAAATTGCACAATCAGTATTACAAGGGGCAGGAAAAACTAATGCAGCATCTAAAGCAGCAGCTGTTCAAAAAGCTATCTTACAAAAATATCCTGGTGCGGGCGAAGTTGCCGCTTCTTTAGCATCACGCATAAAATCAGGTACAACAAGTTTAAGAGGTTTAGATATTGCTGGAGCTTTAAGATCTAGTCCTGCTTTTTTAGAAAGTTTAGGAGCTAGCACTAAATCAGGCATACAAACACTTATTAATAGTTCTACGGGTCAAAAAATTGCAAGTAGTCGATTAGGTAAAGGAACTAAAAATATACTTGATAGATTTAATAGAGCTACAAACCCAGCTATTAAAAATCAAGCAGCAGACGATGCTTTTGGTTCTGTTATGGCACAAGGTCGTAATATAGGTTCTCAAATTGGATCAAGTGTAAATAATCAGTTTAATAGATTAATGTCAGGAATTGGAGGTTTTTTAAAATCTACTCCAACAGGTAGAGAATCCTTACGAAATTTTAGCTTTAGAACTGGAGCTCCATCATCAAACGTAAGTAAGTTTCCTATGGGATCTTATAGAGGACCTACAAACACAGCTTATGGCTCTACAATACCTAACGTCAATACATCTTTTGCTGCAAAAACTACAGCACAAACTATGGATGATTTAGGAATACCTGCCTCAAGAGGAATAAGAGATCTTTTAAACTTTAGTAGACCAAGTAAGCCTCTTTTAACTACACCAACTATGGGATTAATGGAATCTGGTGTTCCAACATATACATTAGGAAGTATAGGTAGAGGATTAGCGGGAGCTACAGGAAGAGGATTAAAAGGTATAGGTAGTTTTAGTATGAAACATCCATTCATTGCTGGTGGACTAGGAACAGCTGGCGTAATGTATGGCCCAGACGCTTACGATGCAGCTACAACAGCTATGTTTGGTAAATCTCCTGAACAACAATTTAGACAAGGTGTAGGTTCCTTAATGGGAACAGAAGAAAATAGAAGAAGAACTCTTGGTGATTTAGGTGCTTTATATGCACAAGGAGAGTTAGGAGAAGCTATTGGAACACCAGGTGCTAGAAATTTATCTCAACAACAAATGAGACAATATCTTGGCGGTTCTATTTTTGGTGATGAAGGTTATGCTAACATACCAATGAGAGGTGGAACAGGTATATTTGGTGGTGAAGACTCTCCTACTATGGCAGGAGATATATTTAATAATCCTGCTAGAGAAAGTATTATGAGACAGTTTGGTACACAAATGAATGACGAAGAAATAATGGAAAAATATGCAGAGATACTAGATAAACAAAGAAAGAAAAAATCTCTTGATGCTGAAGATCTTCAGTTCCTTATGATGTTTGAAGCTTTAACAAAACCTACAAACTTACCTACTGATCAATTTAGGAGAAACGCAGGTTTTGAATCATCAAGAGCAAGACAAGATGTACAAAATCAACTAGGCGGACAGTTTGAAGTTATAGACTACAATGAACTTTACCCTACTTACGCTCAACCACAAACAGCAATTAATATGGCTGAAGGTGGAGAGGCTTTTCCAGACTTAAATAACGATGGCGAATTAACATATGCAGATATTTTAAAAGGTAGAGGTGTTGATTTAAGAGATGGCGGAGAAGCTAGTGGACCAGGAACAGGAACAAGTGATTCTATTCCTGCAAGATTATCCGATGGTGAATTTGTAATGACAGCAGAAGCTGTAAGAAACGCTGGTGACGGAGATAGAAAACAAGGTGTAAGAAAAATGTATGCCTTAATGAATAGTTTAGAGGGTAGATAAATGACAACTCCAGTTAATCAAGGACAATATACTTTTGCAGGAACTCTTCCTAGTGTAACAGATGCTACTTATGGTGGTAATGTAGAATATAATTTAGCAGACCCTTATATAAGAGCTTTAACAGAATTTTTATTTAATCAAGGTTATTCTTTTTCTTCTAAACCACCACCTATTGAGGCTATTACAACTCAAGTAGCTCCTTTTAATCCACTAGAACAACGTGCTCTTGACATGACAGCACAAGGTGTAGGTGCATATCTTCCATATTTTCAAAGAGGTATGGAGGCTTATGAAGGTGCTCTTCCTTTCTTAGGAGAAGGTGCATCTGTAATGAGAGATGCTTACCCACTTTACTCTGAAGGAATTGGTGGTTTAAGAGATGCTGCTATGTTAGCTCGTAGTGGTTTAGCTCCAACAGAGCGTGGCATATACGAAGGTATGAATATGTTACAAGCTGGTCTTGGTTCTTTTGACTCTGATGCTGCTAACTTTTATATGAATCCTTACATGGAAGCTGTTGTAGAAGATCAATTAGAAGATATTGATGAATTTTATGACAATAAAATAACTGAATTAAATATAAATGCTGCTAACTCAGGTCTTAGAGGTTCTACAAGAGCTGGCATGATTGAGTTAGAGATGGAAGAACAAAGACAAGAGCAAAGACAAAAACTTATAAACCAAGCTTTAGCATCGTCTTATAATCAAGCACAAAATCAATTTAATATTGAGCAACAAGCATTAAGAGGAGCTGCTCCAACTACGGCAGGATTAGGTCAAAGTTTTGGTCAAGCTCGTTCTGGACTTGCTGGTTTACTTTCTCAACTATCAACAGGTATATCGTCTGGTGGTCAAAACTTTGCGCAATTAGGAACTGGTTTAGCAGGTTTTGCTCCAGCTATGCAAAATATAGGTTCTGGATTTATAGGTGCTGGAGGTACTTTACAAGGATTACAAGGTGCAGATATTGCAGCTCTTGCTAATGCTGGTAGAACTGCAAGAGGTTATGAACAATCTTTATATGACACACAAAGACAAAATGCTTATAACATTTATATGGATCCATTTAATAGAACAACTTATCAACTTGGTTTAGCTCAAGGTATACCAAGCAACACTATGATGATGGGTCAAGGTCAAGCTCCTATAGCTAGTCCAATGCAAACAACATTGTCTGGATACGCTCCATATGTGAATCCATACTCTATGTTTAACCCAAGTGGTTTTGGATTTGATCAACGAGCATACGGAGGTTAATTATGTTTAATCCACCAGTTATTAAACCAAAAGGTTATGCTTATGGAGGTTTAGTTAATCAACCTTCTTTAAGACCTGCAACAATTCAAACTGAATTAGATGCTTTAACAAACGATTTAAGAAAAACAAATAAACCTAAAAAAACAAAAGAAACTCCTTCTAATGAAAAAGAAGAATTTAAAGATGCTGAAGAGTTTAAAGAATGGGTAAAATTAAATACAGAATCTGATGAAGAAACAGATGAAGTATTTTTTATTCAACCAAAAACAGGCGAAAAGATTGCAATAGGCAATTCTCCTGAAACAAATGTTTTGTTATATGAAGTATTTAAAGAACAAACTGGCAGAGAGGGTGACGCTCTTGATGCTATTGCTGATATGGATATTAGGCAATTTCAAAAATCTCCAACACAATCAAAAGATTTTTCTCTTGAATTAGAAACTATTAGAAAAAACAAACCAACAGGCAGTGCTGAAGCTATGGCAGCTTATAGTGCTGTTCCCTTTGATGGAAGTGTTGTAGGAACAGTGCAAAAAAGAATGGCTATGTCTGATTTAGCTAAAACACAAGCTCAAACAGATGCTGCAAACCAAAGGCAGTTTATGGCCTACAGAAGACCAGGGGAACAAGAGTATTCTTTAACACCTCAAGCCATTTCTCAAGAGGAAGCTGCTTCTTTAGGTTATGAGTTTGCTCCAATGGAATTAGCTAAAGAAATAAATCCTGCTAAAGGAGATTTTTTAGAAACAGCTATTCTTGCTGGTAGAGTGCCTAACTCTATTACTAACTCTTTCTTTAAAGAAAAATATGGATTGGATGTTGATAGCAGTATTAGTGAAGAACAAAAACTAGACAATACTTTAAAGCAAATAGAAATATTAAAAGAATCTAGAAACTTACAACCCGGTAAAGAACCTACTGAATTTAAAAGATTTGTAGACGCAAGATTACCTGGTCTTTATACAAGAGGAACAAAAGATCCTTTAATGTATAAGTTAGAAGTTCACGAAAAACCAAATGGCGATGTAGAGTATAGACCAAGCCCTGATATTGATGGAGTTTTTGCTGATATTTATAATGCTATTCAATATACTCAAGATTCAAAAGAAGAACTTGAATTAGCAAAAGAATTAGTTAGCCCTACTGGATTTGGTAGTTTACCAAAATTACAAAATACAATAAATAAACTTTTAGCAAATGTTCAAGGTGTTGATGTAAATGCATCAGATGCTGAAAAACTAAGAAGATGGGCAAAAAACTTTACGGCTAAAAACATTACTACAATTCTTGGTGAATCTAATAGAACAATTTCTGATGCTGATAGAAAAAGAGCTGAAGACATTGTTGCTATTGATTCTGGTAATTGGGAAGATATAGGAAGCGCAAGAAATGCTATTAATGAATTACTTCCTATATTTGACGCACCAGCAAAAAATGCTGAAAGTGCTTATCAAGCACTTATTAATGCAGGTGAAAGTTATGGGTTTTCTGATAAATTACTTGATACTGAAAGAAGACTTTTTGAAAGAAGAAAAAGAGGAAAAGGTTTTACAGCTATGCCTCAATCAAGTGAAATACTTTATGGAGAAATTGAAGAAATGCCAATTGGTGCAACAACAGATTTTGAGTTTGATTTTACACAATGAGCATTACAAAAATATATCAATCTGCTGACGGCAAGATAGCTAGAGTTAAGCAAAACCAAGATTCTTTAACAGAAGAACAAGAACTTCAGTTAAGAGAAGCTTTGGGTGGTTCTTTTTTTGAAGCTAAACCTGAACCAAAAACAACAAAAAAAACAAAAAGAAAAACTAATATATATACAGCTAACGGTAGATTTACTGGGGCTGATTATAAAACTGGTGTTGATAACAATGCCTTTAGAATACAATTTTCTAACCTTGATACAAACAAAGAAAGAGCTGATTTTTTAAGAAAAAAAGTAGGAAATGATGGTTACGTTATAGATAAACAAGGTTCTTTTTTATTAACACCTCAAGGCCAACAAAAATTAAAAGATGAAAGTATTTTTGGTATAAGTGCAAAAGGAGATAACTTATTAGCAATAGATAAAGACACAAGTATATTTAGACCAAGCACTTGGGAAGGGGAAGACTTTGCAGATTTCTTAGGGGCTCATGGAATTGAAACAGCAGCAGCATTAGCAACTGCAACACCTTACGCAGGACCTTTAAGTTCTGCTCGTCTTATTGGTAAAATTGCTCCTAAGTTAGCTAAAAACCCTTCAGGTTTTGGTTACATGCTTGCACGAAATGGAATAGAAGGTACAGCTTTTGCATTAGGTAAAGTTGCTGATGAATTACAGCAAAAAATAAGAGGCGTTAGTAGACAAAGCATAATGGAAAGTGCAAAAGATGGAGCGGTAGAGGGAGCTCTTTGGTGGGCTCTTCCTGGATTTGCATTTGAATCTTTATTTAAAGGAGCTGGTCTTTTATTAGCTGGTAGAAAACCTAAAATAAAAGAAGGCTCTTTAGATGTAGAAACTAACTTAGCAAAAGAAATGAAAAGAGAAGCAGATTATGGTTTAAAGTCAAATATGTTAGGCCCTATGGGTAGAAATACAGCTGTATTAGGAACAGCAATTGACTTTGCTTCTGTTATGGTTGGACAATATGCTAAAAATCAAAAACAAAATTTTGACAATATTATAGGAAGAATGTCACAAGAATTAGGATTAGATGCTTCCAAAATGCCTAAAGACGCAGTAGATAATTTTAGGAAATCTTATACAAAATATATGAAAAATGAAGGAGATAATTTAAATTTATTAAGAGAAGAATCTCAAAAAAATATGAAAGATTCTATTCAGCAAAATTTAAATCAATTTTCTGATCAGTTAAAATCTAATAAAGGTTTTGATGACATTGGAGAAGCTTTTGAAGCTAATAAAGTTTTATTTTATACTAATTATGGCAATGCAAACAAAGCTTTAGATGTTAGTAATAATCAGGCTGTTCTTGGCCTGCAGAACATTGGTAAAGAAAATCCTGTTTTAGATATTACAAGTGGAAGTGTAGGAGCAACTAAAGCTTCTCGAGAGGTAATAGAATCTTCAAATAATTTATTAAATTTTTTAAACAAAGAAAAAGGTATTTCGACAAGTCCTAGCGATCAAATTATTACAATAAAAAAACCAGATGAGTTAAATTTATCTAAATCTGATTTTATTAAAAAAGTAATAGATGAAAATGATGATTCTAGGTTGTATTTAATAGCAGGAAAAGATGCAGCTAAAAACACTAACATAAAAACAATTTTCCCTTCTTTATTATCAGATGAACTAGCATTGCAAAGCTTAAAAGGTATTAAAGGAGTAGATGCTATTCCTGCTTTTCAAAAAATGATTGACACTACTGATGGTGTACCACCTTTAAGTATGAAAGAATATGGAGATGTTTTAACAGCTATAAATGATTTTAATTTACAAACGGCTAAAGGAGATGTGGCTGTATTAAAAAGCGGAACAACAAGATTACAAAATGCCGCTTATTTAGATTTAGATAATTCTGTAACTAAAATGGCAGAAGATTTAGCTAAATACAAAGATATTCAAGAACTTTATAAAAAAGCAAAAAAACCTTTACCAAAAGAAATGGATGAAAACATTAATACTTTAGTTAGAAATCTTGATCAAGCTACAATACTTAGACAAGATTTTAAGACTTTTAAAGAATCTACTGACACTGTAAAAAATTTAAAAATATTTGATGACATCAGCACAGACAAAATACAACCTCATGTAATATTTAATGCAATAGAAAAAGATCCAAGTTTTGTTACAGATGTTGTAAAGGCTTTTGAAAACACAGCAGATGCTAAAAAACTTTTTGGTAAAACTCCAATTCCTAAAAGTTTGTTAGATGATAAAGGAGTGTACTCTCCTAGTTTATTAAAACAACAACAACAAGAAATTTATGATAAATTTGTAACAGAAGGTGTAACAAATCTTGATGGAGAAAGAGTTTTTGATGAAGCCTTAGCTAGAAGATTAGCAAAAAACATATCTTTAACAGAAAATTTTCCACAAATGATGAATTCTGCTGGTAATGCTAAAAATATAAGAGATAGATTAGCTCAAGTATATCTAGAAAATATGGGAAATACAGCTGATGGATTAAGTTTGTTTTCTTTTAAAACTAAACTAGATGAACTTTTTCAACCAAAACCTGCAAGTTTAAAAACTAGAGAAGGAAAGACTACAACAAAAGATGTAAAATTAGCTGATGCTCTTTTTAAAAATAATAAATTATTAAAAGATAATTTAGATGATTTAAGAAAAACTTTAAATCAACTTCCTAAAGACGCTTTAGAAGAATTAAATTTAAGTCCAATAAATAACTTAGATGAAGCTTTGCAAGCTGTTCCTGAAGGTGAAATAAATAATGTTGCACAAGTAGTGTCAGATTTTAATAATGCTGTTAAATCACAAAAAGATTTTTTTGAAAGTGCTTCTTTAAAATCAATTGAATCTGGAAAAATTACTGCTGCTAATGTTTCTGATATATTAATACAATCTCCAATAAGTCAGTTAAGAACAATGAAAAATTCTAACCCTTTAGAGTTTCAGTCTTTTAAAGATTTAGCTTTTGCAGGATTAGTTAGGGAGACAGGTCAAGCTAAAGATCCTATTATTTCTTTAATGGAACCATCAAAAGTTTTAAAAAATTTAGAAAATATTGGTGAAGATAAATTTAATCTTTTATTTGAAACAGGTATAAATAAAAATCCTTATTCTGGTGTAAAAGATATGTTGCAAGCACTTTCAAGAGCTTCAGAAGAGCCGTCTATAGGTGGTTTAGCAAAAATTGGACTCAATTATAGAATTTTAGGAAATATTTTACCTCTAGGTGCTTTGGGCATAGGTGGTGGAGCAGCAGCAGCTGCAGGAGCGCCTGGTTTACTTGCTGTAGGTGGTGGTTTAGCTATGATGAAACTTATTGCTTTTGCAGGAACAAGTAAACCGCTTGCTAAATTTTTAACAAGAGGCGTTACTGAAACAACAGAATCAACAGGAAGTTTGTTATCAGAGTACATAAAAAATAGAGAGTATGCTAATTCATTACTTTTAACATCTAGCAACACGTTAAAACCTCTTGCGGTTACTTTAATTGAAAATACAAAAGAAGCCGAAGATGCATACAATAGAGCTAGAGAAATATACGGAGACGAATTAGATTATGCTGGTGCAGTATCTGCACTTCCAAGTGTTCAAGCTGTACAAGAAAGACAAAGAGAAGTTAACGAATCTTTAGTTAATCCTTTAGAAGAACCTTTACCATCTATACAAAATGCTATTACAAGACAACAACAAATTTCTGAAGGAATGCCATTACCAAATGTGTCTCCTGTAGGTTTAATAAGTAATGTAAATAACGCAACAAGAAGAGCGTTGGCTGGTAACAACCCTAACACGCAAGCTTTAGTAGATAGGAGTAGATAATGCCAGCAGTAGCAAATCCTATAACATTTGGAGGTTCTTCTAGAAACTACGGATACAATCCTCCTTCTAGAGTTGAGTTTGATGATCTTCCTTATTTACAAACACCCGGCGGAACAAGAGGGGTTCCTACATATACTGTAGGTGGTGGTTCTGGAAAACCTATTAGACCAGGCGTTGGTTTAGGAGCAGGTCAAGGAACTACTATAGTTTCTGGTTCTAGTCCTATTAGTTACAATCCAAATACTAGAAATAATTCTTTTGATGTAGCTGATGATGAATATGGCCCTATATCTACAGAGGATATGTTAAAAGCAGCGGCAACCGAGCAATTGCTATTAGGCGGAGCTGGTGCATTGTCCGCTGGATTGTTAGGACAAAATTTAACAGGCGTTGAGTTAGGAGGAGGTTTTTTAGGGCAAATACCTTATATTGGACAAGGTTTAAAAGGTTTAAATTACATGCTAAATCCTACTATTGCTAATGCATATAATGCACAAGGAATAATGGGTGCTGGAAAACATGCTTTAAGTAATTTTAATTATGGAGATGCACTTAAATTTGTTGATCCTAATGTTGGTGGAACAATTGTAGATGGAGTAAGAACCTTTGGACCATCTATTTCATCTGGTATTTCAAGTTTGGCTCAATCATTTGGAAGAGTTCCATTAACCTCTGGAGCAGGTTTAGAGTTTTCATCTTTGACCAATATTGATGGTTCACCAGCTATGATGAAACCAGGAGCAGAAATAGGTGATTTTATTAATTACCTAAAAGGTGAACCAAGTGCATTCGGCGGTGATTTAGTTCCAACAGCTGATAAATTTATTGCCGGTAAAACTCCTAATATTGGAACAGCTCCAGAGTACAGCGGTATATCTGGTTTCTTTAACAGACCTAGATTTGGTACAGAAGGTATTGGTGGTAGTGGTATAACAAGTGTAGGTAATATTCTTGGAACTGTTGGTGGGCTTGTATCTTTAGCTGACTTTATTGACGATCCATCTTTAGCATCTGGTCTTGGAACTTTAGCGGGAGCTGGAGCGTCAGGTATTGGAGCTTTCTCAGGTCTTGCGACTGCTGCACCGTGGTTAGCTGGTGCCGCTCTAGTTGCTAGTTTACTAGGTAACAAAAAACCTTCTAATAAAACTGGTTATACATCAATTGATTTAGATGAATTTAAACCTGTAAGTTTTGGTATGGAAGGTAAAAAATATAGTAAAGAAAATGTAGATCAAACTATGAAAATAATGGAACCAATTAT
>Ga0098038_1001449_pt1 | contig 10245 bp, 17 predicted proteins | sample 5B_taG_FD_75051 | JGI IMG/M metagenome (GOLD analysis project Ga0098038, IMG submission 75051) | Marine viral communities from the Subarctic Pacific Ocean - 5B_ETSP_OMZ_AT15132_CsCl metaG | ecosystem: Environmental > Aquatic > Marine > Oceanic | place: Pacific Ocean | collected 2015-01-08 | reverse complement strand
CTATATTCCTGCATTCTGAGTACCGAATAAGTGATTGTTAATTACAACCTCTATTTTAGCGTCTGCTGCTGTTTCGTTCCCAGGTATATTTTCAACTCTTAAAATTCTTAACACTTTTGCAGTAGTGGCTAAAGTATCCATATCCGCTTCGTGTCTTGAATGAAAATAAGGAGTTGTCGATGCTGTTAATAACACATTGCAAAGTTCTCCAACGTTTGCTTGTGTAAAGGCCCCATTGCCTGCTTGTACTGAAAAAGTAATGTTTGGATCGTCATAAACATACGCTTTAGGAGTAGTTCCAGCTTTCACTGTAGAACCGCCCTTCCAACGTTTAACGAACTCAACATTACCTGTTGCGTCATCAATGTACTCAACGCCATAGAAAACACCAACAGCATTTTTGTTGTTGGCAAAACCATCAAGTTGGCCAGATGTATCTAAAGTAACTATGTCACCATAAGAAAAAGTATCCGCCTGCGAGTTGGCAATTTCATATTCGTTGGCACGTATAACGCCACCTGTAAGGTGTCTTAGTGGTGTAAAACCACTAGGTGCGTTTGTATTAGCCATAATATTTCCTTTTTAGCTATGCTACGTTATTATTCTTTGATTCCACCTCTAGTAATACTGGTTTTATGGTCTCGGTGAATTGGATTCCCAGGGGACTCAGCTCTATGCAAGTCACTTTTAACACTTTCCATCTGCGCATCTGTTTTGTTTTGATAGTAAGCGTTTCGCTGGTTAACCATTTCTTCTGGCATTTCGCACAGTACCATACCTTCGATTCCTATAAACCCTGCATATTGACCGTGTTCAATTGTTGGTGCATGAAAACCTTTCATAGTTTCAGGTTTTCTTGGCTCCCAACCTTCACGTCGGCGTTTTGCCCAGTTAGTAGGATTATCTACCCCAAGTATTTTAGTTGCAACCCATCTCTGCTTGTAGCCAGGCCGAGCTGGAGGTGCTTCTAGTAAAGAGGGTGGTTTCCACTCTTTGATTCGTGTACTTTCATCACGTGTTTCTCTCTCTATTTTTAGAGAAGTGCTTTTTTCTTTTGTCATAATCAGGCTCCTATGTTCCCGTGTTGAGATTAGCAAGTTCTTTTGCGTATCTCTTTAGTGCGGATGGATCATTAATATCAATACCGAACGTAACAGCGTTCTGTAAATCATCTGATGTCAATCTTACACTTTTAGCGGTTCCTTGATTTGATCGAGAAACACCGGCTACAGGTGATTGCACTCTTGGTTTATTTTCTACATCTTTTTCTTGGTTTTGAACAGAACTTTCTGTTGTTTTAACTAAGTCAGGGTATAATTTGCTCATTCTGTTATCCATTTCTGTATAATATTCAGGATCAGCGACATCATATCCTTCTTCTGTTAAATCAGCGTCAATTCCAAATGCTGTTTGAGTTGCTGCTCTATGACCTGGTTTATTCCACCAATGAGAGTTATTTTGAATCCACTCTTTTGCCATTTCTGGAACAACCGGGTTTTGAGGTTTAACTTGAGGAGCAGGTTTTTGAGCATTTTGAATTTGACTTCTTACGTCAGCCATCTGATCCATTAGTTTTACTTGTTTATCAGTATCTCCACCTTCAATAGCTTCTTTTAAATCTTTTGAAACTGTTTGATATTGATTTTCAAGACTAGTTTTATCTTGTTGTTGCGCAGCACTTTCTAACTTAGCTAACCTTTCTTCAAGCATTTTAGATTTATCTTCTTCTGCTTTTCTTTTTGAAACTTCTTTAGCAATTCGAGTTTTAACACGAGCACTATAAGGTTCTTTTTTTATTTCCTCTAATTCACTTCGTAAAGATTCAACTGTCTTAGTTAAATCTTCTGGTTCGGTGGATTGTTGAGGTTGTTCTACTTGATTAATTTCAAGAGGATTAGTTTCTTCTTTTAATTTATCAACTTCACTTTCGATTATTTTTACCTCGATTTCATTATCGGGTGTAATATCTTTCACATCGTCTGTCATAGTTTTTTCTCCCTATGTATTGTCGCAACAAGTGCGTATTAAAGATTTTGAGTTATTGCATCTGGATTTGGTAATACAGCCAATACCTCGTCATCATTGAGCAAGAGCAACTTAACGCCTTTAACGTCAATTTTTGACCCTGCATATCTACTATATACAATATGGTCTCCTGTTGTACACCACTTTGTGTCTCGATTATTATAACATTCACTTCCCATAGCAATTATTCTACCTTTAGAATTTAAATATTGCTGTTCTTGTACATTTTTATCAGTTAAAATAATCCCACCTTTTGATTTTTTTATCATTGCAGCAGGGCGAACTAAAATTCTCCAACCACAAGGTTTTGGTAAATCTTTACTAGTAGGATCGGCTATGTCATCGTCAGTAAACCATTCTTCATTTCTAATCATCCGTATCATCTCCTTGAATATAACGTTTTTCCATTTCAAAACAAATATCTAAAGCTTTATCTAAACCCTCTGATATTCCTTTTGCTTTTTGATACGCCTCAAACGTATCAAAACCCGGCGCTAGTGCTCTACTAGCTAATTCTGTTTTATACTTCTTTATTTCTTGTATTATCGCTTGTACTGGCGGTATTGTTGCCATAATATTTTCTCCTGTAGACTTTATTAGTTGCTTTATACACTTTTAATAAATTATTTAAAGTTCCATTATAATTCTCATTTATTTCTTTACTTGCAGAAGCAAATAATCTTGGTTTAAATAAATTTAAAGGCATTTTTTTATTTTGAAGAAATTTTTTTGCTTTTCTTATTTCTTCTCCGGTAGGTCTAATTCTATTTTTTTGCTTTTGATCCACTCTTTTTATTTCTTTCAAACATTTCAACAGCTTTTAATTGAAGCTCTTTATCTTTTCTACTTTGAGTTCTTTCATTATTTTTTTCACCTGCAACAAATCGTTCTTTTCTAATATTCATTTCTTCTTGTTTTAATGCAATTTGAGCTTCATCACTCGCCGCCATTCTTTGTTCTTTAACTTGTTCTTCAGTAGGAGGTTGAGATTCAGCTAACATTTGAGCTGACTGTGCTTCAAACGCAGCTAGTTGATTTTCCATTTCTGGAGTTAATTCTTCTTCATCAATTTCTGGGTTATCATCAAAATTAGGAATTGGTAGTTGAATTGGTTGACCTGTTGCTGCATCAACTGCCATTTGCATTTGTTGACGATATTGAAATGCAACATGTTCTCCTAAATGTGCTAACATTGGTCCTAATATAGCTTCTTGTGCTTCTTTTCTTCCACCATAACGAGGATCAGAAAGAAATTGTTCATGTACTGCAATATGAGCAGCATGATTTTGATCAATAAATGCTTTTATTGGTTTTCCATTTAGTAATGCCATATTTTCTGATACAGGATCACGTCTCATAATATCATCGTCATCAATAACTAAAGAATCTGGATCTGGTAAATTTAAAGCTTGAATTAATCTCTTATATGCTTCTTTTATATCTATAATTTGTGGTGCTGATTGAGCAATTTGAAGTGTAGTCTGTGCTAAAGCTATTCTTTGTGCTTGAGAAAAAATATTAGGATCAGAAACTGGTATAATATCTATTCTATTATCAAAATCAGCACGTCTTACTGACATAGCATCGCCAACTATTTCATATGGATACTCATTTGGAAGGTATTCACCATCTAATTCACCTATTAATTTTAATTCTAAAGCTTGAGCGTGATGAATTCTTTTATGAATAGCAGAAAATATCTTACTTCCTTGCTCTATTTGTGCAATAGTAGTTCCAACTGGTGAAGTTCCCGCTGCATCGCCTACCATAGCATCAGCAATACTTGCAAATCTTCTTCCCGATTCAGTTAAAACTCCTAAAAGTTGCATTAAAGTAGGAGAAGGCTCTTTAAATGGTAGTTGCATAAACGATTTTCTTAAATCATCGCCATATGCCTCTACTTCTAGCCATGCTCCAGGAGAAACTGTCATATCTCCGCCTTCTATTCTTGCTCCTTTTGTTTTAAATCCACCATTTAAGTTAGCAAATGCTGCAGAATCAAGTAAAGCTCGTAGTGCTCCTGTCGCAGCGTGTTGTAATCCACCAATCATGTGAATTAAACCAAAGCCATAAAAACCTAAACCTGGTAAATATTTGTAATGAACGAAATAAGTTCTTTTTTTCTGGAGTTTATCATCTTCTTTCCAGTTTCTTCTAATCGCTAATACTTGTTGCGATACACTATCGATAGTAATAATGTAAGGAAGTGCTATTGCGTTTTCATCATCTTCATTTTCTATGTTATAGTCGCAATGTATTTCTAAAACAGTATGTGTATTTTGACCTAATGTATCTGATACTCCTTCTAATCTATGAATAGTAGAAGATACTGTATTAACTTCATCGTCATTAGTATCGCTATTTAAATTTACATCTTTATAAAAACCAGAAGCTATATATTTTCTTAACTCATTTGTCGTCATCTTCATGATTTGAGTATATCGTTGACATGTTTCTAAATCATTACTTCCATAAGATACGACAAAATCTTCTGCTGGTATAAAAGATGAACGTACTCTTTCTAATGTTGAATCATAATAAACTTTTTTAAATGCGGACCCTGACACTGCCAAGTAAAATAATAACTGATCTAATTCACTAAAGTATTCAGGCATTTCTTGAGTTAATTGGTAATTCATAAATTCCTGTACTCTCGAAGCTTGCTTTAATTTTTCTTCAGTTACTTTTCCTATGATCTGTGTCTTTACAGGTCCGCCAGGAGGAAACATCTCAGAAATAGCTCTTGCTTGAAACTGCGTAGCAGCTTCTGCCATTAATGGATGATGAACACCCGATGCACCTGGAAATGGGTCTGACCTATCTTCAGTAATAACACCGAGCATGCGTAAACCTTTTGAATATTGTTCTGCCCAATCTTTTCGACTGGATTTATCACTTTCATATTTATCAAATAAATCTGCAGCAATACGACCTAAATGATTTTTATCCATACTCTCTGCGAGATTTGAATAGTGATCTGTATCTAATGGATTTACAAATTCGTCTGTTTCTTCAAGACTTATTTCAACACCAGTTTCTAATATATCTTCTTCTGGAAGTTCAACTTGTATTTCTTCTAAATTTATTACTTCTTCTACCATTATTTTTTCTTTTTCTTTTTTAATGATTGTTTGTAATCTAAAATTTCTTTTATATCTTTTCTACTTAATTTTCCTTTATTATAATGATCTACTAATAAATTTCCAAGAGCACCTTCTCCCGCAAGTCCTATCGAAACTGGTTGACCATATCGTCTATCAAATTTTTTAGTAACCATTATCTTTTTTTCTTTTTACCAGCAACACCTGGTTTTTTTCTTTTAAGTTTATTTCTCTTAGAAGGTGGATGTCTATCTGCAGGTCCAGTTCTTTTTTTAGGAGATTGTTTTCCAAATTGTTCTTGTAAAAATTTCATATCTTTATTAGATATTGGTGGAAAGTTTTGATCTTTAATTTTTTGTTTAAGTTTTTTAGTATCTATTGCCATAATATTATTTTCCCATTTTTTTAGTGTTTTTCTTAAAAGGTTTAGGTGGCTTTTTCATTTTACCATCTTTAAACTTTTTCGCTATCTTAGCCTGTAGAATACCTATTCGTTTAGCTTCAGCTACTTTACTATAAACTCTATTTATAGAATCATCTACTGCTTGACGTCTTTTTTTATCTTCAGGACTAGGTGGTTTTGGTTTTGGCTTTTTTATTTTTTTTGCCATTTATTTTACTCCCATATTTTTTTGACCATTTCTTTGCAATTTCTGGTTTATTCGCATATAAAAATGCTCGTTGTTTTTTAGATTTAAATGGCATCTAAGCACCACAAGATTCGCACTCATCTCCGCAAATGCATTTACTTTTATCACAGCCACATACCGCGCAACACTCCGTAGGATCCATGTTAGACTTTAGTTGTCTTAAATATAGAAGCACCTGGATTACGAGGTTTAGCTGGAGTAACAGTCGAAGCTGAACCTCCTAGACTTAATCCCATCACGTTCATCTTTGCACTTCCTACATCGCAAGAATAACCATTCTGAAGTTTTCTTTTTTGAGAATCTAATTGATTCGCATGTTTTTCCCTAAACTTTTGTGGAGTGTCGGGATTTTTATATCCTCTCATCATGTTATACCTACTTCTTTTTAAATCCGTAAGAGCCTTTAGGTTTACGAGTTGCTTTCGCTACTTTTCTTCTGCCAGCCATTGACATTTTTTTACCGGATTGTTTACCTCTAGTCATTCCTAGTTGCTCATCTTTACGAGCATTATAGCCTTGTTTTTTCATCATAGTCTAGTCCTTTCCATATGGAATAGTTTTAATTTTTTTATCTTCAACTTCCTCAACAAGTAAGCCTGGATTATTCATTGCTTTTTGAATCATTGAATTATCTTTTCTTCTTTCAGGATGTTTTGAATAAAAACGATTTTCAGCTTCGTTATAGGCCTCAGCATACTGCAAGCCTCTACTCGGTCTGTCTTTCGTTGGTTTATACATTGCAGTCATCATGACCTCCTTATTATAAAATATCTATACTAGTTACATTGAGTTGTCTAACTATAATATCTCTTTTCAATTAAATTTGTTTTTATTGGTTTATCGTCCCATTCGTCAAATAAATCTGGATCTAATGGATGCGCTACTAAATACTGTTCTTTTATTAACTGCCAAGCTTGAGTACACGTATCAACGTAATCGTCATGTTTCCCGTAAGGGAACGCCGCACATTCTGCGAGAAGTTCATCAACCCATATTTCATTATCTGGAATCCATATTAGACCACTCTCTAACATGGGAGCGACTGCGTGTGCTCTTGAAACTTTATCTTTATCTGGTTTATATTCATGAACAGGGATGCCCGCACGTCTTAAATCTTGAAGTAATGATTGCCCTGATGCACGTTTCTCGACTAATACTAAATTAGGTTTCATCTCCCAATAAGCTTCTTGGGCTATTCGCCTTAAATCAGGATACTCTACTCTGTCTTTCCATGCTTCAATTAAATGTATACATGCTTCTACCTCACCATCTTCGTTTACACGAGAGAATACTCCCCATGTCGTTCTGGCTGAAAAGTCAGCAGACTCTCTCGTACTAAAAGCAGTATCATAACTTTGAACGATAAAATCGTATTGAGGTTCGTGATCCAATCTACGCCACCAATCTCTCTTGAGTATAGCACCTTGTTCTGCTGTAGGACGTTGCTGGTATAATGACTCCCATACTCTATCTCCAACTGTCGCTTTAATTTTTTCTAATTTAGACACGGGATATGCTTCTGGCCACAAAGCATCACCATTTCCATTTATAGCTGGTAGGTCTAAAACTTTCCAGTTTTCACCTGAGTTCTCTAATATCCATCCAGCTAAATCTTCTTCGTGCCATCGAGTTTGAATTAATATAACTTTACCTCCCGGCTGTAATCTTGTGTAAGCGACTGCTTTGTACCATTCGATTAAGTTTCTTCTCTGAAGCCCGGACTCTGCTTCTTCACGCCCTTTTATAGGATCATCAATAATTAATAAATGTGCACCTCTACCTGTAATAGCACCACCAGCACCGACAGCACTATATGTCCCGCCATGTACTGTGTGAAAACGTTTCGCTGAGCTTGAATCTTCTCTTAAACCTACACCCTCAAAGACTCTCATGAAATCTTCTGATTTTAATTGGTTACGCACCTTGCGTCCAAAATCATCAGCTAGTTCTTGAGCATAAGTAGATTGAATTACAAAATTTCTAGGATTACGTCCAAGATACCACGCTGGAAAAAATTCAGAGCATAACATGGACTTGCCATGTCGTGGTGGCATAAAGATAGCTAATCTGTCAATCTCACCTTTCTCTAAACTTTCTAGGTTTTGTCCAATAAGTTTTATATGTGCAGGATCATTGTACCCTGGATACATATGTTTAGCATAATCCAAAATTCCAGATTTTGCAGCACTATTAGTAGCTTTTGTTCTTTGTTTTTCTAATATTTCGAAAACTTGTTCTTTTACATTTTTAGATACTTTCGGATCTAAAAGAATGTTTCTAGCTTTCTGTACCAGTTCCTGTTTCATTATTTCCTTTATTAAACTTAAATATATCGAAAGGTAAACAATAACTTTCAATTGATATAGCAGTTTTTCCTTTGTTTAATTCCTGTTTTTCAAAATAATTTTTTATAGGTATACGCTGTTCTTCACATTGTTCAGGGGAAAGAAACCCTTTAGCTCCCTTATAATATATCATAGGATACTCAGGAAAATTTAATAACACTACTAAAAACCACACTTTAATCATAAAGTATTATATATTTTATTTATACATATAACAGTCATTAGTGGTAAAGCTTAGTCGTACCCAACGAACTTTCTTAAAATCGTAATTAAACTTTATACGATTATTTTTCGATTAAACTTAATACGATTTATTTTTTTCTATTCGATTACTAATTTTAAAATAAAAAAAATCTCTCTAAAATTAATTAGAGAGATTTATTATTAAATATATATTTAGTAATTTAAAGAGTAGAAATTTTTTCTTCGAAGAATAAAATATTTTCTTCGATAGCTTTTCTATTTCTAATATTATTTTCTTTATCGTTTAAATACTTTTTATTTTCTTCGATAATAGAAATTAATTCTTCTTTATTTTCTTTCGTATCGTTTTTATTTTCTACTATTAATCTTATAGTAGAAAAGCGATTATTTTCCTTAGTATCGTACGAATAATCTACTTTACGATAATTCGTTAAAGTAAATAAATCTTTAATCGTAGTAGAAAACTTACTTTCTTCGAATATATCGTACGAACGAGTATTTTCTCTTTTTATATTTATTAATCTAAAAAGAATTTTATTACTCGCTAATACTTTAAGCGAAGAAGGAAATTTTTTATTAGTTTCGTTATTTTTCATGTCGTTATTCTTTCTCTTTTATAATAAGATTAATTTCTTATTATTTCTATATTCTATATATTAGTTTTTAAAAAGTAAAGCTTAAAACTAAGAAATAAGCGATAATTATAATTAAAATCGTCATATTTTTCCTTTCTATATCTATTAATAATCTATCGTAAAATCACTATAAACAACTATAAAATCGTTAAAATTTTAGTTTGGTTTAGTATTTTATAATATATTATCTCTATTTTTTATTATCTATATATATGCTTATGCATATATAACCGAAGCCTAATGCTCAACTCACCCGAAGCCTAATGCTCAACTCACCCGCAGGGCGGCGGAGTGCGGTGGCTCAAGGCTCAATAAAAAAAATAGAGGGCGCCTGTGTGACGCCCCCTGTAATTATTTATTTTATTGCTTGTGCTAATTTATCGAATTTGTCGATGTTCGTTTTAGCTTTTTCTTGAATAGCTTTCGGTAGGTCTTGGAGTACCTCTCTATTCTTTTTGATAACGAACTCTAGGATTTCTTTGGTGTCTTTCGTTATATTGACACCTTCGATGAAACACATAGTCACGAACTTTTTAAAGCGGTTGTTGCTTTTCGTTTCGTATTGCATGTCTAGCGGAGTCCAACCACGGTCCACGGCTTCTGTAATACTGTTCGCTGTTTTGTATTTATCGTATCGTGCCCAGGCTTTTCCTGAGGGTTTCTTCTGATTAACATAAAGAAACATGATTGCACGGTTCTCTAAGACTTTTAACGATGTCGGGAATTTTTTATTCTGAGACATAATTTATTCTTTCTGTTTTTTATAGCTTAATTGCTATGGTATAAATATATACTATTCTACGCAAAATAAAACAATTAAAAATAATAAATGTTAATAACTTTGTTTGGATAAATATATATAATCGGCTCCGCCTCACGCCGCATCATACCGCCGCCAAGCGGGCGGAGGACGGTGGAGGAAGGCTGATGCCCCCTGCATCCCGCAACAACACTCAACCTGCTGAGGCTAACTTGTCAAGGTAGGTGATCAACTCATCATCACTCATCGTATCAAGGACGGAGTGCTTGACTTCTTTCTTCTCAACCAAGTACCCTAAGAGTTGGGCCTTCAACCGTGCAGCCTGCACCGCTGCTCCCAGCTGCTTCTTCGCTACTGCCGCCTCATACAACACGTCCAGCTTCTCAACCTCCTTGTCGAGAGTGTGAATGGACTGTTGGGCATGGACCGCCCGCCCTCGGCTCACCGCCCTCAGGATTTTATCCTTCTTTAGTAGGCGGGTGGCTTGTACGTGAGCTGACGATTCGGCATAACCAGCTTCTAATG
>Ga0098038_1001446_pt1 | contig 10259 bp, 10 predicted proteins | sample 5B_taG_FD_75051 | JGI IMG/M metagenome (GOLD analysis project Ga0098038, IMG submission 75051) | Marine viral communities from the Subarctic Pacific Ocean - 5B_ETSP_OMZ_AT15132_CsCl metaG | ecosystem: Environmental > Aquatic > Marine > Oceanic | place: Pacific Ocean | collected 2015-01-08 | reverse complement strand
CAGTATTTAGAAACAAGTCTAGCAAGTTCAAGTAGCACAGCAGGAGATACGATTGATTCTGCTGAATGGGCAGAAAAATTATCAGTTGAAGAAGTATGGGATAAAAGTAATGATTTAGACCCGCTAATGGAGGCTGGCGACCCTCTTCTAGTTTATGAATATAATAGAGGAGAGAAATTACTGGCTATCAATGCTAAAATGGAAAGAAAACTTCGTGATGTTTTAGAAGAAATGGAAGAAATCATTGATGAAGGAGACGGAGTGACTTTAGATACCCAAACAGATATTGAAAATTGGATGGAGCAATTGAATGATACTACTACTATTGAAGCAGATAGTATGAGGTATTGTCTACCTATTGCTTCGTTAAGTAATATTAACTTTAATAAAATCTATACTCAGGAAGAGTTCCCTTCTTCTTATGAAAAAGAGCCAATAAATATAGATAATTTAGATAAGATTAAAGATTTTTTCAATGACTTGTATGCTATATTAAGTGGAAAAGCCTTCCGAGCAGAATTAAATGTAAGAAGTTCAAAAGGAAGAGGAAGAGGTAGCGTTGTTGATAGAAGAGACTTAAGAGGAGTTAAGAATAAAAAAATCTTTGGTTCTACAAAAATTCCAATCTCTTTAAATGAAAAAGGAGAGTTAAGAGGAGAATTAACACCTTTCAAATCAGCCCTAGAAAAAATGCTAGATTCTGCTATTAAGTATTATTTTGACCCTCTTTATTCTGGAATGCTAGCAATTGAAATGCCTCGTTTCTCTTCAAGTATTGGTTCAAGAGTTATGCAAACCTTAAGCCTTGAATTAGGTTTAGAAAGCGTTATGTCTGCTTCTTATGATACTTTCTTTGAGGGTTCAGTAGAAGAAGTAGATTCTGGTGATTTAAGTGCAATTGCTGACTTTATGGATAATATATTTATGCCCTCCTTAGAAATTAATACTGCTATGATTGTTGATGCAGAACAGTGCGCTGATGCTTTAACTGAAATTTTTGGTAGAAAAGAGAATAATTTTAATTACTGTGCTGCTCTACTTTATCACTTTATGTTGGAAACACAACAAATGCAATTTGCTGAAAAAGAGTTCCCTAAAAGAAGTGGAAAAACCATTAAAGAAAGAAGTGAACAATTTGACAAAGACTATTCTTCAAGAAAGGCTTTCCCTATTTTTGCTTTACCTCACTGGCTAGACATGAATCAAGGAGTATTAACCAATAACTCAACTATGAAAAGTCAGTATAATAGACTCAAAGATATTTTTGAAAGCGTTCAGACAGATTTACCTATAATGCTTCACAAATTGTTAAAGGCCCATGATGTAGTAAGAGAACAATTAGGTAAAGAAGTTATCTACGGCTTTGTTCCTTTGACAGAATACGGTATTGAAAAGATGATTACTAAAATGCAAGTGGATGAAAATATTGATTTATCTACGCTTGAAGTAGAAAATATTGTTAAGGCTGTTGATTCTCATGAAAATATTTCTAAGGAATATGGAATTAGTAGTGAGCAGGTTTATATGATTAAAGCAAACTTTAGGTGATATTTATGCCTAAAGTTCTTCCTGCTATTTATTCATATGAAGATATGAAAGCCAAGTGGTTGCAGGATAATCCCGATGAACCTTATACTCGTAGGTCGGATTTAGAAACAGGTCGCTATGCTTTAGATAAATGGCTTATTAGAGTAGATGATGAAGGCAAAACATTAGCCGTGATTGGTTGGAAAGAACACCCTAAACATACTGTTACTGGTGGCCTACTGGCTACTGCTAGAGGAAGAGAAATAGGAAATAATACTGCTGCTTTAGTTGCTGCAAGAAAACCTCAAATGCCTCAAAATAATCCTTTAGTTACTTCTTTCAAGCATAGAGATGGAGATAATTCTAGGTGGATTGCTGGAGGAAAAAAAGCAGGTTGGGCATTTCCAGATGATACAGAATTATTTGAACAATACTCAAGTTTATTACCTGAAGATGTTAAAAACGATTGGCTACAAGCGTATCCTGAGACTTTCGGAACAAAACCAATTAACCCAGAAGCATTAAGTAAAGAAATGTATGATGGGGTAGAACAGTTTATGATTGCTAAGAACGAAAGGTATATACGAGAATTAGGTGAAAGTGGATATAATATTATTGATACTACTAATAATAAAAGGCTGAATACTATTGGTTTAAGTAAATCTCAAGCAAAAAACATGATTAAATTATTAAAAGAAGGAAAAAGTGTATGGGAATATACTAAGCCCCGTCATAGTCGTTGGAAGAGCCAATTAAAAAAGAGCGCATCTAATTGGGCTAATATTCTAAAAGTTATGCCTCCTAGTAAATACCGTGATTATGCCGTTCCTGAAAAAGATAATTCTCATGTTACTTATCCTCCAAAAGCGTATGATTATGGAACTGTAAGAGCCATTGTAAGAGGACATTATTTATTAGGTGTTCATAGCGGTCATGGAACTTCTGATAGAAACACTGATGAAATTGAACAATGGGTTAAATGCCTTGAAGCAAAATCTCAAGGAAGGTATTGGTTTTATAGGAATGCTGATGAAAATAATTATGAAATTATTCTAGCAGATATTTATACTGTTAAAGGAAGTAGAATTGCAGGAACAACTAAAGACTTTAATCGTAATATGCCTACCTTTGCTGCATTAGAATCAGGAGAAACAGAATTGATAACAAAGTTAATTGTCTTTACAAACTACTTTAAGTCAATGACTTTATCTCAATTACAAAGAGAGTTTACTAATAGAACTAGAGTTGATTGTTTCTATACTGGAATAAAACCTTCTCATCCTAAAGGACAGGCCATCAAGCAAAAAATAAAAAAGCCGGATGGCCCTAAACCTATTGTTCCTAGAACTTATAGCCCTAATAAAAGAGGAAAGAAAAGAAGCCGTAATCAACAAGGCAGAAACAAAGAAGCCGAGTTTCAAAGAAGAAGGCGGCGGTGATTATGGAAGAACTAGCCTTTAATTTTGAACACCAAATGGATATGGAGTTATCTAAGAACTCTTTCCCATATTTCTTTCAAAATGTATTAGGTTTTGATTTTCCTTCTTATATTCAAGAATGGCACGAATTAATGAACTCTACCCAAAGAACTGTTATTATTTGCAGCCGTGACCACGGAAAATCTGTATTTATGCACAGTTGGGTTGTATGGAAATTAATTTTTGAAGAACCGCCATATCAAATGCTTTATATTTCTTCTAACCAAAAGCAGACTTTAGTTCACATGAGAGACATTGACAAAATGTTCACTCATCCTATGCTTAAAAAGTATAAACCTGCAAGGGGTTGGGCTATTGGAAACATCACATTAACAAACGGTAATCAAATCTTAGAGCGTTCCGTTGGTTCACAGATTCGTGGTCTTCACCCTCAAGAAATTATTATTGACGACCCTTTGAAAGAGTTCAGTATGACTGGTATTCAAAAGGTCACTGATTGGTTTTATGGAGACATGATACCAACACTTCACCACACCGCTTCATTGAGAGTAATTGGAACTCCGTTCAGTTATACTGACATTTACCAACAATTAGCCGAAAACCCCGCCTATACGGTAAATACTTATCCATGTCTAAATGCTCTCAATGAACCCCTTTGGCCTGACCGTTGGAACTATGAAGCACTAATGGCTAGAAAGGCTGAAGTAGGGTCTTTGATGTTTACACGGGAATATATGTGTGTTCCTATTTCTACTGGAACTTCTTTGTTTAACCCTGAATATTTAGAAAGTGCTAAGAATAAAGACTTAGTTTTAAAACCTATGAGAAGGGAAGGATATAAATACTTTGTGGGAGTAGACCCTGCTATCTCTACTGATGGAGATTACAATGTTATTACAGTCATAGAAATGGATGCAGATGAAAATAAATCAATTATCTATATTGACCGAGCAAAGAATGTTCAGTTCCGAGAAAATATACAAAAGGTTAAAATGATTGGACAGGTCTTTAGACCCGAATGTATTATGTTTGAAACAAACACCTTTGCTAAATCATTTACTCAAGAACTTCGCCAAGTTGCCGATTTAAATATTCATGACTTCAACACCACTAGAAGAAAGAAACAAGAGATTATTCTCAATTTACAAATGACTCTTGAAAATGGTAAGATTAACTTTCCTTACGGCAACGAAGAAAGTAGGCGAGTTTCGGCTGTATTGATTGAAGAAATGTCAATGTTTGCTATTACAGAACGAGGAAAGTTTGAGGGTATCGGGGCGCATGACGATATGGTGATGAGCCTTGCCTTAGCGAATGCGGCCACATATCAAGCCAACGATAACTTCATACTGCTAGATGATTTGGGGCTATTTGACGATGCTCCACAACGCCCACAACGGGCAAGAAACAACGCCATAGGTCTTAATTTTTGAGGTATTTACATGACAGAACAAGCAGATAAATACCGACAAGCGGCTCAACAGATGACCCGTTTAGCCGAATTAGATGAAGAAGAGGCGGAAACGAAAGATAGTATTGAAGAACAATTAGATACTGAATTAAAAAGTATTTTTTCTAATACTTATGTTATGTCAGAACATGAAGAAATAACTAAATTATCTTCTACTTTTAATGTTAATGCTACTGATGCAAGAAAGCAATTAAGTTCTTTCCCTAATGAATATATTATACAAGAACATACTATTCCCGACTTAGTTAGAAAAATGAGAAAATCTCGTAGAGCATTGAAAGGAGAACACAGAAATAAAATGAGCAAAGCCATTGATACTATGATTGATGCTTATGCAGACCATTTACAAAAGTGTATCGGTTCTATTACATGGTTAAGCGATTACACTGTTCCTTTATCTAAAATGAGATACAATGAGAAAGACCTTTCTAAACTTCATAAAATGAAAGACACTGATATTAGAAGAGAAACAGTAGATTCTCTTTGTAAATACTGGGAGGCAGAACTAAAACAAACAGGTATGGCTTACGGTAAAGAATACAGTGAATTAGCAAAAGAAATGAGAACTGCTAAGAAAGGTTTTAGAAATGCTATTGCTAAAGTTTCTAATCAGTCTATTACTAAGACAAAGAAACAAAGACAGAATGATTTTATTATCAAAACTGTCTGTGAAAATCCAGGAATTAGTGCTAAAATTATCCATGAAAGAATGCCTAGTTCTTTATTCAAAATAAGTAGCCCTAATACTATTTCTAAATCAATTAAAAAATTAGACATTGTTTCAGTAGATGGAGAATACTATAAAGTTCCGTCTATGATTAAGAAAAATATTTGGGCCTATACTGCCGCATTTATTGACTCGGATGGATATATTACATTAGACCGCAATTTAAATCCAAGAGTGGGTTTAATCGCAACAGGCACAAGAGGTAAGGCTTTTATGCAAGAAATGCATAAGTCTATTGGTTATGGAAGAATGCACTTAGACCAAAAATCTCCACAACAAACCCGACTTATTCAGCGTTTAAACTTTTATTCCCAAGATGATGTAACTAATCTTTTGACTAAGTGTTTGCCTCACTTCCGATTAAAGAAGGGTAATGCTAAGTTATTGCTTGAACTTATTCGTATGAAGAAATCATATAAGAAAGCCGACTGGTATAAAGGCCGATGTGATGAGATTTTCAAGTTGATGAAATGGGAAAATCATAAAGACCATGTAGGTTATGATTGGCTTAAAGAAGGAATATACTTAACAGATATTGCTAAGTTACAAGGCAATTGTAAAATGTCCACTATGGACTCATTAGAACAAATTGGTGGTAGTCATGTGGTTTGAAGAACTTAAGAAGAAGCAGGATGCTTGTTATCATAAAGTAAAGGGCCGCTATAAAAAATGGCCTTCTGCTTATGCTAGCGGTGCTTTAGTTCGTTGCCGTAAAGTTGGAGCAAAAAACTGGGGCAATTCTGTAAAGAAAGGCGGGGATAATTTCAAAAGAGAAAAAGAATCAGGACTACACGGCTGGTTCTCAAGAAAAGGCGGCGGAGGACAGAAAGGTTGGGTTTCTTGTCAATCATGTGAAGATGATAAAAAGGGAACAAGACCTTGTGGAAGGAAAGACGCTTCTAAAGGAACTAAACAAAGATGTAGGCCGACTTGTGGGGCTTGTAAAACTTATAAACGGAGGAAAGGAAAATGAAATGGGAAAAGATAATTAAAAGAAACTGTGGGTGTGGAAAAGACCCTTGCGAAACTTACGGTGAAGTTAAGAAAGGAAAAGGTGAAAGACATTTTTATATTAAAGATGGAAAGCCTGTTCAATGGATTGGTGAAACACATAAACACCCTGATGGAACTTTAATGTCTGGAAAAGAACATAAAGAAGGAGTCAGCAAGAAACTATTACATTTTTATCAATTAGATGAAAAACATTTAAAACATCTAAGTAAGGAAACAACAGCGATTAAGTCTTATTCTAACGAAGAAATAGAAAAGTTTTTCGGAAGAAATAAACAACCGCAGCAACTTACAAAAGATGGAGTTAATTTTACAGACCAAAGAGCATTAGATATGTATAACCAAAATATATCTAAATACCCAACAATTAAAAATGCTTTGAGGGGAAAGACAGTAAATACTTCTGCGATTGAAACTGCTGTTGATAATGCAGCAAGAATGCAAAGACAAAAGCAATCATTTCAAAATTCTCCAAAAAGAAGCCCAAGTCCAAGAATGCCGACTGAAAGTGATTTCCGAAGGCCAGCATATTAAGGTGATATTATGGAAAACTGGCAAGAAGTTCTTAAGTTTAAGCGACGATTTAAAAAAGTCGTAAGAAACAAGAAAACAGGAAGAACTAAAACTGTTAAATATGGACAGGCTGGAAAGGCTAAAGACGGTAAAGACCGAATTAGGCCAGGAACTTCTAAAGGAGATGCTTATTGCGCTAGGTCAAATAAAATCAAAGGTAATTGGAGAAGTGACCCAAATAGCCCTAATAATCTAAGTAGAAAGAAATGGAAATGTCATGGTAATAAATCTAGAAGGTGATTAATATGAACTGGCAAGATATTTTAAAAAATAGAAAATGGGATAAAATAGAAGCCCCTAAACGACAAGTATCTGATGAAGGTCATGTTGAAGGATTACATAATAGAAAAGAAAAGTTTAGTGGAACATTACCTGCTGGACAATATGTAATGATGGATAATAAGAACTTTGATGGTGAAAAATTCAACGGAAAACTTATAGATAAAAGAAAAAATACTAAATATACAGAAATGAAATATCCTAATAAAAGGGATGAAAGAGGTCGTTTAGTTGAGCAAAGGGTAAGTTCTAAAGAAGCCAAAGAAAGCAATAAATACGGTAGAACTGGTAAATCTAAGTTTGAAGGCGTTGCTCAAGCAGGACAAAGAAAGAAAGGACAATATGAATTAGATTACGATAAACCTTCTCCGAAGCCGAGTGCTGCTGGAAAGTTTACAATGAAGGAAGGAGAAAAGTTTACTCCCATTAGACTCAAAAAAATATCATTTAAGCGTAGCAGTTTCAAGAAGGCTATTTTCGTTTTTTATAGAGAAACTGACCCTGCGGGTGTAATTAAACTTTGTAATTTTAGTAGAGCAGATTTTAGCGATGCTACTCTTGGACAAGTTACTTTTGAAGATTGCGACTTAAGAGGTGTTGATTTTACTAAATGCACTATTTCAGGAAAAGTTATCTTTAGACGATGTAATATGCGTGGTGCTTCTGTTCCTAAGTCAATTATATTGGAAGAACCAAAAAATAAAGATAAGATGTTTCAGGGGAAAAGATAAATGAAATACTGCACAGCATGTTATACATGTGAAATGCTTTATCCCTTTGGCTTTTGTAAAAAGTGTTGGATAAAAGAAGGAAAACCACAGCCTATGAATAGGAGAGTTGAAGAATGATAATAGCAAAGGGAATGAGTTGGACAAACTTAAAGAATGGTATTCTATCCGATGAATTACCTAGAGATAGGACTAAATATGTTAGATATAGTAATCTTACTAGTATTAATAAAAAAATGGTTATTTATTATTTAAAAAGAGGGTTCAATATGCCCGAAAAAAGAAAAGATTGTGTAAGGGGTATTTTAGAAGAGATGCTTCGTTCTAGTAATGAGAGATACGATATTGAGGACTCTACCAAGTCTTGACCGAAGCGTTCATAGGCAGGAATAGCGTAGCATCTAAACAGGGGGAGTAATTAGTGGCTGATGAAAAAAGAAGATTTAGCGTTTCTAATCTATTTAGGCGTTCTACTCCTAAACCTGCTGATAGAACCGTATTTAATATGGGTATTCAGGAAAGAGAAACCAGTCACATGATGACTGGCCCTATTATCTATAATGTAGTTAATCAATCAGTTATTGCTAGGACTTGTATTACTCAACTAAAACAAGAAGTATTTAGAAGAGGATATGTTTGGGAAAAGTCATATGAAGCCTTGTGTATGGATTGTAAAAAAGAACATAAAAGACCTGTTAAAGAATGTTCTCGCTGTGGTTCTACTTCTTTACAAGTTCCTGATGTTAAACAATTAGAGTATGCCGAAAAGTTTATTGAAGGATATGTTAATAAATCCGAGCAATTGTTTATTGATGTTTTACAAGAACTTGAGGACGATTTAAATATTATGGATGATGCTTACATTGTTCTGGTTAAAGAATACTTTATTGACGGTAATAATAAAATTCGTATGCACCGAATAAAAGAACTTTATAGAGGCGACCCAGTGACTATGTTTATTTATAGTGATGAGTTGGGTAGAAGAGGAACTAAAGGTTTTACTTGTGTAAATCATCGTAATATTATTCATAAAGACCCGCATGAACAATGCGAAGTTTGTGGGAGTAATTTATTCCCTGTTCATTATGTGAATAGAGTCGGTGGAGAAGACCAATACTTTTTAAAAGGAGAAGTGCTTCATTTTAGTAAATATAGTCCTTCTCGTCTTTATGGTATGTCTCCTGTTATTACTTTATTTAATAATATTATGACTCTTATTGCTATGGAGAACTATGTTAATTCTTCTTATACTAAAAGTAGAATGCCTAAAGGATTACTTGCTGTTCAAACACGCAACATGGATTCAATGAAATCTTTTTGGAGAGCAGTTAAAGAAAAGATGGAAGCCGACCCTCATTTTATTCCTGTTATGGGTATTGAAGCCGAGAACGGCAAAGGTGCGGTTGAATGGATTAAGTTTATGGATTCTCTTAAAGAAATGGATTATGTTTCTGTAAAGGATGATTTGCGGGATAGAATCTCGGCATTCTATGGAGTAAGTAAAGTCTTTATGGCTGATAATACTACAAGCGGTGGATTAAACAATGAGGGCATGCAAATACTTGTTACTAATAGGGCCGTTCAAAAAGCACAAACTGTCTATAATAATTATGTTTTCCCATTCCTTGTAAAGCAATTTGGTATAACTGACTGGAATCTAAAACTTCCTCCATCAGAAGAAGAGGATGAAATAGCAATTCTTCGTAAGAGAGAGATTGAAGTTAATATTGCTGCTTCTACTAAGAATCTAGGATTTGAAGTTGATATGGATGAAGAAGGTAATTTTACTTTTAAGAAGCCCGAACCCGAAGAAAAACCCGAAGGGGGCGAAGAACCGCAAGCCGAAAAAGACCCTTACGCTGGAACAAACATTGATGCTTCACAGATGGGGCAAATGCAAGAACAAATGATGCAGGGCGGTAGCAAACCACAGGAGAATCCAGCGACAACTAGAAATAAACCTTCAATGAATCAAGGCCCAGACAAGAGAATGTCGGGCTTACCGCTTGAAGCAGGAAATCAAAACAACGATAAAAGAACAGAAAGAAGAGTTGGTTAATATGGATTGGCGAGAAGTAATTATTAAAAGAAAGCAAATTAAGGATAAGTCTAGGCAAAAGCCACAAACAAGAATGTCTGGTGGAAGTCGGCCGTCTCAAGCCAGTGAACAGTATTTACAAAGTTATTCTAATAGAGATGATTCTTTAGATGATGTGGAAGAAGACCGATTAGAAAGACAGGAATTAGTCAATGCTACTCGTGAAGATTTAATTGACAAAATAATGGATGTAATTGGTTCTTATAATGATGAACAATTAATGGAATTACTTCTCGGAACTCAAGGAAATATAGATGTTGCAGCAATCCAATTTAAAGATAACAGGTGATTATATGACAGAAGATTTAAAACAAAAGCAAGCACGATTAACAAAAGAACTAGCACAAGTCAAAGCATTGACAGCACAAGAGAATAATAAGGTTAAAAAGAACCGCAATCTCTCAGT
>Ga0098038_1001445_pt1 | contig 10264 bp, 6 predicted proteins | sample 5B_taG_FD_75051 | JGI IMG/M metagenome (GOLD analysis project Ga0098038, IMG submission 75051) | Marine viral communities from the Subarctic Pacific Ocean - 5B_ETSP_OMZ_AT15132_CsCl metaG | ecosystem: Environmental > Aquatic > Marine > Oceanic | place: Pacific Ocean | collected 2015-01-08 | reverse complement strand
GGATGCAATGTTATTCTGGAACATAATCCTGACTATGGTTGTACTACCATTCGGTTGGGCATTTAACAAGATGTTCCAAGAGGTCAAACGAATACAGATACTCTTGAACAAGACACGAGAAGATTATGCACGTAAGGATGATGTGAAAGATGATATGCACAATCTTATGGATGCACTCAAAAGATTAGAAGATAAGTTGGATAAAGTATTGATTGGAAATAGATAATGGCAGCGATATTTACTGATGAACAATTAGAAACAGAAGTAGGAAAACTTGCTTCTGGTCAAACTGCAGGAACACCTCAAGTAACAGCAGTAACACAGACGGCAACTGATGTAGAAGACATATCAAATATTTCTCTAGGAACATCTCCTACAGCCGCCACTGTTGAAGCTACTCCTAGTGGCATAGTCACAACAGCACCTACTCAATCGTCTGCAAACGTAGGACAAGTCGGTGCTACGACAACTATAGCTCCAAATGTAACAACTATGGGTGCATCTCAAATTACCCCTGCAGGTGACTATGTTTCTGACGTTCAAGGCACAGTAAGTGCAGGCTCTATAGCCACTGCTCCAACAGAACAGTTAGATGAGAAAGCAACTACTAAGTATCAACTAACACAGTTATTATCTAGCATAGAAGAAGGAACAGAAATGCCTGCGTGGGCATCTCCTGCAGTTAGAAAAGTAGGAGCAATCATGCAAGCTAGAGGTCTTGGTGCATCTAGTATGGCTTCTGCGGCTATGACACAAGCTGTTATGGAATCAGGCATTGTTATTGCAACTCAAGATGCAAATAAGTATGCGGCCATACAGTTACAAAACTTAAATGCAAAACAAAAGACATCACTACAAAATGCTTTAACATATGCCGCAATGGACAAAGCTAACTTATCTGCAAGGTTGCAAGGAGCAGTGACTAATGCTCAAGCACTACTAACGGTAGACACTAAGAACTTAGATGCTCAACAGAAAGCCGACAGTTTAAGTTACAATGCACTAACACAAGCTTTATTTAAAGATGCGGCAGAAGACAATGCAAGAAAACAATTTAATGCTAAGAATCAACTACAAGTAGATGAGTTCTTTTCTGAACTAGAAGCACAGATTGAAACTGCAAATGCTAATCGTGTGTCAGCTTTAGCACAATTTAATGCAGGCGAAGCAAATGCTCAAAATCAATTTAACGCTTCCATGACTGATGCACGAGATAAGTTTAATGCTAACATGCAATACGCTGTAGATCAGTCTAACACACAATGGCGAAGACAAGTTAACACAGCTAATACAGCATTGCAGAATGAAACTAATCGATTAAATGTACAAAACCAATTCAATGCAAGCCAAAATGCTTTGAATAACTTGTGGCAAAAGTACAGAGATAACGCATCTTGGAACTTTCAAAAGTCAGAATCACAGTTGCAAAGACAACACGAAATTGGTATAATGGCTATGGAGTTTGCCAATTCAAAAGAAATTTACGATAAAGAACAAAAAGACAATCTAGCTGCAGGTGTAGGAAACTGGATAGCGGCTTGGATGGGGAGTAGTTAAACATGGATTTTGGAACAGCTTTCGCTATCGGATCAACTCTACTAAGTTTTGTAGGTGGTGGTGGTGGAGATTCCACTGCAGGTGGTGGTGGTATGGATATAGGAGGTTCTAGTGGTGGTATCGGAAGTGCTTTAGGTTTTATACAAAAAGGTGCTAAAGCATACAACACAATGAGAGGAATGGATGCTAAAAATCCTCAACCTTTCAAGACAGCGTCTGCACCTGAAACAGGTAAGTATTACCAACGTTTTGGAAAGTCAGGAGCAACTAAATTATCCACTCCTCAAGCACAAGCATATGCTGGATATCGTAATCCAGACTTATCAACTGCTATATCTAACTTAATGAACAATGCACAAAACACACAAATGCAACAGTTGATGGCTCAATACAATGTAGTTCAACCTAACAAAGCTGTAGGAAGACAAGTGACAAGAACAGAACCATCAGTACTATCTAGTATAGGAGTAGCGTAAATGGAAATGTTACCACCTAAAGGTACAATAGAAGCAAAAGACCCATTTGCCGTACCTCCTCCCGGACATTCTTTAACAGAAGATAATTCTAAGTGGGCGTGGGGTCAGCCACCTAGAGATGTTGATCCTGATGTAGTCATGGACAAGGCTATAGAATCTCTTAAACAACCTAAGATTAAAGAAGAGATGATGAAGCTACTTATAGTAGGTGCATCTGTAGAAGTACTAGTTGAAGGCTACATCATGCAAGGATTTCAAGAGGGCAGGTTTACTCCCGATATAGGTTTGTTAATAAAAGGTCCTCTGTCTTTGTACATTGCCAACATGGCAGAAGAAGCAGGCGTACCTTACAGGTTATTTGAAAACGCAGATGCTCTTGAAGAAGGCAAGATGAACGATGAGACTTTCTTCAGAATGATGCAAGATAATAACCCTGAAATGTTTAATTATGTACAAGAGACAATTAACGCAGGTATACGCAAAGGGTATTCTAACGAGCCACCTGAAGATAATTTTATGTCTATGGAAGGAGAGACTGAGTAATGGGTTTCGCATCAGCATTTGCATCAGGTCTTATAAAAGGCTTCAATCAAAATATTATAAGAGAACAAGAAGCACGAGCTAAAGAACAGACAAAGTTAGATAGTTACGAAGCTATGATATTTAAGACAGCTATGGAAGGTGGCGAAGATGTCAACGTAGATGCCATAAATAAGATAAGTGATATTGTTAAAAGTGGCAGACAACAACTTGAGCAACAGGGTGGTATAGATATATTTGGAAGACCCGGAAAACGTCTTAAGTTGGATATGCTTAACACAGCAGGTATAGTAAACAGCACAAATAATACTTATAAAATAGGCAGTGTCAATATGCCTGTAGTTAAAGACTTTTATAACAAAACAATAAGAGTTGACCCATCAAAGAGAGCAGCCACGTTTTTTGACAGCATAAACAAATTAGGTAAAACTAAAATGTCAGAACTCTTTAAATCAAAAGAAGACAGGGCAGCTCTAAGTCAAGTATATACTAATAATGTAAAGGCTTTTTTAAGACCTCAAGTTCTACAAGAGGGTAAGATAGTTCAGATATTAGGTCCTGATTCTATAAATGTGCATGGATTTATGAAAGATATAATATCTATGGACAAAAGTGATTACCAGATGGCATTAGAAAATATTGGCGTCAACAGTGAGTACAAAAAAGGAGATTTTATTTTACCTTTACAAGGTAAAACTTCAATACTAACTAATTTTAATGAAATGGGATTTGGTGAAAAACAACAGGCATTGTTAAAGGGTTTGTCAAACTTACATGGCTATGATGATGCAGGAGAGTTTATATACACTGCCGCATCTAAATACAAAAACAAAGCAAGATTTATGGATGGTTTAAAAAGCACTCTTGAATTGTATGAGATGAACGCCCATGAACCTAAGTCAAGTGCAGAAATGTCAAAGATTGGTGAATATCTAGTTAATAACAAGTTAGATAAAGACCCGTTAGCTGGAGCTTATATGATGGCCCCACTTGTATACAGCCAAGACAATGTGAGATTAGATAAGTTGAGAGATTTAGGATTCAAAGAAGCGTTAGATAGTTCTGATTTTAAAGGGCAGTTTAACAAATTTTCAGGAACAACTTTAGAAAAATTTAATCAAAACTTTACTAATTTAGTTAGGACTGATGGGCAGTTAAAAAAGTTTGTGGGTTATCTTAATGAAGCTAAACTTAAACCCGGAAGCACCATACAAAGTGTCTTTAGTTTTTTTAATTCTGTATTTGGTGAAACTGGTACAGTAGATCAGATAGCTGATTTATTAGGTGTGGATAAAGAAACTACTGAAGGTAAAAGAATAATACAAAGAATAAATGCCACTAGTAGTGGTTATGGCGAAGGAACTCTACAAGCAAAAATAGCAACACTGAAGTTTGTTATTGCGGCTGATTTGGCTAGAGCAGAAGATAGTCAAGGAAGATTGTCTGACCAAGATTTAGCACGTAACTTAGCTAAACTAGGAGATAAAACATTCACTACAATAGAAGGTGCTATTGGTGCTGTGAGTGAAATACAAGAAGATATTGCTAATAAGATAAAAAGCCAAACAGTTTTAAATGAAATTAAAAACAGAGCTATGGCTAGAGGTTATTTTACAAGAGACGAAAGAAGACTGCTACAAGCTGATTTTATGGCTAGGAGATACATAACAGAATACAATAGAAGTTTACCTGCAGATGGAGGAACAGCAGAGGATCAAGTATCTGTTACTGTAGAAGATGTTATGAACCCTGACAAGTTCGATGCACCTGATGCCAATTTACAAGGGAGTGGTGGTGAGACTGTTCACAGATCAAAAGATGGTAAGACCTATATATTACTGTCCAGAGATGGTAAAAGTGTTGTAAAACAAATTTCAGGCGAAAATGTAGGCAAAGCAATTGATGAGGATGGTTCAATAACTTACACAGAAATCGGAGGAACTGATGATGTTAAGGGTTTAGAATCTCCATTTGGTCCTGATCCTAAACCTAACGTTGCACCGTCAGGAACAAGTGGCGACAGCTTGCCACCAATTAACCCACCAGCACCTTCTGCTACAGTTACAACAGAAGTTCTTGGTACGGATATAGGTGTAAACGGCATAGCCGATCTTGGTCAAGCAGACTCAAACGGCATTTACACTGTAAACGGTGTTCAGTACACTGTCGTTAAAGTAAATCCTCTTACCTTAAAAAAAGTATCACGTTAAAGGAATAGACACGAATGGCTGAACCAGCAATACCATATAATTATCCCGATGAATTTTCTGATATATCTAAAAAAAGTATAGATAAGCAGAGAGATACTACAAGTATATCCACTAAATTTACTGACATACTAAATAGTACAAGCGTACAAGAGATACAAAATAAAGGTGTAACTACAATTGGTGGCGAAATTTTAACGCCTAGTCTTTTGAATAGAGCTAAGACTGACAACAAATTAAAAACTAAGTTGTATATAGACTTTCAAAAAAGCCAAGATAATATAACACAAGACCCTGATAAGCCAGTAGTTGCTGGAAGTACACCTGATTACAAAGGTCTTGATGAATCACTATTTAAAGGACTCGATCAAGGCAGTGAGAAGTTTAAAGAGTGGATGAACTCCATACAAGATAGACAACTAGTTGCAAGAGTGTTTGGTGACAAGTCATCAATACCATTGAAAGGAAGACAACTCATAGTTGACTCTTTTAAAACTGGTAATTTTTATGATGAGCTTAGTCGCATGGCTAAATCTATTCCCGGAGATATCTTGCGTCTGCCCAATTTAGCTTACATGGGTCAAGCCGCAGTTAGAGCAGCTTACCATGATGCAAAGGTAAACGAAGCAGGTGCTTTTGGTCTTAAGTTTGGACAACTTATGCAAAATACACCAAACTTAAAAGCGTGGAACAACATGCTTAACAAAAGTGTTGTTACAAAAGATATGGCATCGAGACTTAATGATTGGTACAAAGGGAAGTATATCGCAGAACACGGAGAAGAAGATTACAACAGAGAGCATCAAGTTCCATTAGTTCAGATGGTCAATGGTAACATTGTATTCCAAACAGATGAAAGTGGTCAACCTAAATATAGAAACAAAGAATTAGACGCAAACGTAGCAAATGATCTACTTGACTTGAGTTACAATAAATTAGGTGGTACAGAGAAAGCTGGTATGTTTTTTTTAACGATGGCCCCATTTACTGCAGGAGCTAGAACATTAAGAACAGCAGGTGACATAAAGATATTAAATAAGATGGATGATCTACGAAAAAACGACCCTAAGTATGAAGGTCTGAGCAATGTAGATATACTTAAGATGTACAGAAAAGATAGAGGATTTGCAGCTTCTACGTTTAGAAAATTATGGCAAACTGCTACATTTACATCTGATAAAACTAGAATAAGAGATGCTGAAAATATTAGTGATCATGTGAATGTTTTAAACAGATATGATACAGACATAGGAGAGTTACAAGAAAAGATAAAGGACTCTACTGAATTTTTAGATGCTAAGAAAAAAAGTCTTGCTTCATTAAACTCTGACATAACAAAAGGTAAAACTTTAAATGCAGGAGAGTTGGCTGATAAAAAAGCTTTAGAAAAAAGTATTTTAAATACTGAAAATAGACTTAAAACAGATCAAAATATGTTATTGATAAATCAAAAATCACGTAAAACATACTCTCTTAAAAATGGAAATGGTAAATACCTCAATCCTTATCTAGTAAGCACAGTGGCTGATGATGTTATCATATCTTCAGCAATGGGGTATGGTCCTCAATTACTAAGTTATGCAGGTATGGATGACGCCTTAGACACACGTTGGCAAGAAATGATCATAGGTTTAAGCTCCCCTCTTGTTGCTCCAAAAATTGCAGGACTAGTAGCTAGAGGTTCGATTGGTCTAGCTGATTTTGTTTCAACGGGAGGTATTACAGATACTGCAAGACTCTTGGAGGGGTCTAAGTTTATACCTTTAATTAATCCGGGAATACTTTTAACTAATGACGAAGCTAAATTTAGAAGAATACTTACAGCTTACAATGTTAGTAGAGGTAGAGAGGGAGACGCTGCAACTCCTACTTCAGACGAGTTAGAATCTTTTAGGATGATGTCACGTATATATAAGAATATGCGACCAGAATACAGAGAAAGATCATTTCAATCCCTACTAAAATATAATCAAACTATGCAAAACTTTGAAGACCAGATGGTGCGATTAGGAGTACCTGATGATGTGATTTCAAAAAATATGCAAACATTAAATTTATCTATGGCTGAAGTTACTGGTCTTGCTCCTTTGATTGCATACTCCAACAAGGTAGGGTCTTCCTTCACCTCAAGTGATGCCGTGACTAGCATTGACAAATTGGCTGCAATATCTATGGCTCAAGAAGATAAATTAAATGGCATTGATCTTCTACTTGGAACTCTTAAGACTAGTCTGCAAAGAGAAACTGGATTAGATTTAGATAGCAACGCACCCTTGCAGAACATGTTTAATTACATGACTACAATGGTCGATAATCAAAGAAACATAATGACTAAACAAAAGTCAATGCTACAAGAACAATTAGATGTTTTTATAAACAACGTTGGAATGAAAGAAGTTGACTCTGATACCATAGATAAGATTGTTAATCTGAACGCTATGATAGGTGGTAGAGTTCTGAACGCAAAAGACAGGGCAGTTGAAATTAATAAGACTTACAATGGTTTAATGGATTCTGCTAATAAACAACTAGATGAGATAAAACTTTTCTCTGGAGAAATGGATGAAAAACAACTTAAACTTCAAGTGAGACGAGTTGCTGATGTTATGTTTGATTTAGAGCTAGGTAGACGTAGAGCTTTAGGTTCAAGGTTTTACGGAGACGTAGATAAATATGCTTCTCAAAACAACATAAAAGTAGATATGACTAAGTTAATAACTACTTATCTTGAAACTGCAGATGAGTTTAAAGGTAAGCCACTTACCACAGTCTTTGGAAGAGGTAGTGATTTTTTTAGTTCGTTAGGTTCTCCTATTCAAAAGACATTTAACTCTATGGCTTCTAATGCCCTTGATAAAACTTACAGTAGGCAAGACATTAATGAGTTAAAAAAGAGCCTTGAGTTTAGTGAGATATTACCTCAAGGTTCTAGTGATCTAGAGTTAGCTTTATATTTAAAACAAAGTCAAATGAATAAAATAGAAGCTGGTACACTTGATCCTGCAAAAGCTACGATGGTAGATTTCTTTGATGGCACTGCTAAAGAAGCAGAAGATGTTATGAGATACTTTAAAGATAGAGCCTTAAGAATGTCAAAGCAAACAGCTAATCCTAAAAAGACTGCTGAAGAAATAACAAATAAACACATGACTGTAATTGATGAAATATTTACAGCGGCTGATCCAACAGGTGAGTTGCTTAGATTACAGAAAGTCGCTAGAAATAACTATTCTAAAATTGTAGGTGAAGCTACTGATATGGGGTATGTTCCTGATGTTTTACAAAATAGAAAAAACAAAGCAGGTATAATAAGAACAGATAGAAAAACTATACTCAAAGAGACAGAAGGTAATTATAAATACAAAAACATAAATCAAAATACACCTGAAGCACCTTTCTACAATATAGCTAACTTTGCAGAAAAATTATTGTACGCTAAAAGTGATGTAGAAGTAGGTGACTTGTTAACATCTATAGGTAATGAAAAAAATAGATTGTTTTCTTTCTTGGGTGCTACTCAAGCTAAAGATAAAAACGGTGTCACACAATACGCATTTGACTTGCGTGAACCTAGACAAGAAAAGATAATGCAAATGGCAGAGGGTCTTGTCAACACTATAGTTACACACAGATTAGGTCACTCTGTTGCTGATGAAGCAGGTAAAATTAAATCCATTGTAAAGGGAGCTAACGGCAAGAAGTTAGAGAATTTAGATAGTCTGAACCCTGACAATTACAATTTTGCTAGTGCTATGAATATAATTAAAATGGAAGACAGGATGACTATTCCTGTAATAAATAAAGATGGTACGTTAGAGCAAAGAAAGTTTTTCAATGGCACAGCAGTAAAAGGTTTTGCTACTGATATTGTAGAACACATGAGAATAAGTCAAAAAGCAAGAGATGAGTTTGTAAAGCTAAGAGATGAAATCATGGATACTAAAGGAGCTTTGAATATAGAAGCTAAAGGTAAGCTTGATCAACAGAATAAAGCAATAGATGCGTTAGATGGAATAACAGATTACGTTAAGAACCCAAAAAGATTTTTTGCAGAGCATTTTGAAAATGCAACTCCAGAGAGTATAAATGAACTTGTAGAAGACCTAGTATCAAAAGGTAAATACATGGATACTCCTGTCGATGAAAGACAGATAAGAGACTCCTTAAAGTTTATGTATCTCAAAGGTGTCCTTGAAACATCTGCTGTTAAAAAATCAATAAATATACTGTCTGATACTCCAGACGCTATAGCAGCAAGATCAGAAATAACAGATATACAAAGTTTTGTCAATATCGTAATTGATAAAAAGAACAAGGATGTTATGCAAGCAATCATGGGAGTTGATTCTGAACACATAGGATTCCTAGAGGATGTAGCAAACTGGATTACCTATGCAGGTGGCAACCCTAGAGGTTTTGCACCTAGAGGTGACACAAAAGGTTTAACTATAGATAATATATTCTCTCGTGTGTTTAACATTGCTAGAGGAATGGTCAGTCCTTTGTATGTAGGTACAGAGATAGCTACAAGATTGTTGCTTGAGAAGAATCAATCACTGTTAACTGTAGCTTTAAGAGACAAGCAAGCATCTAAAATATTAGCTAAAATGGTACAAGACCCTGAAGGAATGAGTGACAGAGATATAAAAACTTTAGGTCAAAGACTAAAAGTATACATAACTATGGAAGTTATACAGAATAGACAAAGAGGTTTACCTACATTAAATGAATTTGTAGGGTTAGACGAAGAAGAAAAAGTCCAAGTTGAAAAGGGTGGACTAAAGCTTGACGATGTTAAGCTAGGAGAAAAATATAGCCTACAAGGAGTAAATTAAATGAAGATGTATAACAACGGTCAACGTAACGGCATGATGTATGGTGGTGGTGTTACCCCAAGAAAGCCAATGATGTACGGTGGCATGACTACCAAAAAGAAAAAAATGAACATGGGTGGACTTGCTAGTCAAAACAGGAAGAAAACCACTGCACAGTCAGCAGAGATGAGTCCTATGGGTGGCATGACAGAGCAGAAAAGATTTAGCATGGGCATGATGTATGGTGGCACTGCTAATAAAAAGAAAATGCTATACGGGGGTCAAGCTAAATTAGATATGAATAAAAATAATAAGATAGACAAAGAAGACTTCAAGATTCTTAAGAAGAAGAAGTAGGCTTATCTCTCTGTCTAGATATCTTACGACCTTTAAAGAAAACAATTGTATTGATAGTGGTGTTGATAGTTATAGCAATAGTTAGCCATGCTTCCCACCACTCCACTACAAAAACCTTCCTGACTTATCCATAACCTCTTGTGCAATTGATCTCAAGTACCTTATGAAATCTCCCACCTTATTTGTACCTTCGTACATAGGAAGACCTAAGTTCATAGTCTTCTCGAACTCTTCAGGCTCAACTGCATCGTAGAGTATCTCAACATTCCCATCTTTATTTAAAAATGCTTCTAGTGAAAATAATTTAGCTTTT
>Ga0098038_1001443_pt1 | contig 10264 bp, 6 predicted proteins | sample 5B_taG_FD_75051 | JGI IMG/M metagenome (GOLD analysis project Ga0098038, IMG submission 75051) | Marine viral communities from the Subarctic Pacific Ocean - 5B_ETSP_OMZ_AT15132_CsCl metaG | ecosystem: Environmental > Aquatic > Marine > Oceanic | place: Pacific Ocean | collected 2015-01-08 | reverse complement strand
TAAAGCTTTACAAACAAGAAAATGGTTCTACTTCCGTAGTAAACGTAGCAAGTGCAAGTACCACATCAAGGCAAGCAAGTAACACATCTTTTGAATTATCTCTTGCAGATTTTGACAACTTGCCATCTATTGTTTCTGGAACTAAATGCGGTATTTCAATTACAGCAAATGTAGACCCTACTGGGGCAGAAGATTGGTATATAACGTCAGTATGGCGTGTAGAAGTAACAACATAGAGGACAATATGAAGTATAAAACAATGAAAGAATATTTAGGTGGTGGGTATATGAAACCTATGCTTTACCAGACAGGAGGTTACGTACCCGGATTGTCTAGTGCACGCTATGGTTTAGGTTTACAAAGAGATGTAACTCAAGCACAAGAAGAATTTGAAGAGCAATATAGAAAGCTGGCTAGAGAACAAAGAGGTAGAGGTTTGTTTAGTGGAGCTGGTAAAGTTTTAGGAACAGCAGTAGGAGCGGCCTTAACTCCTTTTACTGGCCCAGCTGGATTAGCAATAGGCAAAGGACTTGGCTCAGCTCTAGGTTCTGGATTAGGTGAGTTAGCTGGTAGTAAGCTGTATGACGCAGGTGATATGGAAGCTTCTAAAACAGGTTTGTTTAGAGAAGATTTTTCTAAGCTAAAAGAAATGGAAGAAGCTGGGGAAGAAGGTGTTCTTGGTAGAGCTGTAGGTGCAGGAGTTGGAACTGCTTTAGGGTCTGGGCTTGGAACAGCTATGGAGTCACTTGAAGCAATGCAACCGGGTGAGTTGTTTGGCAACGTTATGAATAAACTTAAATTTGGAACAACAGATTTAAGTGGTTCAGTTGTTGATAGAGCTGGTAGTTTAGTAGATATACCTGAAGCTGATATAGCTGGAGCAACAAGTTACTTTGGATATGAAGAAGGTGGAGCAATTGGGCCAAAGTTTTCAAGTTCTTTTGAAGAGATACCTTTACAATTAAGAAGAAGTTATGGGGGAGATAGGAGAAGTGAATCTGCAAAAAGAATGGATGCTTTAACTGATATACTAGATCAAGAAAGAGATAGTAGGCAAACAGAGAGAGCAATGAGGTATGAAGGTTCAGGTTTATTAGCTGATATAGTACCTGACGAAATGCCATCTATGTACGATAAAACTGAAATGGACTTCTTAGCATCTTTACCTAGAGCAAAAGAATTAGGTGAGTCAAATGAGCTTCTTGCAATGGCTAAAGAATCAATGGCTCAAGAAACAAAAATGAAAGACTTAGCTAGGAACTTAGGTATAAACATTGCATCTCAAATGGGCAAAGATATTCCCCAGTTATCACTTAGAAGAATTCCAGAATTATCTCTTCCTCCCTTAAATGCTATAGGAATGATGAAAGGAGGTAAGCTAAAAGAAGTACCAGAAGGAAACAAAGGCTTGATGAACTTACCTCAAGAGGTTAGAAACCGTATGGGGTATATGATGGAAGGAGGCATGATAGATGATTACATGGCAGGTGGCATGATGGATAATTACATGTACGGTGGTATGGCTAAGAAGAAAAAGAAGTCTGGATATATGGGTGGTGGAATGACTATGGGAAGAGGATTAATAGATATGATGCCTTTTAACAGGAGGATTTTATAATGGCTCAAGCAGATAATGTAGGCCCAGTTATGCTTAAAAGCGGAGAGTATGTTGTTAGAAAAGAAGCTGTGGATGAATTAGGAAAAGATACAATGGACATGATAAACAATGCAGATAGATTAGGGTATATGGGAGGAGGTTTAGTTCCTAAAGGAGGGCATGGTCACTCCGCTATAGATGAACTATTGGCATTAAATACTTTAAGTGTTCAAAGAAATACAGATATGACTAGGCAATCTTCTACGATGAATAAAGGTGGGCAGATAAAGCCAATTATGAGCAAGGAAAAAAGTACTTATTCAGTAGGTGTAACAGATGACCTTGCAAAAAGCTTAAGCTACTTTGATAATATGAATGAATTTGCAATACCTTTTAATAGAAATAGCAGAATGTTGTTAGATACTCTTGAAGAAGCTGGTGAGCTTGATACTCAGAAAGCCTTAGAAGCTCTTGATTTAATAGCCAAAAGATATTATGAAGGTACTGCTGATAAAATGGCTCAACCTAAAAAATATCAGAATGGAGGAATGATAAGCTACGGTTCTCAAACAACTTCTAATCCTACATTGGAAGAGCTGTATGCACAAGCAGGTATAACTCCTGTAGGTCAACAAAGAGAGCAGTTTGAAAGTCAATTTACATACGACCCCTCTAGAGAAGAAACTACTGTAGCTGGATATATGCAAGGGTTAGAAGGAACTAGGGCATCTGGAACAAGTGCACTTGCTAGAACTATGAGTGGAGCACAGCAAGCTGGTGGTGGTTTTGCTGGATTTGGTGCAAGAGCTGGGGCAACTCAAATGGCAAGAGAAACTGCTCAACGTGGATATGAGTCAGCTCAAGAAGGTGCTCAAAGAGGAATGTTTGAAGACATAAGGTCTCAAAGAGAACGTTATACCCAAGATGCATTAGCACAGCTAGGTCAGTTAGAAAATGTTGGTGGAACTCAAGCTTATACTGCTCCTCCTCCTCAGGTTACTAGTTTACCCTCATCAGATCAAGGGAATGTTAGCTATAACGGAGTAGACTATGTATGGGACTCTGAGTCTGGACAATATATTACTGGAGACCAGTATGAGCAAGGTATGACTGATTACTATGATAGTGTATACGGTTAAAATTAAGGAGTTATAATGGCAATAAGATTAATTAATAGACCTTCTGTTACGCTTCAAGAACCTGAAAGCGGATTAGATGTATTTTTAAAAGAAGTATCCAAGTATGCTAGTCCAGAGTATCAGCTAAGAAGAAAAGAATCTCAAAGAGCAGATGCTAGGCTAGACCTACAACAGCAACAAGTTGATGAAATGTCTAAAGTTAGAGAACAAAGTTTACAATCAGCTCAAGCACAAGAGATGGACAGAAAAACTAAATTTAAGCAAGAGCAAATTGATAGAAACAATAAGCAAGCTATTGATGAGTTTAGTATAATGTATGATGGTACAAGTGTGCAGGGATTAGATATGGCTGAGCAATTTCTTAAAAGTAATTTAGCTGAATCTGAAATGTATTCCGCACTACAAGGAAAGATAAGTAAAGACAGGGGGATGCTTCAAAAAAATAATGAAAAGATTGACAACTTAGCTCTTAGAATACAAGAATTAAAACCAGATTTTGAGTACAACCCAGATACTGATAGAAACTTTATTGATAAGCAAGGTTCTTTTATTATTAAGAATCTGTTATCTCAGGGTATGTTTGGAGATGTTCCTGAAAATATAAGAGTTCAATATAGTCAAGATATGAAACAGTTAAACGAATTAACAGAGTCAGCCTTGTCACAGATTAAATCTGAAGATAGAGATAGGCTTACTAAATCTATGGTTGGCCCAGCTTATAAATCTTTTTTAGAAAAGTATAACACTTACAATTTTAGCTCTCCTGCAATAGAAGGAATGCTAACAGGAGTTGGTTATGATTTTACCACTGTAGACTTAAGTGCTTTTGATAAATTAGATGGAGTAGATATAGATGAAATAATTGGCGAGCCTAAATCAGAAGAAGCACCAGACTATATACAGCTTATAGGTATGGGAACTCCTAAATCAAAGGATATACAAAACAAATTAGGTGAAAGAGGAGAGCTTAACTTTCTTGAAGAAGCGGCTTCTCCTGAAAGTGTATTGGTTCCAGCAGGTAAAGAACTTAGAAAAGCTGTTAAGGCATCTAGAAATGACTTAGAAAAATCACTTGGTAGTATTAAATTTGCGGAAAGAAGTGTAAGAACAGGTAAAATGGATGTTTCAGATAAAGAAATGAAGGAAAGAGTTAATAGCTTTAAGAATGCAGTAGTCAATGCTGTTAATTTATACAACAGTATAGACCCTACAGCAGGTAGGGGTGGCAAAGGAGGAGCATCTGAGAGAAAAGCAATAGCTAAGCTTCTTAATAAATATAAAGAAAGAGCAAATCAAAGTCGCTTTATGGCAAGTACCTTAAGAGACTTAGACCCATCTATAATAGAATTGTTAAATTCAATAAATTTAAATGAACCTAAACCTAGGAATAGAAGAGATTTTTTAGAAGGTTTAGGTGGCGTAATAGCTTCTCCTTCAAACCCAACTCCTCAAAAATAATATATGACAAAAGAACAATTAGTATCTAGGTATAAGCAACAATACCCTAGTCTATCAAAGTATAGTGATGATAAGCTATATGCATCATTAATACAGAAATTTCCAGAGTATAGAACTCAAATGGATGACCCTGTTAAGTATGATGCAGATAATTTATTTGACTCATTGCCTAACTTTATAAAAAAAGGTTATAACGAGTCTATACAAGGCATAGCAAGTCAGCTAATGACAGGTAATCAAAGGTTTGATTTGTCTGGATATGAGCCCGGAATACTAGAAGATATAGGTAGTGGTATAGTTAGTATGTTTGCATCTCCTGCTGATTTAGCTGTAGGTGTATTTGGAGGTGGAGTAGGTGGTGCTGTTGCCAAAAGAGTAGCAGTAAAAACAATAGCTAAAAAATTAGTTCGTAACGGAGTTAAATCTAATAGAGCTTTAGATGTAGCAAAGAGAGCATCTAGTAAGGCCTATGGTATTGGAATTGGAAAATCTACTGGTGCATTAGCTGGATACGAAGGAGTTAAAAGTGGATTTAAACAAAGGTTAGAAACAGGCGATGTTAAGTTAGATGAAGTTGTAAAAGATACCTTATCTGGTGCAGTATTAGGAGGCGTATCTGCAGGAACAGGTGCGTACTTAACATCTAAAGGATTTAGTACAATGACTAAGGTTCTTGGGGAAACAGGAGCCTTAGGAACTACTATGCCTATAACAGAAGGAGAGATACCTACTCCTCAAGATTATATAAATGCAGGTGGAATGATTTTAGGTTTAAAAGCAGTTGGTGGAGCAGTAGGTTCTATACCTAAGTTAAAGAACCTTGTTATGGAAGGTAGGAAACCTTCATTAAAAAAAGAAAAGATAGCAGATGATTTAGCTGAAGAATTTGGTACTACTATTGGAAAGATGGATGACGTTCAAAGAAGACAATCTGAGGTCTACTTAGATAAAGATGGTGGCAAGTGGTCTGTTATTAGTGAACCGGGAGCAAAGAAAATAAAGCTTACGGACTATAAGACAGGTCAAAGAACGTTAACAGAAAATCAATTTGCAAGTACGTACAAATTGGCAGATGAGATAGATATACCTTTAAAAAATCTTAAGAAAGACAGAGTAATTAAACTTAGGTCTTTAGAATCTAATTCTAATATTAGCGATGCTATGAAGCAAACACTAAGATATTCTTCTTTAGATTTGAATACAAAGAAAGCCTTTAAAGCTGTTCAAGGAGACTTGGATTTAAAGCTAGATTACTTAAAACCTTCTGAATTATATAGATATAGAGATGCTTTACTTAGAAGAAAATCAGTTGTAAATGCAATAGATAAATTAAAAGCAGATGGTTGGGTTACTCAAGAAGCTAAGTCTTCTATATTTAAAGAAAACTTTTTTCCTAAACCTGTTGCTAACTTACTACAAGGATTAGTTAGAACTAAGTACAGAGGCTCTCAAAAACAACCAATAAGAAAATATTTTGCCGATGTAGGAAGGTATACTACAGATAAAGACGCTTTAACAGGAGAGTATTTAGGTAGGCTTATTAATACAGGTTTATTTAATCCATCTAAAAAAGATATAGTAAAGTTTAAAAAGTCTGGGATGTCTATGAAAGACGCAGAAAATGCCTACTATCGAAACCTTTCAAAGGAAGTAGAACTAGGTCTTAGACCAGAGATAAATGCAGTTACTGCTTTAATAGCAAGAAGGTTTACTTCTACAGGCGGTCAAATACCCGGATACATACAAAACTATGTTCCTCAAATGATGAACAGAGATGTTGCTGATGTTATCTTTGACGATATGTTAAATGCATTAACTAAGAAAAAAGAACTATCTAAAATTATGAGAGACAAGTATGACGTTACTAGTACAGATAAAATACTTGTAGACATGACAGCTAATCCAGATAGGTTTATATCTAAAAACCCAGAGCTATCATCTTACCTAGACTCTTTAATAAAAAGAGCAGAACCGGGATTTAAAAATGAAACAAAAGAACTACTAAGAGCAAACTTAGAAAGTGGTTCTAACCTAGAGTATTTAAGAGCATTTAGTAGAGTTGGCAATGGTTTACAAAATGAACTCTTTAATATGTTTGGCAACCTTGAAAAGAAAAGAAGGTTTATTATACCTGAAGAATTATTAGAAAGAAATTTAAAAACATTGCTAACTAGGTACTCTACAAAAGCCGCTAATAGAACTTCTTTTGTTAGAAACTTTGGTGCAAAGTCAGAGAAGTTTCAAACTTTATTAAACAGATCAGACCAAAAAGATAAAGGTATAATGAGAGAACTTCATCATCATGTTAAGGGTGACATTGAATATCATAGCAATTATAACTATAAGAAAAATACTAAAGACATGTGGCAACAAGTTATGGAGTATGAAACAGGTCTTAAGATAGGATTAGGATACGCCCCTGTATTAAACGTAACTCAAAGTACAATATCTACTGCACTAGAAGCAGGGTATATACCATTTTTTAGAGGTATTTTTTCTCTTACAGACAAGAAAACAAAAGAGTTAATAGAAAGGTCAGGAGTTACTAACTATTCTATGTTTAATGAAATGATAGGCGTTACTCAGTCTACTAATACTAGTGGTAAAGTAGTGGATATACTATCAAGATATAGTGGATTTAATGGTATTAATAAAATAAACCAAGTATTAGCCGCATCAACAGCTAGGGTTCTTGTAGACGATATGTTTAAGGCAGTAAAGGGTAGGGGTATTCGTGGTAAATTTAGATTAAGTAGGCAGTTTGCTTCTAATAAACTTAGGCAACTAGATATTGACCCTAAAAAATCTAGATTAACTGATGATGATTATATAAAAGCCATGTCAAAGTTTGCTAGAAAAACACAGCTACAAAAAGATATTTTAGAAGACCCGTTAGTTTTTAATAATCCTAAGATAAAACCCTTTGTGCAGTTTAAAAGATTTGGCTATAGACAATTTAACTATATTAAAGACTTGTTCTACCATGATATATCTATGGGTAACATTATGCCTATACTAAGACTAGGAGTAGCAGGGGTAGCAGGTGGTACTATAGCTAATAAATCTAAAGAAATTATAAGAGCAGTTTTATCTGGAGATGGCATAGATGATTTTAACGATTTTGTTGAGTTAGTATCTGGCAATAGGTCTATAGATACAGACGCTCAACTACCTAAGGACTTTCAAGATGTAGTAGAGAATTTATCTGCTGTAGGAGCCTTTGGATTTACAGGTGATTTAATATCAGCTACAATGGAAGAGGGAAGAAGTTATGCAAACTCATTAAAGTTTTTAGCGTTTCCTCCTTTCTTATCTGATATAGATAACTTACTTACTAGGTTTATGCCTGCTGTAGAAAGAGATTTTAAAACGTATAGAGCAGATGCATTAAAAAGAATGCCGACTAGATTAGCTAGATTAAGTGGTTCTTCTTTTATAAGAGAAGCAGGTAAAAGATTTGAAACTGAAGGCATGACTATAGATAGGATAAAAAACATGAGGTCTAGAAGACTAGATAAAATTTTAACTATGCTAGAAAAAGCTAATACTCCAGAGGACTACGATAAAGCATACGAAGAATTAAATACTTGGAACACTTCTTTTTCAGAGTATCCTATACTAGCACCAGACATAAGCTTAAAAAAGATATACAAAAGAAAAGCTAGAAGATATAAAAAGCAGGCACTTAGTTAATGGCTAATACTATAAATGAATACTTTCAACCTTCATCTACAAGCTCACATAGTAATATAGATAACTTAATATTAGAAGCTGAGCTAGATAAATTTGCACAGACAGGCTCTATACGTGAAGATAGAACTCCAAGATACATAGGTGGAACAGACGATGTTGTAGCTAATATAGCTTTATCTCCTATAATGACTTTAAAAAGCATGGGTAATGTTGGAAGAAAGATACTAGAAAAAACTGGCTTACGCAATCCATTGTCTCACTATACTAGAGCAAGAAACATTTCCAATATATTTAAAAAAGGTAGAATAGATGGATATAAAGGAGTTTCCACTACAAGAGACCCTTCCTTTACCAATAGAAGTCATAACACAATAGGAACGGATATTAGGCTTGTTGTAGATAGAGATGAGTTAATAAAAAAAGGCTTAAAGGTAAAACCGTATGTTGAACCCGGTGGGATGCCCGGATATTCTAAAACACTTAACGACTACAGTAGGCCTCCAATAACACTTGAAAACTATAGAAAGATACATGGGCAATATCCAAATCAAATGAATCCTAGGTTTGAGTTTGAAGAAAGAGTAAGAAGTAATATACCTACAGAAAATATAAAACTTATAGATATACTTAAGCTACCTGAATGGTTTGGAGATACAAATTATAGGCATTCTTATAATTTAAGACAGTTTCTTAAAAATTTATCTAGCACAAAAACTCCTATTGTAAAAAGTACTTTTGCAGAAGATAGACTTAAAAACATACCTGTAAAAGATGAGGAGACTCTTGAAAATATATACAAACTAATGCAAACTCCAACATATAAATTTGATCCATTCAAACGCTAAAAAGGCTTAGGTGTGCCGTTTACATCATCTCCTCTTTCTCTTGCTAATGCTACTGCCTCAGCTTCTGTATTAGTAACTAAACAACTATTACCATGATACCCAACCTCGCAAGAGTTGGTGCTACCATATCTATTTTTAGCTACTATAAGTTCTAAGAAACAATCACTATTACCATCGTCACCATATCTAGATACCCAAGGATAATGAGAGAATACAACTATCTCTGCATCTTGTTCCAAGTTACCAGACTCAGCTAGGTCAGATAACCTAGGCACTCTGTCTGTTCTGTGCTCCATATTTCTATTCATCTGCGACACTAGTATTACAGACATATCTTGTGACTTAGCTAGCCATTTATAACTACGACTAACATCTCCTATCTTTAATCGTAAGTCCCTCCTATCATTTGCAGGGTGTTCTATTAAACCTATATGGTCATCTATAACTACATCTGGACTTATAGCTTTTATCTCACGAAAAGTATTCTCTATATCTCGTACATCATCGAACATAAATAACTTACCGTTATACACCTCAGATATTAAAGAAGATATATCAGATAACTCTTCCTTGTCTACATCTATATTGTTACGTAAGTTCCTGTATTGTAAGGACTTAGACTCCATTGCTATAAACTTCTTCATCATCTCTGTGTTAGGCATCTCTCTATTAAACATAGCAACCTTAAGTCCTTGGTGTACTAAGTTCCTAGCTATATTAGCTGATACAGTTGTCTTAGCATTGCCGGGTCTACCTGCTATAATAGTTATCTCACCTCTTGTCATACCTGTAACTATTCTATCTAATGTATTGATACCTGTTTGTATCTGTGTAGTAGAATTATATATAGAGTCTTTAGTATCCTCTAATAATGAATCAATATCAAATACTTTATTAGGCTGTAGCTTTATTATGTTACCAATAGTAGTATGTGCATCCTCTAACAAGTTAGATGTCTCAAGAGATGAGTCACCTAATCCTTTTGATATACCTGCTATTTGATTATGTAGTATTCGTCTCAAGTAATAAGAGTGCAGTCTCTTAGCATATTCTATAGAACTAGAAGGTGACACAACCCTATCCATAAAACCTGCTATTTCATAGCTAGAACTATGCCCATCTACACTATTGCCAACCTCTTCACATATGGTTACTAAATCTATCTCTTTGTTTCTTGAGTAAAGCTTATCTATTGCTGTCCAAACCTTTTGATTAAAACTAGAATAGAAGAAGTCTTTCTCTGTAATATATTGCTTAGCTGAATCTATATAAGAACTATCACTTATAAGACACCCTAAGAATGCCTGTTCTAACTCAACACTTTTCATCTTTTATTCCTCTCTTGTACTGTTAAAACCCTTATCATCTCATCCCACTTACTATCTCTTTCATCTCTTTTTCTTTGTATATCGGGGCCCCAACTAGACATAAACTTTTCTATTGTTTTTTCTAATTTGTCTAACCTTTTTGACAGTTCGTCTATTTCGTAATAAGTTCCCTTTCTTTGCTTCACTTTATATCCTTTAATTTTG
>Ga0098038_1001442_pt1 | contig 10267 bp, 22 predicted proteins | sample 5B_taG_FD_75051 | JGI IMG/M metagenome (GOLD analysis project Ga0098038, IMG submission 75051) | Marine viral communities from the Subarctic Pacific Ocean - 5B_ETSP_OMZ_AT15132_CsCl metaG | ecosystem: Environmental > Aquatic > Marine > Oceanic | place: Pacific Ocean | collected 2015-01-08 | reverse complement strand
CTTTATATGGCATCTTTTTTATTTGAATAACATATTTCTTCAAGGTCTATCCCGTTTTCATCTTGTAAAATGTCTGGATACATACCATTACAATACCATTCATTTACTATATTCCAAACATCACTATCGCTTAGATTCTTTTCTTTTATAATACTCTTGTCATTATCTAACATCCAACACCATTCTTTTTTAATCATATAAAATAGTCTCTTTTAAAATGTCTTAGTGTGTAATCTTTTTTGCTGTTTACAGCTTTGTATATCATTTTCTCAATACCTTTCTCAGAAAATATCCAATAAATATTATTATGCATTCTCTCTTTAGTAGTCATACGATCACGACTCTGCCAATAACTAGTAGCACTAAAATCAATATTGTAATAAACTAAGAAGTCTGCTTTTCGTAATGATATTCCCTCTCTGCCACTAACAATCTGCAATGCAATGTTCTTATCCGTACTGTCAAACTCTTCTAGTGTAGTGCATAAGCCATCACCAAACACTTCCCTTAATGCTGTTAACTCAGCCTGAAACTTATAAAATATTCCTATCTTCTGACCATCAAACTTTTCCTTAATAAAATTAGCCTTGCTTAAGTCAAGTACAATTCTATTACCACTCTCAAACTTTACCGTTCCACTACACATCTGATGCATCTTAGTCATTAATTTAACAGCAGTATCCCCAAGTATATACTCACCATCTATCTCATAAACTAAATCCTTTCTAAGGACCTTAATCATATCACTAACCTTTTCACTTATGGGAACTAATAATACCTTTTCATTGATAGTAGTTTTAAATCCAGCCTCCTTTTGGCTATATGAAATAGTATAAGGCTTCATTTCTTCTACAATCTCAGGAAGGCCTTTGCTGTAATCATTTATATTATATCCGTTGATTTTTTTCTGCACTACCCTTACATACTCACTAGCAAACTTATAAAAGCTTCTGTGTTTGCTGAAAGGATTTCTAGGTACACCATACACCTGGTGATACATTTGAGAAAAACTCTCTGGAGTAGGAGTCCCTGACATTAAAATGACATAAGGCTGATGGTCTTGTATTAATTCTTTTACAGTCTTAGCTCTTTTACTAGGCTTTGGAAAGGCTCCCATTGAATGAGCTTCATCACAAATAATTACATCCCAACTTTTGTCACTTATTTTATGTAAGCTTTCGTAATTAATTACCTCTAAATAAAATTCTGGATCATATGTATGGTAATCAGATTCAATACTTCCAATAGCTTTTTTCTTAGTAATGAATAATACATTTTCGACATTTAACTTTTCACATATACCCAAAGAAGTTAAGGTTTTTCCGGTTCTAACCTCCATAGATAAGTAAAGTAGCTTTTTGTTTTTAAGCACTTTTAATCCTTTTTCAATAATATTTAACTGATAATCTCTGAATTTCATAGCAATTTTTGAATTTTAGCACATTTTTCATAATCTTCAATATCTGTAAAATACTCTAACATTAACTCAATCATTTCTTTGTCATCTGGATAAATAGGATCGTGAGCAAATAGTATATCAACATTTACAACACCTAAATCTAAATGATCTAAAACTTCCTCTATTCCCCATCCTTCAACTACCATTTTGTAAGTGTTGTTAAAAGCAATATGTAGTCTTTCTGGATCTAACTCTATCATATTTTAAGTTTTCCATTAGTTTCCAACTCGTGCTTACTTCTAACTCTAATCCATTTTCCTATGTGGTCTTTTCCTTCTTCAGGTTTTACTCCAGTTTTAAACATACCATAAGAACTTAACCATTGATAAAATTTAATCCTTGAAACAGTCATCTTAGCTTTTGGTGCAAAATCGGGGTTTTCTGATATAAAATCAATATATAATTCCTGTTTATAAACTTTAAAGCCATTATCAAAATCTTCATTAAAAGTTTTACCATCTAACAATCCAACCCATTCAATAAATTCATAACAAGTTTCAGCAGAAAGTTGACGTATTTTAAGATTTACAAATGAACTTTTAACTAACCCCTTATTCATATAATATTGTAAACAGAAAATCATATAGTTATCAAACTTACACCACTCATCATTAGACCAATCTCCAAACATTAATTTACCAAACTCATCATAAGGAGTAAAAGACTTATTGTAATATTGGTTTAATTCTAACTCCCACTTTCTTCTTTCAAATGAATTTCCCTTACCTTTAATAGCGTAGTTTGTTGTAATAGCCACTTTTGGTGATTTTTTAAAAGGTATCTTAATAGCATCCTTGTTTTTCTTTTCCAATGTTAATCCTTCTGTAATTACACTAAATAATCGTTCAAAGTCAAAGTGTTTTTTTACATCATCAAAACAAAGTATTTGAGTGTCAGCAGAAACTAATTGATAAGCAAAAGACTTTTGAAAATCAAAACCTTTTCCATCTATAACTACTAATTTCTTCATATGTTGTAAAGCATTCATAAACAAACCTTTACCTGTTCCACCTTCTGGATTATCACTAATCACCTCGTCATTTAATATCACTGCAGGACAATAAGATAAATTTTTATATCCGTGCATTAAATACCCAATTGTGCTTTCAGTAGATTCAATTCTCTTATTGTCTTTTGCACATATATTAGATATGAATTTTTTATAATCACATTCAATAGACTCACAGTTCGCATAGTCTCTATCTATAACGTGATCCTTCCAAACATAACCACCTAAATCAATGTACTCAATTGGAACCACCTCATTGTTAGTCACTTTAACTGCACAATTCTTGTAATATATATAAGATTCATTTTTAGTGTCCTCAATAAAAAAAACTTTAATTGAATCTAATAACGTTAAAAATTCTTCTCTAAAGTATTTAGTATGTTCTGCAAAATAATTATATACTTCTACATCATCTAATTTAAGTAAGTGAGTGAGTATAAAGTCTTTTATTTGCTTTTCAGAAGCGTGGTCAATTAAATTATTAGTAACCTTTACAAATACATAATTTTTACTTCCTTCTGGGTTATATTTATAAAAACCACTGTCCTCTAAAAACATTTTAAATTTTACGTGAAATATCTTAATAACCCCTTTTTTATTTTTTGTCCAAAACTTATTATCAAAACTCTCCTCTTCAACCCTGTCAATTACACTATCTAATATTTCTTCATCAATTTCGTCAAAGTATTTCTTTATGTCAGTCTTTGATTTTCCTTTTAAAATATTAGACTTTATCTGATTTATCTTTTCAGAGTCTTCATAAACTCTTGTTGCAAAGTTAGCTAGGTTAGCATAAGCGGAATCAATTGTCTTTTTTATTTCACTTAAAGTAAAGTCTTGAGACTGAAATCCGTTTAATATATATTCAGCAAGTGACTTCTCTATACCAAAGTCATTAAACGATGAAGCCAATATAAAAGCATTGTGGTTTCTTTGACCTTCATTCATTGGGTATTTTTTTTCCCACCACTTTACTAAAATCTCTACAATCTTAGTTTGGTCTGTAATAGGAATTGTAACCTCCTTGTTCTCAACAATTGTAGGAGTGTCAATAATTTTATCCCAAACCAATGAGTTTTCATTGATGTGTATTAAAGGATCGTAACTCTCGTAACAAACTCTAGATATATTTTTAGATGTTCTGTCAAAAAACTTTGAGTCAAAGTATTGTTGTAATGAGGTAAAGTAATTTCCGTGTAGATCAACATCAGCAGGGACTTTGATTAAAACCTTAAGCCCCTTGCCGGATGGTGAAATGAAAACACAATAAACAAACTCATCACCAATTAACTCTTCTCTATGTTGGTGTAATTTCTTTTGGGTATCATACTGGTCGAAGTCTAAACATATTAAACCACTATGCTCCAGGATGGAGTCATCGTTTCTTTTATTAAACTTTCCACTAAAACAAATAGCAGGTAACTCTTGTTTTAGTTCATTAATTCTTTTTTTATCTTTTTCAGTTCTTATCTTCTTGATAAGGTCTTCTGATCTTCCATCTCTTATTCTTTCTATAATGTCATTTACAGGTAAGTGAAAAGGTTGGGTGGTGTCCTTTATGTTTTTAAATATAGTTATGACGTTCTTTGACATAATTCTGACGACTTTATTTATTGATTTACAGGTTATTTATTATATTATTGACGATATTGACGACTTTAATAAGAAAAAATAATAAAAAGAATAAAGCAGTATAGCCAATTACATTTATTATAAATAATTCCAAAAAAGTCGTCAAAGTCGTCAAATTTAAATTAGAATGTAACTTCCTCAGTTTTCTTGGTAGGTTCAAACGTGTCTAGTTCAACGTATTTCTTTCCAGACTTTGAGGTGTTAACATTTAAGTTAACCCATCCATTCTTGTCGTTAGCTTTAAGGAATACTATTGCATCCTCAACTTTAACAGACATTGATCCAACAACCCAATCAGGTTGATTGTCACGGGTTTTAAAAATAAACCCATCAGCAAACACTTTTTCTTTGCTCATAACTATATATATTTAAATTAATATCTACAAATTAACTAGTGTAGACTTCTAGTGTAACTCTTCATAAATGAAGAACTCTTCTATACTTTCAGTTGAATGATCACTGAAAAACTTATTGTAAACGCCCAATGCTCTTTCTACTTTATCTTCCCCACTATCAATAAAGTCTTGAGTAGGATTAAATATTCCAAGCATTTTATTATTCTTATCAATTACATAAAAAACCACAGGCACTCCAAATATCTTTTGATATATATAAGACTGACTATCGTAATTGTATTTTTTTGCTGAATACTTAAACTTAGATATATCAGAAGTAGTTTTAATATCAATTATTCTATCAGGGTGAATAATATCAGCCTTTCCCTTCCACATAAAACCCTGTATATCTCTAATCCCAGGAACTTCGTATCGGTTCTTACTATTATAGATTGCTTCATAAAAAGTTAAATTACTTTTCATTATTTCCACTAACTCATCTAAATGATCTGCCTCTTGTTGCAATAAAGCAATAGATAATCCAGTATCTTTTAATTGGTCTTTATAGTTCTTAGTATTTCTACTAGTAGAATCAATAATCACAAAGTCATCTAACTTATGTGGTTCTAGCATAGATACGTGAAAGTATCTACCTTGTATCATTGCTTTAGTTTCCTTAGACTGCTTTCTAAAACCTCTAGGGTCATTCAAAAGACTGTAAATATCTGAGTTAGATAAGAACTGTCTTCCAAAATCTCCGTAGTAATCTTTGTCTTCTTGTAGCTTAAGTAGGGTTTCCTTAACATCAAACATAAGTCTTAATAGTTTTAATTGCTTTTGCAGATAAAATATACTTCTTCTTTAATCTGTCTACTACTCCGTCAAAACCTAAGTGCTTGTTGTCTATAACATACTTTAAACAATCCTCCCACTTATCGTCACTAATATCTAACTTTGCCTTTTCAGTGTAAGTTGTCTTGTGATCATTAGTATTGTCTGGGTCATTAGTATCGTCTATTAATAATAAACCATTTAAGGCATATTTTCTAGAATAAGAACTACTGCTACCAAAACTCTGAGCAATATCCATTCCTTTTCTAGATGGATCAACACCTGCACACGCAGTAACTGAAACACTTTGCTCTGATTTATTATCTATTATAGTAGCAGTTGTAACTATAGTTATAATACCACCATACTCATTGACCGAGTCAGATAAAGTGATAGATGCATTGTGTTTTTTAAGTATAGGCTTTAAAGCCTCAAGTATGTCTTCACAAGAACGATACTTGTATTTACCAAAACTATTGTATTGGTTCTTTGGAGCCTTTAACTCCGATTGAATTTTCATTAACTTTTCCATTGATTTGATTTAATTGTTTATGATATTTACTGTACTTACTTAGCACCTTCTCTTTTCGTGTTTTATAGAAAAGTAAAGACTTTCGATTGTTATCTTGGTAACAATTTCTAATTTTTATAAATAAACTATCTAGTTCTTCTTCGCATTCATTCATCAAGACATTTAACCTACCTAACTCCCACCCCTTATCTATAAATATATCATACTCTTCATCAGCTATCTCATCATAATAAGGAGATGAAGATTTAACTATAGTGTAAGAGCCCCTATCTTTAGTAATCTTAATGCCTTTATGTATAATAGCTTTTTCATATTTACTGTTATCCATATATATAGTTGATCTAATTGCTTTGGCTTGGTTCCAGATCTCTTCTAGACTGAACATTTTAACTCCTTTACAAGATTCCTTAAATCAGCATCAACTCTCATTTCATTCTTTATTTTTTCTTGACCATACAATATGTTTGAATGAGCCATTTTATGATTATGCTCACTAAGGATGTATTCCTGTATGTAACAAGGCCTTATATTTCTATCCTTACATAGGTAGAAGTAAATCTGCCTAGCATCTATATGATTTCTTTTCTTTGATTTGTTAAACAGAGAATCAGTTGGTACTTGTAGCTTATCTACTACTACCTTCTCTATTTTCTGAAGTGCTTCTTCTTTCGTCATTTGATTGTATTAAATTGTAGTATTCATAGTCATAAAAATCTTGACTATTCATTATAATTAAATTTTCGTATTCTCTTTTACTTTGTCCCATTTAAGGTCGCTAATATAATAATTGTCTATGTAATATCCAAATTTAGTCAGGTAAATTATCCCATAAAAGTTGTAATTCTCTGATTCTCATTTGGTTAGGATTGTCTTTTAGTTTTTCTTTTAAAATTAACTCAGAAATCCAATTTACTTTTAATCCTTTCATTGTGGTATTGCTTTCGTATTCCATTTTTCTATTATTTGTTCATTAGTTGAATCGTCAATATAATAAATATATCCATTCAATTCAACATATATACTATCTTTTGATCTTACATCTATTTTCATAATCCCCATTGTTTTGCTATTGCCCGGGCAATTCCAGGAAATGTTTTACTTCTTAATTTACTTCTTTCTTGTTTAGGTAGTTTCCAGGCATCAGCATACCAACTAGGCATACTTTTACCACTTTTAAATTTTTGTCTTTCAGGAGGTTTAACTATATTGGTTGGTTCTAGGTTTTTTAAACCTTTTAACCATAAACAAGTTTTCTTCTCAAAAGGATCACCAAACTCATAAGGTTGAATAATTTGATTAGGCTTTCTCCACTCTGTACTCATTACACCTACAGGGTTTTCAATAGCTATCTTATCGCAATTTGCATTGGCAAACATCATAAAAAACTTAATTGCTTCTTTTCTATCTTGATGTCTTTTAACTGCCTTATCTCCATACTTTTGAATGTTGAACCATCTGTTTCCTGTGACTGTTAAATAAGTACAAGGAGGAAATGAAATAATCATATCCCATTTTTCTTTTAATAGTTTACTGACATCTTGTTGTATATGCCATTCAGGATGACCTCCACTGCATTCTAATATGTCACAGCTATATGCCTCGTGACCTAACTTCCTAAATTCTTTTGTTACTGCTTGGCTTTCTTCACAAGCTACTAATATTTTCATTGTTTTAATATTTCTATACATAATTGGTGAGGTATTTTACTTCTTTCATAATTTCCTTTCATTCCTTGAGTGCCAGTCTGCGAACCTCTAGGTGCTGATACGTGGCAAGGCATACCATTTTTACACATTGGTCTGGGTTTCCAATCTAAATTATTAGTCCATATGTCAGTTGGTTTCATTCTAGTGTCTCCATACTGACAATACGTGACTGTATTTCTGTGCAACCCATCTACCACGCTCAACTTTCTTAATTTACCTCTTGGATTCTCCATATACCATATCAAATTAGGGTTGATACTTTTAAATACATTTATTATATATAAAGTTGCACTCACTATTTCTACTCCAAACATTGCGTTATCGCTTTTTGGTGTGTGGTCTTTGTTCCAATGCTTTCCAATACTAGCTACACTAAAATAAGTACAAGGTGGGCTTGCCCATATAATATCAGGAACAAAAGGAACTTTGTCTATATCAAAATCCCTTATGTCTGTAACATAGTCTATACCTGGAAAAGCATTAATGTCAGAAGAATAAACTTCATAATCTAACTCTTCACAAGCCTTACCCACACTTCGTGATCCCGCATACAATTCTAATACTTTCATATTGTTAATTTATCGTCTTTATACTCGTCATACTTTCTATCTTCATCTTCATACTCCTCTTCTGGAAGTAGTAAAAACTCTAGCTCATCAATGACTTCTTTTATTAAGTCATCACTTACATATAGTTCAAAAGTAGAAGTATATCCTGCAATGTAGTCCCCTGTTAATATATCTATCAAATCATCTTTTTTCATAAAGATATTTTCTTCTTCTACTATCCTTCCTACACTTTCATCCTTTAATACATATATTGGATACCCATCAGCAGTATATGAACTATATAAACTTACATCTGTTAAGTCTGTATGTTCATCTCTGATTATTACGTTGGCTATTTCTTTTATCATTTTTTAAAGTTTTTAAATAAAGTTCTTTTTCGTTCTTACAGTTATTATCTTTTATAGCTTGTTCTAACCATAGATCGCTATAATATATTATAAAGTCATTTTTCATATTCTATTATTTCTGTGTGTTCTCCGCACTCGGTGCATATGTCCGTCCATTTGATAGGCGCACCACAACATTCTGATTCTTCCATTTTATTTATTTTAATTTATGATTATATTTAAGCAGTAACTCTCTTTTTAATGGGTCTACTTTTCCATAAAGTATGGCATCTTTGCATATTTCATTTCTAAGATCAGTCACTCTTGTTTCTACATATCTTTTATGTAGTATACATCTATTGTATTTTTTAAAAAATTTCATACCTTTCTTTATTGTCTGCATAATCGCAAGATTCATTATACATATTTATATTATTGGATTCTAAGTAATCAGCAAAGTTGTTAAACCATTCTAACTGCTTGATTAATCTTTCCATTTTAGTTTTATCTATTTCTTTCATATCATTGTTATTATAAGCATAAGTCCAATTAAGACACATACGCAAAACATTATTAATAATCTCTCTTTCATATCTCTGCATCAAATCTACATTCATCTACATCAGGGTTATCGTCAAAGAATTCTTTTAACTGCATCCCTATCTCATAATCTGCATACTCTGACAGATTTTCAAGTGTTACATTGTGCCTTGCTAGTATTTCATCATTCCAGCCATTTTCTTTACTAAACATTTTCTCTACTTTGTCAATATGTCCTTTATGCTTAATAGCATCTAACTCTGCGCATATTTCTGCATAATTATCTCTATAAACTACATAATCTACATAGTTTGATTCTAGTTCGAGTGCGCCAAATCTTTCGTGTGCATCGCTACCTTGAACGGCAAACATAAATTTACCTTCAACATCTCCATTATAATATCTTCCCATTTTAATTTAATTTTAGTTTATATTCATTCGCTACTTTCTTAAGTAGTATTTCAACTGCCCATTTTTGATCCCTTGTCATTTCTTCAATAAATCCTTGTCCATATAGATATTCAATGGCATCTAAGCATTCTTCTTTTGTTACTTTATTTATCATTGTATTTGATTTGGTTTTTAATTAATACTTCTTTTTTAAACCATCTTTCAAGCTCCAGGAGTTGATCCATTGTGAATCCGTTTAATCTGTCTTTAGAGTAGTGCATCTTTGCAACTTCTTTACTGAACATTTTTCTGCTCAAGTGTTGTACGTTTCTTATTATATTTTCCATAACTGTTTTTTAATGTTGTTTATTTCTTTTAACTCTATATTGTGGCAACCCACTTTTAAAAGCCCGTGAAATGCATTAACAATGTATTTATTGTCAATCCTTGCACCAACTATTTGTTTAAGATCAATTAACTTTAATAATCTTTTGCCCTCTTCAATTGGTATCTTTACACCTTGTGAAGTTTCAATTATATTGTTGGCTTTATCTATTCTTAAAAAGTCTTTACCCGTTTGGTTGCTTAGCCAATTTGTTTCAAATGTTCGCCACTTTTTTAACTTCTTTTTAACCTCTTTTAATTTCTTTTCTTTGTCTTTTCTAGTTTGTTCTTTTACAACTTCCAATAAATTTTCTGCATTCTCTGTGAAGTCCTTATAAAGTTTTACTATTTGCCTGTGTTCTTTACCCTTTTTTGGCTTTTTAAAGTCCATATACTCAAAGTAACTTTTGAATAAGTTATTTATTGTTGTTGTATAATAAGAAGCCTTTAATCGAGTTCTAGAAAGTAATTTTAAAAGGTTCTTTAATTCACTTAAAACAAGTTCGGGATTTGTTTCCGTTTTAAAAAATTGTGTTTTATCCCTTGTTGCGTTT
>Ga0098038_1001439_pt1 | contig 10271 bp, 23 predicted proteins | sample 5B_taG_FD_75051 | JGI IMG/M metagenome (GOLD analysis project Ga0098038, IMG submission 75051) | Marine viral communities from the Subarctic Pacific Ocean - 5B_ETSP_OMZ_AT15132_CsCl metaG | ecosystem: Environmental > Aquatic > Marine > Oceanic | place: Pacific Ocean | collected 2015-01-08 | reverse complement strand
TCAGTAATTATTTTTCCGTCTGGACTAATTATGTAACGAACGGAGGTGTGTTTTGCCATGTGTGTGAATAGCAGTTAGTACTTATATTATGCAACTTTTTTGTTAAAAGTGAATAGATATAAGAGAAATTTATGAAAGGGGAGGCAGGATTTGCTTTTATACCTGCAACCGAGCGGCTCACCTAAGCATGTAGTGAACTCGGAACCTCAACCTCACTTGTCAGTGATTCACTAGCTTTAGTTTCCTAATGCCAGTGCGAGTACAACCTCTGGCTTGAGTCTGGTTAGCACGGCATGAGCCATAGACCATTACCAGAACTCCCACGTTAAGTAGATCTGCCTTAACGATTTAATTATGCACCAGTGGAAATTAAAAAATATAATTTTCGTGCGAAAGACCAACCCCTATTAACGAAAGTATATAGTTTCCTTCTCTTCATGCATGGCGTCTAGCTCTGCGTAAACATTGCACAAGGTTTTTTTAAGATTATCTGTTTTTTCTAATACAGCTAAATCGATCATTATTGCTTCAAGACCTCTCTTACAGTCACTAATAATTCTGCATTTAATTGTGCCGTGTTCGTGAGTCATGAATGTTAGGGTTTCAGAACTTTATTTTACCCTCTCTAAGATACTCTAAAATATTCTCTTAATTTTGTTGTTAGAAACGTTACTTAATATGTTTCCAAGTTTTACGTTTCATTAAGTCTTCAATAGCTCTAGTTTCGACTCCATAATCACATGCTAGTTCCCAAGATGTTAAATTTTCTTCGTTTTTACGTATATTTATAACGTCTGATACGGTTAATTTTGCATTTGGATAAGGAAAAGATTCAGTACCTCTAACTTTCTTTTCTACATGGACTTCTTTAGTTATAAATCTATTAGAACAGTCTAAGCAGCGTTGGTACCTGTAGGTTGCGGCTCCTTTAGGGTCAGTTGAAGTTACCCTAGTGTTGGTGCTTGAGCATTTAGGACAATACATTATTCTTTTACTGGTTTAAGCATTCCTTGAGTTTTATATTGAATTTTTGTATAACCATCTTCCACTATTGGATAGATCCAGGATCTTCTCTTTATTTTGTCTTCTTTTAAAGTAGGTTCACCAACAATAGTAAATTTTCTTTCATTTCTATATTGTAATTTTCCTTCTATTCTTTTCTTAGAATGAGATCTAATATCTCTATCAGTAATACCTAAACAAGCTTTTTTTCTCTCTGTAACTCGTTGATTTACTTTGTATAAAGGGAGGGAAGGGATTTCAGACATGGTGATTTAAAATGGTGAATAAATAAGGGGACTTACAAGTACATGCTTAGTGCTAGTCCTATGGGAGGCTCAATCCAGACCTCTTGGAACTACCAACACTCCTCAATGGGAACCATAATAGGGATCAATGAGAGGCTATATGACTTACACCAGTTAGCCCGACCAGTGTAATAGCATCATTAGGCAGCATGGTGGCAGGGTAATAGGGAACCCAACTCCGCCCCAGTGTTAAGGGTGTTTAGCGAAATTACGAAGCCAGATGTAGAGCAAGATAACTACACAAAGCCAAACGATAAAAGAAGTCATAGTTAGAAAGGTATGTTGTCCTGCTCTTGGCAGTGCTTGTCCCATGGGTGGACATATTTTTCAAAGCGATCTAAGTCACTAAGACTAGATCTAGGGATCTTGCCACTAGCGGGTTTTAATTTTTCTTTGACATAATCTTTGAAGGCATATTCCATTTCTTCTCCCCACATTTTCATAGGATCTTCTTCTCGTTGATACTGTATTAATAGCTTGATGACTTGCGCCATTGCTTTATCTGCACCAACTGCTGCTGAGAAGTTATTGTTTTCTCTAGCTGCTAGTCGATCTTGTTTGAGGTTATGCATTAAAGAGGAGATCATAAAGGTTTTATCATCAGGATCTACTGCTTGAACTAGTAGTTTTTTACCTTCTCTTACATACTCTCTAGCTTGTTGTGGTGAAACATCATAAACAGCAGCTAATCGTTGAACAACATTGTGACTTGGGTGTCCATCGGCAAGTAAAGTAGCTGCTCGCTCATAACGCTCCTGTAGTTGGTCTTTTGAGGCTCGTTTTTTTGTCATTTGTTGGGATTGGTGGTGTGTAAGTAAAGTGAGTACATTCAAAGAATTTGCAAAAGTGGTCAGCTTCTCTTATATCAACAGTTCTCCATCCAAGTTGTCTACCATAAACCATTATTTTTCCCTTATCATCTGCTGCTGACGCAGGTGGTAGGTGCTTTAGATCCATAGAAAAAATATCTTCCATAGCTAAAACATCTTCTTCAAAAGTTTCCATTAGCCGCCTCCTTGTATATATTGATGAGCATTTTCTAATTGTCCATCGATATACTTATTTATATCTACAAAAGCAGAATTTATATTTAGACGTTCAGCCATAGCTGCGTCATATGCTGCTTCATCAAGGTAGTCAGTTGGTCTAAGAGCAGTTGTACTAAGTAGTTTCTTAGTTTCGTTTAGTTCTTTCCTAGCTTTCCAAAGATCTTGAGCATACTTGATAACACGCTCACTATTCTTTTTAAAAGTTGGAAATGGAGCTGGCCTTTTAACTGTCTGGGTGTTGGTAGGGATGTGCATTGGATAGCGTTCTATTAAAAGATCTACTTCTCCTGGAGTGAAGTTGAATACATGTATTAAGTGATGAGAAACATCTTCTAATGTCCACTTGATTAAGTCACTAAAGGTATTAGTCATGATTGCCTCTACCTGTTCGTTAGTAGGTTTGCCAGTTAGGAGCTGGCGAAGAAGTCTTTCGTCCTTCTTATCTGAGTCGGTTTGTACGTAAGTCATTGTATGAAGGTATCTTCTTAAGGTGGAGAATACCTATTAATTAGAGCAGCGTCAGGTAGTGTTACTTTTATCGCTGTCAAATTGAAATATTGTTTTGATCTCATAGCACCACTCGTTCAGGATGGGAGTCGGAGTAGGAGTCAGAAATTAAATTTTTAGCTTCTTTTTGAGAGTAACTCCAAACGTGGCAGGTGTAATTACATAGGAGATTAAAATCTCTGTCATCGTGCAATTCTTCTTGGTATCTATCAATCAAGATTGTTCCTTGACGAGTAAACTCCATAAGATTATCTTCAGGCACAACATTAGTTATGTGTGGAAGGAGAGCATAGGCTCTTTGAGCAAGTCCGTGATTAGTCATAGTTTTAATTAAGAGGTTGTAGTTGGATTGACCATCCATCTAAGGATGATAGAGGGAGACCGAGAGTTCCCTCCATTAGTTCTCCTTCTCCGTCATATTCCTCAACGTGGAGTATTGGTTCAAGGAGGTTAGTTGGTGAAATGTTTAGGGCTAAGCCAATACATTTAAATTCAGAACCATGTTCGTTAGTTACGATGGCTCCTTTAAGAGCATCAACACTAACTGTTGAGTTGGAAGAAAGTTTCATTCTTCTTCCTCCTCTGTTTGTGCTGCTACTGCCTCCTCTTCTGCTGCTTCATGTTTTTTCCTTAACTCGTCATAAATATCTTTAAGTTTTTCACTTTCCATTACATATAATTTACGTGTTCTTTCTTCATCTGCTTTTAATTTTGGAATTTGATCTTCCAACTCAATGATCTTTCTAAAGGTATCTCTCTTAGCTGCACGTAATACATCCAGTGACGTTTCCAAATTTTCATATATTTCTGTCTCTGGGTCCCACATTCCAAGGTAGTTTTCTGCAAATCTTTTTTCTTTCTTACCAAGAACTCCTCCAGATTCAAATCTTAATTTGAGTTCGTTTAGGATTCCTAGTGCAGCATCATGCGTAGTTGAATATTGAGTCTTGTACTTAAGATCAGTTTCAATCTCGCTTAATTTAGCTCTAACGGCATCGTGTACTTCATCAGCTTTTTTGTACTCAGGGTACTGAGCTGCTACTTGTTCTTTCCATTCATAAAAACAAGGAAATTCTTTTTGGATTGTTGTTGAGGTCAAGGTAATAAATGCAAGTGTGTTAGTAGGATCAATATTCGTCAGGGAACATGATCGTTGTATGGCAAAGATCTACATTATCGGGGTCGTTTCCGTATCCACTGGTGATAATCCAAATGGTTTTACCATCGAAGGCATCATCATATGAAGAAAGAAGTCTCCCGCCAGCTTCATTTTTAAATGCAAGATCGTTTAGTTCACGATCTTCTTTACAGAGGTCGCCCCAATCTGTAGAGATGTGTCGGCTGATTAGACGTTCCAAGATTTCTCCTGGAACTGGTCTAATACCTGTAGTGCCTACAATGCGTCCGAACTTTTTAATGTGTGCCTCTGCATCTTTCAGGTAAGAGGGACGTGGGATGTCGGCATCCAATTCATCTAAATGATTCATTTCTTACCTCCTTTTGCTTTAGGTTCGTAATATTTCATAGCTTTCTTAATGTCACATATGTCTGCTGATCCATCCAATTTTGCTCTATCTTTATCATTCTTTAATAGCTTTGATGCATGCTTGATTTTATTCTCTTCGACTTGGATTGCATCGGGAAATTTATATACATTTGTAAGACTGTTCTTAAAGTATGCGGTTTTCTTTTCGTTGTATAAGTTTGATCCATTACCTTCTTTAGCTTCTAGTTTTTCTAGTTTCTCAATAAAGTATGTCTTTAACTTTGTTTCTCGTTCATCTAGAGCAGCTTTATCTTTTAGAAATTCAGTGTACTCTTCAAATTTGATTTCTAATTCGCTGCGAGTGTCAACTACTGGTGCTTTAGGAGCAGCAGTTCTAGTTGGAGCTGGTTTTCCTTGGTTTGGAGAGTGTTGACCACGCTTAGATCCTTTTACTGAACCTGCACCAGCTCGTGTAGCAAGCTTTGATTTGTTGCTACCTAATTCTTTTTTGATTCGGTTTCTGTTTGGCATGATTTTAAAAAGTGAGTGTGTACTAAGAGCCAGTTAAGGCAAGAGTTGGTGTAGTTCCTTCAGTCTGTTTATTGAGAGAGACTGACGATCCTGCGTTAGAACCATCGTTGTAACCTTCACCACCCATAGTGTACCTAACGGCTCTGCGTCTGCATGGATAATTTACATTTAGAAACTTTTGTACAGCAGTGCGATCTCTAGCGTTTTTGTTGATTAGGATTATCCCAGTAGTGTTACTTGCTGGAATACCTTCTTTCTCTTGATCTTTCTTCTTCTGTATTAGTCGAGTCCTTACTTCATTAGAAAAGCCTTTCTTCCATTGATCTCTATATTTTGGATTAGATCCTGGATTTTCTTTCTTAGCTTTCCAACTAAGATCTTCCATGACTTCTAATAAGTAATCACTATAAAGTTCAATCTGTAGCTGGTTTCCTTTTGTTGCTAGGATCTCTAACCGTTTCTTGTGGAAAGTGGAGTAGCTGGTCTTGTCTTCACGAGTAATGATTACTACACCGTTGAAGTACTTGGCTACTGCCTGAATGATGATGTTGTAGCTGGGGTCTTGCTTACGAAACTTCTTACCGTAGTAAAAAGCTATTACCTCATCTCTTTCAGGGTCGTAGTCAGCAGTAACTTCAGTTGGTGCTACTCCGTACTCTCTACATAGCTCTTCAAATTTGTGAAGTGCATTAGTTGCCTCATGCTCGTTGTTACTCTTGGAGAGTCTCAACATCTTTGCGAGTTTAGATTTGATTGATTCAGGGTTAATCATGAGTTTTCCTCCTCATAGCCTTGTCCATTGTTCATTTCATCGTAAATTCGATCTGGATTGTATTTTTTAATCCAATCAGAAACTGCATCCTTTATTGCACCAGCTCTGGTTAGTTCAGTTTCATCATCTTGAACGCAGAGCCACTTACGGATGGCATCTACTGTTTCTACAGTTTCATTTTCTAGACGTAGTGAAATAACAGTTGTTGTTGAAACTTTTGTTTTCTTTACTTTCTCTCGGTGGTAAGTTACTCCACCTACTACAACTGTGTCAGGAGCAGCTTTCTTTTTTGTGATTGTTTTAGCTACTGGGTTGTAATCTGCATAAGGACTGCAAATGTAATCAGAAGGTTTAGGTAGTTTGTAGATGTTTCGGAGTAGGTTGTTGCTGTCAGTCATAACGATAGGCTTAGGTAGTGGTGATAACTCAGGGTGATTTATTCTTCCTCCTCTAAGATTCGTTGTATTTCTTTTTCTTCCTCTTCTGTATATTGACCGCAAGTGCATTCCATATCATCTGAAATTTCATCACAGAAATCTACGAAAGTTTCACTTTTTTCAACGACAGTCTTTGCTAAGGCAACGACAACATCTTCTAGATCATTTTCTAGAGTTACGACTGCACAAGCTTCTTTTAATCTTTTAATTGCATTCCAACGATCATTACCTAAGACGTTGAACTGAGCTTTTTGTAATTCTGTAAGTGGCATGGTTAAATTACCTGAAAAATGAGTGTAAGTGTGTGAGGAGAAGGGGCAGCGTTAGCTACGCCAAACCCCTTTCTTCGTTGTCAACTGCAAGGATATCTGGCCTCACAATTGAAGAACGTTTGATGACGTTCAGCATCTCTCCTACAGGAGGTGACTGAGTTATAAAGAACCGACTAGTTTTCTGTTCTTTCACATGAAGGTTGTAAGCCTTTATGAAATTGTTGACTACTAATTGGTCTTTATTCATCCCTGTACCTTTTACTTCCCACCTGCCACGACTAGCTAGTTGGTTCCTAAAAGATAGGATTGGAGAACTACCATCTAGATTTGCACCTGACTTTATAAGTCCCCAGAATTTCTCTAGCTCTGTAGCTTTCCAGCCTTTATCCATTGCTATCAAGCTAAAGCAAGTAGCAGCAGATATGCTGAAGTGAGGAAAACCCCTGTGACTACTAGAGATCACTGGTAGAAGTGAGTTTAATTCGTAAAGCTTTTCACGATTAAGCTTACAAATATCTTCAGGACTGGCTTGAAGACCATTTCTACGGTTAAATTTGCCCCACTGTTCTTGAGGGACTTCCTTATATAGGTAGTACAACTTGAGAGTTGCACCTATACGGTGACCATATTGCCTGACTCCATCCGCTTGAAGGATGTCTCCAGTTGTCCTGATCGATCCTGAGTCTATGAACTTAAACATATTTGGATCGCAGCCAGTAGCAACCGCCATCTCAATAGTTATCTTCGGGTTTGTTTCCCCTGCTTTGACTAGAGCATGTAACCGATGCTGACCATCAATGACATTCTGGTTAACATCAATAGCGATCCCTTGATGTGTATGATGGAAGCCTCCGTTAAGCATTAGCTTGGCGTAAGACCTCACCATGTCACGCTTCAAACTCCTGTTTAGAGTTGTTGTCCGATTTAGAAGCTCCTTAGCTTTAAGAGGAGTAAGGAGTATGTTTTGGGTTTGCATGAAAGCTTTTATTTGTGCAAGTGAAGTAAACATAAATGTTTACGGTGTAATCGTCAAGAAAATTAGAAATTGCTGAAGCTTTTCTTAACAATTAGAGTTAGGAGTGGTGTCCTATTGAAGAGATTTCCTAATCCAGGACTGGAGTCTTGGCTCGCTGAAGGGGTGTGGTGACTCCTTAGCTTTTTTGAATCTTTGGATTAGTGCTGCGACTGACACAGAGCCTTCAGGTGGGAGTTTGCACTCCCCTAATGCTCTGATTATTATGTCCAGCTCCTCTGGAGTTAGTTCATTGAGACTCATTCCAATCCTCAAGAGTTTTCCTTAAGTCAGGGTCAATCATCTTCTCTAACTTCTCCATGTTCTGTTGGAGCTGGGTGTTAGCTAACTCATCTCTGATTTGTTTAGCCATCCTTGCTGGAGTGATGTTCAGATCATGTAAAGCAAATTGGATTAAAGCTTTTTGAATAATCTTCCATTCATTTACGGAAAATTGAAGTTCTAATTGTTCCTCGGAAGGTACAAAGTCTTCAGGAAATTGAAATTTCATAGTTGTTCCATTGCGTGATAGGAGGACAAGGTGTAGGGCATCTTCGCCCTTTCTTCTTCTTGTTTGTTGATGACCTGCTGTAGGAGGTCTATCTTTTCTTCAGTTAAGCCAGCCACATACTCTTCGATTACTGACTCAAAAAGTACGTAGTCCCTTTGCATTGCTCTTGCTAGGAGGACAGAAAATTCCTCTAGGTCATCTTCACTCATGGTGTCATCCGAGATAGTGAATAATTAATGCTATCTGTATGCAAAATACAGCCTTTTTGTAGGGTGTCCAGCGATACTTAATAGAAGTTTCAGTCATTAGTAGGAGTCATTTCAACGTAGTTAACGTCATAGATTTTCTTCTTCCAAGTAAATCTAGGGTCATCCATGTCAGGTTGCTGTATGAACTCTGCTGCCTCCTCCTCAGTCTCTACGATCATGTGACCGAGGTTTACTTCTCTCCATGTGATTTGATAAGGCATGTTATTACTCGTCAGTGTATGGATTGTGATTATCATCAGGTCGGTAAGGCTCGTCTGGTTCATCATCCTCCTCCTCTGTGTGAAATATGATTGCAGTTCCCTCCCTCCCACTAAAGTCATCAGTTTCCCAGTCAGTAGGGCAATCATCAAGGTGCTTATACAACCAATCAATTAGTTGTTGTGATGTGCAGGTCAATTTTTTACTCATGCTCTCACCTCCACAGGTATAGGCACTAGGTCATTGACTTCATCTTCACACTCGTCTTGCCACTCCCACATAAGGAACTCATAACCCATCTCACATAACTTTTCATAGATGGCGTCTGGAGGACACCAAGGGGTAACAAAAGTCAGGTGGACTAAGTTAGCAGCCTTTTGATAATCAACTTCAACTTCATGTATGTCCCACTTGCAGCCCCAGTGTCCACACCTCCATTGATACCAGCGATCATCCTGTCTGCTGCTACTAGGCCAGTTCCAAGTGATATGTTCTTCTCCATTAGCAAGCTTCATTACTTCCTTTTCAGGTAGCTCACCTTTCTTTGCGACTGTCTCGCCGTTGTAGCCTTTTATATCTTCTTTTGCTGGAATGTTAGGCCAGTCTGGTTGAGGTATTAAATGATTGAAGGGTGCTTCATTTCTGAAGATGTCAGCCAACTCCTCCAACTTGTGAGGGTTGTCAGCGGTTACCGTTACATTGTTGGTGATCCAATTTGGCATGATTAAACTCCGATAGGTTTGCGTGTTGGTGGGTACAAAATGTTGAGGGACTTATATACCTAAGTAATGCCCAGTTTATTTAAGGAATGATTCCTTCTTCTATGTTTTCAATCTTGAAAGGTTCAGATTCTAAAATCTCGAAGTAACAATGGTCTTCAAGATCATCTCGCATTTGATCTGCATCTTTGCGGTGGAGTTCAAACTCCTTGCGAGCCTCCTCTTCACTGTGTGCCTCAAGCCTGAGGTATAAATGATTTACTTCTTTGATATAGAAGTGATAGCTTTTCATGTCGAAGTCAGTCATAGTTTTACCTTGATAAGTTTGTAAGGTCATTGTGACCTGTTGATGAAGTTATAAATGAAATTTGATGCGAAAGACCAAATTACGTGCGAAAGACAAGAACCACATTGTTTTACTCCTCCTCTTTGGTGCGATGGGTGTCAAGGATTCCTCCGTCCTCTACGCTCTGAACTAGCCAATTCTGGTCACCAGTTAGGAAGTCCATTGTTTTATCTAATAGGCTTGAAAGATCTTCAGGGGATACTTTCTCACCGCAGTTGACATCAAAATAAATTCTCATGGTGTTGCTCCTATAGGTTTAATAATTGAGGGAGACTATCTCCCAGATACGACTAAATTCTTTTAGCCATTGTCTCTGTGCCTCGTTTAACTCTGCTGTAGCTAGTAGGTCGTCGGCTGATAAAGGCTCTAACCCCTGCCTCTTGCAGTAGTCCTTATGAAGGCTCGTTAGATATTCAATTGTGGTGTCAGTTGGGCTAGTGATAGACATGAGTTGATGGATTACATGAAGGGTGTCAAGGTTAGTCATTATCAATGGTGATTACAGGGGCAAGAGTTTCCTTTAGTTCTCTGTTTGGATTAACTAGAGAGGTTGCACCTCCGTCATTGCATTCATCATCTTTACTAGGAATTAGCCAAGTACCATTTTCTAGCATCATCATGAGAGGGCAGCAGTACCAGCCCCAGTCTTCAGCCTCGGTCTTGGTCATGTAGCGTACTCTGACAATGCGTTGACCTAATATCTCAGGGGATAGGCGGTTCTTCCATTGCTGTCTGAGTGAGTTTTGAAACTTCTTTTGTTTCTCAAGGAAGTTAGCTACCTCTGAGTTAGACAATGGCTCAGTTGATGCCTCGTTAGCATCTTTCTTTGTAGTCTTTTTGGATGATTTCTTAGTA
>Ga0098038_1001436_pt1 | contig 10297 bp, 14 predicted proteins | sample 5B_taG_FD_75051 | JGI IMG/M metagenome (GOLD analysis project Ga0098038, IMG submission 75051) | Marine viral communities from the Subarctic Pacific Ocean - 5B_ETSP_OMZ_AT15132_CsCl metaG | ecosystem: Environmental > Aquatic > Marine > Oceanic | place: Pacific Ocean | collected 2015-01-08 | reverse complement strand
TTGAGATATGTTTTTGCCAAAGTTCTTTACTAACCTATCAAAAGTTCCTTCTTTAGGTGTTATAAACTCTCTTTTTGGCACTTTTTTTCTAGGAATCATTGAATTTGGTGCTGTATTATAACCTTTGTTATGCAATGCTCCATATAGATTCATACTGATTGAGGCTGTAGTCTTAAACTCTTTAACTTTTATACTATTATAAAGTCTTCCTGATGCAAATAAAGGTGGAGAGCCAAGTTGCCCTCTTTTTCTTCTTATATCTTTAGTGGTTTGACTAATATCAGGCTTTACTTTGCCTTCAAAAATATTACTCTTAATATTTTTACCTGTTTGAGTAGTATAATCTATCAGCAATTTTTTTATCATATTTGGCATTTCTTTTGCCAAACGACCTGCATCATAAGTTACCTTAGCCTCTATTTGCTTCTTACTCATCAATCTCCTCAACTTCTTCTTCTAATTCAGGTGCTTGCTCTACAGGTTTGCCTTCCATTGCAGCATAATGAGGGTCTTCCATAAAATCTTTGTTGTCTTGTATGATTTTTGCAGCCTCATCTTTAGTTAAGTCTTTATTATAAGACATAAGCAGGTCAATTTCATTAATCATGTGATGTTTTAGCCTATGTTCGTCTAGCATTATCTGATCTTGAACAGTTTTTGGATATTCAGGCTCATTAAAGTCTAATTTTAGCATTTCAGGTAGTCTAATGTTGTTATATTCTGCTATATGTTTCTCAATATGATATAAATCATGCTCATACATATTCCAAAGCTCTAAATCGTCTTGATAATCTTCAAATCTCTCTAAATCTTTGATTTTTAGTGCGATTCCACTAGGAGTTTCGCCACCATCTTGTGCAAATTGCACATATAAGTGATTATTTTGTGCCACGAGGTCTAATTGGAACTTAATATTCTCAATTACAGCTTCAATATCGCCTTGTGGAGATGCAATGTCGTAAGTAGCACCTTCAGGAAGGTCTAATATTTGGTCTGAACCTGCTCTTTCAATTCTTTTATCGCTATCAACCCCTGTCATAAATGGCTGACCAAACATTTGGAATCTAAGTCCGAGCTGCATCTCTGTCATTGCTATATTTACCTGCTCATTACAATCAACAATATCAACTGCTCCGTCTACAAAAAACTCGTCTATTTGTTCTTCTCTGTGAGTAAATAAGAAGGGTATAACACCATATCCATGCTCATATTCTTCTACAATGTTGCCATCTTGGTCGTATTGAGCATAAATTGACTCATCCCAGTAAGCATATTCCATTTTATCAGTATACGAAGTGTCTTCAGGTTGCATTAAAAGAGGATACATTATCGCAGCAGGTGTGTATGGGTCTTTAAGATGAACATCAAAATAATAAACAGGTCTATAATCAAAATGAGGTCTTCCATGCGACTCTTTATAAATAACTTGAGTTGCAACAGTACCAATCAAGCGAGTCATACGTTCAATATGCTTCATTCTAGCATCTTTCTTAACAGTTAATTGGTCATATTGAGGACTTACATTCCTATTTGCACCAACTGTGTATATTCTGCTCATTTTATTTATAAATCTTCTTGTAAAATTAGCATTATAAGGTGGTATTTCTTGAAAGGCTGCAGAGTTAAAGTAATTATGAATGTATTGATTGGTTGCATTACCTCCATAATAGTCTAACATTCGCCTTACCCAATGCCTTCTGCTCTTTTGATTTGCTAGTTTGTTTTCTTCTATTGATTGTTTTATTATTTCTTCTACTGTTATGTTCATCTTGTCCTCACTTTAAATTTTCTTTGCTTGATTGGAAATTGGTTTATAAAAAAATATCTTAACATATCTGTTCCATGATCGTGATAACCATCTTTTAGTGGTTCAGGTTTTAAGTCTTGTCCTTCTTTTGCTTCAGGATAACGATAGTTTTCCAAATCTTCCATCATACCTGTACATTTTTTATTAACATGAAAAAATCTTTGATTATTTGCATTTTCTATAAATCCTCTGACGTGAGATACGCCTGAAGATATATTTCTTGACACTTTATCTCTTTTGGTGTGTATAACGATTCCTTTTCTCCTAAAAATCTCTATATCTCCTAAACCTGATTGACCTTGAGCCTGTTTTCCTGCAGGGTCGCCATAATATTTAAGAACATTATATGGTTTTGCCTTAATTTTCAAGGCTAACTCGTCTGTTTTAATATTTGTTTTATGTAGTATTTCGTCTATCATATTTATATGCCACATACCACCAACCCTATACACCTGAAACCATCCGACTGCAGGCATACGATAACCAAAGTCAATAGAGCAATAAGTAGCAAAGTTTGGATTATATGGATAATGCCCTGTATCTAAATCTCTTTCAAACGGATAAACACGACCTGCAAATGAAGTAAATCTTGCTCCATACTCTTGGTCAAACATCTCCTTACTCATATTCCTTTTTCTTTCAAGGATAAATGGGTCTTTTTTCCCGTCAGGGAAGGCAAAATGGTTATCCCACGAAGGGGCTTGATGAGATTCCCATAAATCATCTTCTTTGCCTAAGAGAAATAAATCGTAAACAAAATTGAATCCTTCAGGAGTCGTGATGAATATTGCCTTCCCTTTTCTATCGGAAAGAGTTGGCGATAAATACATATCCCATATTCGCCTTTTTACTTTAGCAGCTTCATCTATAACTAGCAAGTCCAAACCTTCTCCAACAAGAGAGTCAGGATTGTCTGCAGACTTAGCTTCTACAGTTGTGCCCCATTTAAATTTTATAAATCTTTCTTTTTCAGAAGCTCTTATAATATCGTTAGCATGACCTATTACCATATTCTTCCAAACCTCTCTAAACATAAGATCTGCTTTATCGTATGACAATCCTACTAACCATATTTTTTTATCAGGCTGAGAAGCGTAATAAGTTGCCTCCATCGCTGAAGCTGTAGTCTTTCCAAATCTTCTACCACATACCATGACAAAAAACCTTGCACTATCCTTTTTAGGATAATGTAACTTGGTTTGACCATAGTGAGGTGTGTACCCCATGAATTCAAACCATTTCTTTTTATAATCTAATTGCGAGTTATTCAAAAATTTGCAAAATTTCTAACTTTAATTTAAGTTATATGCGTAAATTATGCAAAAATTTGTATAGTTGCAGCTTTTAATAACAAAAAGGAGGACAGTATGTCCGAAGAAAATACACAGGCAGCGACCGAAGCAGTAAGTGAAAGTCCTGCTACAGAAACTACTCAAACTGGCTCAAGTGAGCAGTATATTGCAGAAAGCAAAAAGTACAGAAAAAGAGCCCAGGATGCTGAAGCTCGTATTGTTGAGTTAGAAAAAAAGTTCACACAGCAAGAAGAAGCTAAACTAAAAGAAAAAGAAGATTTTAAAACCTTATACGAAAAGGCATCTTCTAAAATTGATAGTTTATCTTCTAATGCTGATAAGTGGACACAATATGAGGAAACTAGAAGGGCAACCTTATTAGAAAACCATCCTGAAGAAGAAAGAGAGCAATTATCTAAATTAGATTTGAGCACTCTTGAATTTGTTACGAGTAAAATTAAAAATACAAAACCCAATGCTCCTGAAGCCATAGGAAGAAGTAAAGCTCCAGTAATTGATAAAGAATGGAAAGACATGACAGATGCTGAGAAAAGAGCACATTACCAATATTTGGCGACAAAGGGTAGAGGGTAAAGGAGAAGAAAATGGCATTAGCCCCTACAAATAACGTAGCACTCGCAGGTGGATTAAGAGACACAGGCGTTGATTCTACACTACAAAACTTCATACCTGAGGTATGGGGTGCATCTATAATGGATTATATGGAAAAAAACTTAGTCTATGGTGCTTTGGCAAATGATATGTCAGGCATGGTAGCAAACGGTGGAGATAGAATCCATTTACCAAAACATACAGAAGTTACTGCAAGCGACACTTACGGTGGTGGTACTGTTGCTGTTGAAACACTAATTGACAGCCCTTTAGCATTTGATGATTCAACTGCTGCAGAAGGAGAGTATACTCTTGATATTAATCAAGCAATCCATAGTGCTATTGCAATTACTGATGTAGCTAAACAGCAGTCATCTTACGATGTAATGAATCTTTATACATCTAAATTAGGATATGCTTTGGCTAAAAAAGTAGACCAGTACATCGCTTTAAAATTATTTGAAGAAGTTGCATTTAATTATGCTAACGGTACTGATGATGGAAATCAAGCAGGAAACACTATTGAGCTAAATACAACACATGATTCATACGATATTATAGCAGCAGGTGTTTCTAACATGATGGAAGCAATTTACACAAACGACTCTACAATGGATGATTACGTTATGGTTTTAACACCAAAATGTTACTCAAGTTTGTTTAAATTAGCTGACTTTGCTAGATACGATGGTGTTGGTAATTCATTTGGTAGTGAAGTTCCATTAATTAGTGGTTTCGCAGGTAAACTTGGTGGCGTTGAAGTTATTGTTTCTAATAACTTTATGCACTATGGTGCAGGCTCAGGTACGGCTGCTCAATCTGCTACACCTGTTGGAAACTTTAGTGCTAACGGTGTAAGTGATGAGTCAGAAGTATTACTTGGATACTTAATACACAAACAAGCCCTACATATTGCTTATGCAAGTGGTATGAAAGGTAGAGTTCAAAGTGATTATCACTTACCTACATTATCTACAAGATTTGTTGCAGATAGTGTTTATGGTTGTTTAGCTATAGGTAGCACAACTGCAGGAAACAGAAAAGTTTTCGCACTTGTGAGTCCTGCTTCGTAAGAAGGTTAGCAAATAATAAATAGTATATGGGGGCTTTTGCCCCCTTATACTTTAATCAAGGAGATTTAAATGGTAAAAATGGAAAGTCCTAACAGAAAAGGAAAAATAAAAATTTTTAAAGATGCTGATGAAGAAGCAGCAAAAAAATTAGGTTGGACAGAGGTTGGAAAGAAGCCTGTAAAGAAAACTAAAAAGAATAAAAAATGATACCTGACGAACTACAGAATATTGTAGAAGACATAAAAAAACACGAAGGATTCAGATCTAAAGTTTATAAGTGTACACAGGGATATGATACCATTGGATATGGCTTTGCTATCAAAGATTTAATAATAGATGAAGATGTTGCAACATTGATATTGTTAAGGAAGTTGCATACATTACTAGAAAGAATTACTATTGCATTTCCTTGGTTTAAAGATGTAGATGATAAGGCGAAAGCAGTTGTTGTTAATATGTGCTATCAGCTTGGCATAAGAGGCTTTTCTAAATTTAAAAAAACAATTTATTATTTAGAAACAGGGCAGTATGAAGAAGCATCAACAGAGATGCTTGATTCGCTTTGGGCAAAGCAAACTAAAGGCAGAGCAAAAGAGCTTAGTAACATCATCGCATCTATCCCCTCTGATTAGGAAATTTCAAGTTTTTACATTAAATTACCTCAATAAATTTTGAGGAAATCTATGCCTAAAAACCAATACGCTGTAAAGAAAAGGGCTATAGTTACGCCTGACAAACATTTTCCATTACATGACCAAAAAGCTATTAATGTTGTTTGTAAGGCTATAGAACAAATAAAGCCTGATATATACATTGATTTAGGCGATACTGGAGAATGGTCATTATTTAGCAGGCATCATTGGAAGAATAAAGAAAAGCCACCATTAGAGGTTTTGATTCCAATGTTAGACAAGGAGATAAAATCTGTTAATAATGGAATGGATCAGATAGATGAATCCCTGGATGCTATAAAGTGCGAGGAAAGACATTTTATACAAGGTAATCACGAACTATGGTTAGATGAATTTGTTAGTAAACATCCTTATCTTTCAGAGTACATGACTGAAAATGCACTTAATTTAAAAAGTCGTGGATATAAATACTGGGAATATATATCTGATAAAAAATTAAAGATTGGTAAGTTGAATTTTACTCATGGCGATTATGTACCAATACATCACGCTAAAAAACACTTATCAGCATATAAAGAAAATATAATGTATGGTCATACTCATGACTTACAAAGATTTACAGAAACAGGTTTAGGTGGCACACAGAGTGCTTGGAGTTTAGGTTGCTTAAAAGACACAAAGTCAGATAAGAATAAGTGGATGAGAGGCAATCTAAATAATTGGAATCATGCTTTTGCTGTCGTTGATTTTTTTAACAATGGCGATTTTAAAGTAGAAGTAGTAGAAATAATAAATGGAAGAACTACTCTTTGGGGCGAGTATATTGACGGAAGTGAGAAATAGTGGATTGGTTAGAGCTGTTAGAAAGATATGGTGTGCCTCTTGTTGTTGCTGCAGCATTTTGGTGGTTTATACAAAAGCAGAACAAATACATACAGGAAGAATTATCTAAAGAATTAAGAGAGTCTTTTTCAAGAGTAGAAGGTATTATAATAAAATTAATTGATCAACAAAAGTTAATGCAACTAGGTCAAAAAGGAATTGAGAGCAGTTATAAGTCATTGGTAAACATTATAACAAAGTTATATAAAGATGAAAAAAAATAATACTGAAGAATACAGAAATAATATAACTATTCATTTAACTAAGATATGTTCTGATATTGAACATATAAAAGAAAAAGTTAATGATAATAATAAACATTTATTAAGATTAAACGGTAGAGTTAGAGAGAACGAAAATCAAATTTCATGGATTAGAGGTGTAGGTAAAACAACTTTAGTTATTGTTGGAGTTTTTTTAAGTTGGTTAGGTATTAAACAATGATACAAGGATTGATAGTTAAGAAAGTTATAGAAATTGTAGTAAAAAAACTACTGAAAGAATTTAAGTTAGATAAAGTAAAAAAGTATGTAGAAGAACCAAATGAATTGGATAGGCAAGTTAAATCATTGCAAAAGAACATTAGTAAATATGGTAAATACATAGAACAAGTAGAGAAAGACATTGCAATCCTTAAAAAGTTATCGCACCCTAAGGCAGATTTTGTCTGTACTGGATGTGGATGTAAAGCAAAACGAATAAAAAAGAAAACTAAAAAATAAGGAGATATTATGGGATTCTTAACATCAAATTGGGAATATGTACTATTAGCAGTTTATGTGATTGAGAAGGTGGTAAAACTAAGTCCTTCTAAAAAAGATGATGTCATTTTTGATATAATCATAAAGCCTATTGTTGAAAAAATGAAAGGCAAGTAATGCCAAGAGCTCGTCTACCTCAACTACAATCTATTACTGATGGTTCTTTTGAACCTGCTAGAAAAAATCCTATATCATTAGCAGAAGATAGTTTTTTAGACGATCATCAAAAACCCATAAGAATTGGGGAGAGTGCATCTCCCCTTTCTTTATCCAAAAATCAAATAAGAATAGATGGAGATTTTCATCTTGAGGGTAATCTTAAAAACCCTTTACTTCAAACTGATTTTGAGTATTTAGAATTAAGACCTGAAGAAAATGTAAGATTTACATCAAAAAACTCTACAGGTTCTTTAGATTTGTTTATTTCAAGTGGTACTCCATTTTTTGTTGCATCAGGCTCTAATTTTAATTTAACAACATCTACAGCAGGTATTTTTAGTTTTGGTTCTTTAGGCAACATATCAATGTTTACTTTTGATGTTGTAAATTCTAAATTTTTAATACAAGATGCTGACGACTCAGGAGATTCATTTAGTATACAAACAAACACTCATGGAGCTACTGATATAATTACAGTAGATGATGATGCTACTGCTGCACACTTAGTTGTAGATATAGATGGAGATATAACTTTAGATGCTGCAAGTGGAAATATAACTGCAAAAGATAATGGTGGCAATTATACACCTTCTTCTGATTATCATGTAGCAACTAAAAAATATGTAGATGATAATGCAGGTGGTGGAGGTGCTTCAGCGTTAAATGATTTGTCAGATGTATCCTATTCAAGTGGCGATTTAACTATTACTTCATTAGATACTATTATAGCAGGAGGAGATTTAACATTAGATGTAGATGGAGATATTAACTTAGATGCAAATGGTGGTTTTATTAATTTAAAAGATGATGGCACTACTTTTGGGTTATTTTCAACAGCAGGTAGTAAATCAGGATTAATCTTGTATGAATCTGCAGGTGCAAGCACAAATGATTTTTTCTTTATATCTACTTCTGCAAATGGTGCTACTTTAATTTCAACTATTGATGCAGCAGGCACATCTGCAAATTTAACAATAAATCCTGATGGAGGATTAAATTTAACCCCTGCTACAGAAGTCAAATCAGATACTCCTTTAAAAATTGCAGAAACTGCTAATGCTCTTACAGATACAGCAGGGTATGGGCAAATATGGGTTGATTCACAAACTCCTAACTGTTTAGCATTTACAGATGATGCAGGCACAGATATAATTGGTGTAGGTAAATATCATTATGAAACTAAAGTAATAGGATATGCTGCTTTTCAAACAACAAGTATTTTACCCATAACAGGATATGTTTTTGAGGGAACAACTGGAACATCAAGAAATGAGTTTTTAGGATTTTTAGCACCTTATAATTGTAGGATAGAAAAATTTTGTTTTAGGTCTGAAATAGCACAAAATGGTACATTAATCTTAAGAGTTGTAGAAGCACAAGATGAAACAGAAGTACCTGGTACACAGATTTATAGAAAAGACCATACTATAGATATTGCAGATGATACATTTTTAGATTTAGACATGACAAGTCCAGGATTAGGTAGCGATTTTGCACCTATGACTAAAGGAAGATTGTATAGTTTTCAAATAACTACACCATCTAATTCTGCTGATACAAATGTAACTATAGTGTTTAGGCATGATATAACAAGTTAGGTAATTTGTGGTAAAAATTTAATTGTATTATATTATAACAAAGAATAAGGGGCAAAAATGCAAGATATAGATAAAGAGCTTGATAAATTAAAAGAAATGTTAAAACAGTATGAGCAAGCATATATTAAATGTATGGGTGCTATAGAGTTTTTAGAAAAGAAGAAAAAAGAAGGCTCAGAAAAAAAAGAGGATAAATAATGGCAAGTTTTACAGGAAATGCTTTAAAAGATGTATATAAAGATATACTACATACAAGCAATTCAAATTCAGGTATATCTACTACGATAAAGCAAATAACCTGTGGAGATGGAGATACAACAGCATTACACTTATCTAATAGAAATTTAAAGGTACAACCTGCTGCTGACTCAACAACTAATACTGTTATTTTTGATGCTGATGGTAATGCTTTACTAACCGTAGATTCTACTAATGATATAGTAAAAGCAGGTTTAGGACAGCATACTGTTAATACACAGTATCATCAGTTTGGTCTTTTTGATTTTAGTCCAACAGCAAATGAGCATCATGCTATGATGGCTAATGTTGGTATGCCTGAGGTAAGTGTATATACAGGAGAAGCAAATGCTTCTGCTTGGGGTGGTACAGGAACAAATCCTGCTACATCTCTTACATTATCCTCTGCTTCTCACGAACTAGTGCCTGCATTGTGGATGTTACAAGGTAATATAACTATAGATGAAGTTCAATACATTATGGGTTCTGATGCTGCATCTACTGTAAATATTCATATTATGCAGTATGATATAGTAACAGGAGCAGGATCTACTGCAGGAGATTTATCAAATGGTGTAGTATTAGCACAAACAGGTTCTGCTTCAGATAGTTTAAGTCCTGTAACTACAGGAGATGATAGGGTTTCTATCGGAACTTTAACAATTAATACAGCAGATGTTGCAAGTGGAAAAGCAATAGTAGCCTTTGCAGAGGCATCTGACACAGACGACATGACAATAAATTTAAGTTTAAAATATCATTTAAGGTAAGAAAGGCAATAAGATGGCAAATGTAGATGTAAATTTATCTTTAGGAACTAATTCATTTAGTAAATCTAAAGGTTTTAATCAAGTATTTGAAAATACTCAAGAGGTAGATAATACTGATGGTTTTATAAATATTTTATCAGTTAGTAGTACAAAAGGAACTGCAACTGTTCCATCCATAAAAGCCTTTTGTGTATATAATACAGGGGATGTACCTGCAGAGATACAATTTGTATTTCAAGAATTTAAAGATAGCTCTAATGTAGATGATGCTAATGCAGTTGATTTAGGTAGTGGTAGTGCTACTAATTTAAGATTTGTTACTATGATGTTACCTGCAGGAGATTTCTTTTATCTTCCTCATGGTAGAGTTATAGGTTATAATGCAGATGCTTCAGCAGCAAATGCTACAACAATATCTAATACAGCACCTGATTCAAATATGTATGTAGATAGTGGTGCAGATTTAGACCATGC
>Ga0098038_1001434_pt1 | contig 10304 bp, 15 predicted proteins | sample 5B_taG_FD_75051 | JGI IMG/M metagenome (GOLD analysis project Ga0098038, IMG submission 75051) | Marine viral communities from the Subarctic Pacific Ocean - 5B_ETSP_OMZ_AT15132_CsCl metaG | ecosystem: Environmental > Aquatic > Marine > Oceanic | place: Pacific Ocean | collected 2015-01-08 | reverse complement strand
AACATATAAAAAAAATAAAGAAGGTGATTGGTATAAAAAGAAACCAAAAGTTAAGAACTGGGTAGTAGCATGAATCTAAAAAATGTATATAATGAAATGACTAGTGTTAGCGGTTTAGAGAGAATTGGAGTAAAAGCTTTAAATAAAATATTAGGCGAGAATAAAGGAGCTTTGCTGGATAGGGAGTCTAGAGATTTTCAAAACACACTTTGGGATAGTTATGATACCTTTCAAGAGCCAGCAACATATGATGAGTATGGCAATGTTGTTAATGATGGAGCTTTGTATAGCGAAAGTGAAATTGATGCTATTAGACATTATTATGGCACTAAGTTGATATCTGAAAATTACGGTATTCCAGCTGCATTTGCTGCTTCAACTGGTCACGAGGTATCGTTTTTGTTTCAAGAAAATAGCATGCCTGAAACAGCTGCTGACTTATATAATAATATTCTTGCAATGTATGAGACGGGAAAAGAGATTGGATATACAGGTAATGACTTTTACAATCTAATTCAATCGGATGAATTATATGAAAATAAAGATCAATTTATGGAAATGGCTGATTACGCTTTGTCAAAAACAAAACAAGCAGGAGAATAGTATGAATAATTTAATAGAGAGAGTTAAGCATCATGAAGGTTTTAGATCTAAAGTATATAAATGCACTGAAGGGTTTGATACTATAGGTTATGGCTTTGCAATTAAAGATTTAGTTTTAGAACAAGATATAGCAGAACAAATATTAATGGACAAACTTGATCATCTTGGTGTAAGAATAGATAAAAATTTTCCTTGGCTTGAAATGGCTCCAGAGGAAATAAGAGAAGTATTAATTGAAATGGCTTATCAAATGGGCGTATCTGGTGTATCTAAATTTAAAAAAGCTTTAAAATTTATGGAACATCATAACTGGACTCGTGCAGCCGAAGAGATGTTAGACTCAAAATGGCATCGTCAAACACCGAATCGCGCAAAGGATTTAAGCGAGATTGTAAGGAGCTTAGATGAATAAAGATGTAGCAGATGAAAATGTAATGCCTGATTTAATACAGTATTGGGGATTAATGTCTGCTGGGCCTAATGCAGTTGATGTTGATAATAAAAATTCAGTAAAAGAGGTGCAACAGATTCTACGGGCAAGTGGGTATTATAATGGAGAAATTAATGGTAAATATACTGCTATTGTTGATCAAGCCAGATGGGAATGGGTTAAAGATATACAAAAAGATCCTGATTTTTCTTGGGAATTAATTAAAAATAATGTTGCAAGTATATTTGGATAGAAGGAGTAATTTATGGCAAAAGAAATAACAGCATCTGTAGCACTTTCTGTAGTAAGCGCATTAGGAATAAAAGCAGATAGGTCAGACAGTGCAAGTATAGATATGAGTGGAGATTCAATTCATCATGGAATAACATCTGTAGGCGATAGCGGTACTGCATTGGAGCACGCAGAATTATTAGCTGAAGGGACTGTAGGTTGGGTTTTTTTAAAAAACCTATCTACTACAGTAACAGCAACTATTGGAACTCATGTAACATCTAATCATGCAATCCAGCTAAAGCCTGGAGAGTTTGCATTGTTTAGAGCTAATGGAGATTTATTTGGAGATACAGCTTCAGGAACCGCTTTAATAGAATGGTTAACTATAGAGGATTGATGAACAAAGCATTAGAAAAACCTAAACATTTAATGGACAAACATCTTGATTCAAAAAAGATGAGTATAAAAACGCCTATTGGAACAATAGAAAGTGATAGTGGAAACCATACATTAGACGTAATGAGTATTGCTATTATTATATGTGTATTTATATTTATGAAAAAATTTTATGAGGCAACATAATGCCTGATATATTTACATTAAAAGATTTAACAGTTAGGATTCCATCTCAAAGAGAGGACGACCCTACTAACCCTAATAACGAAGAGGAAGAGGATAATGGCCAAGACTGATAAAAAAGCTGAGAGAATAAAACAAATATTTAATAAATCAAGAACTAACAGTAGAGCTCAATGGGAATATATTAACCAGAAAGGTTATGATTTTTCTAATGACAATCAAATATCTGCTGAAGAAAGACGGACTTTAGAAGAGCAAGGCATGCCTACTTTTACAATTAATCGTATTGTACCAGTAGTGGAAATGTTAAATTTTTATGCAACAGCACAAGGACCTAGATGGCAAGCTGTGGGAGCTGAAGGATCTGATATTGATGTAGCTGCATTGCATTCTGATTTAGCAGACTATGTATGGGCACAATCAGATGGAGCATGCAAATATGCTAATGCGGTTAATGATGCTATAACTAAATCAATAGGGTATCTATTGGTAACTGTAGATCAAGATGCTGACAATGGTATGGGAGAAGTAAAGATTGAACAGCCTGATCCTTTTGATGTTTATGTAGACCCTAAAGCAAGAGATATAATGTTTAGAGATGCATCTTTTATATTAATTAGGAAGCTGTTGCCAAAACAACATTTAATGAAACAATATCCCTCACATGCAAAGAAGATTAAAAATGCCGTTGGGGAAAGAAGTAGCTATGAATACTATTCAGAAAAATCTACAGATTCATTGCAAAAAGATTTTCATTATAAAGATATTGGAGAGTCAGAATCTATTGATTCAGAAACAGGCGAACATGATACATTAATAGAATTTTATGAGTTTTATGAAAAAGTAAAGATTCCATATATCAATGTATTTTATCGTATACCTCCTGACAAAAAGCAATTAGAACAAATTAAACAACAAGTAGCTGTTAGAATGGAAGAGATGGCTGCTGAGATGCAAGTTCAGTTTGCAGAGCAAAATCAAGAAATGCAAAAAGCTGTAGAGTCAGGTGAAATGTTGCCTCAACGATATGAGTTAGAAATTAAAAAAGCTCAAGAAATGATGGCTAATCAATTAAAAGCTGCTGAACAACAATATATTAGTGAGCTTCAAGCACAAATGTCTAAAATTGAAAATGTAGTTGTTACAGAAAAAGAATTTAAAGTAATGATGAAAAATGAAGTATTTAAAAATTCATTACTAGACAATGTTAAGTTTTATGGAAATAGAATACGAGTAACTACAGTGGTTGGCGATAAAACATTATTTGAGAATGTATTGCCTGATAAGATAAAAGAATATCCTATTGTACCATTTCATTACAAATGGACAGGTACTCCTTATCCTATATCTGCTGTATCACCATTAATAGGTAAGCAAATGGAATTAAATAAAGCTCATCAAATTATGGTGCATAATGCTTCATTAGGTTCTTCTTTAAGATGGATGCATGAAGAGGGCTCTATTGATACAGATCATTGGGAACAGTATTCTAGTTCACCAGGGGCATTACTTCCTATAAGACCAGGAGCTACTCCTCCAACACCTGTTCAACCTATGCCATTATCTAATGCATTCTTTGGCATTGTCCAAGAAGGCAAAAGAGATATGGAATATTTAGCAGGTATTTATGGAGCTATGCAAGGTGATGTATCTGCACAGCATGATACCTATAGAGGTATGCTTGCTATGGATGAATATGGTACTAGAAGAATTAAACAATGGATGAAAAATTCTATAGAAACAGCATTGATGCAATTAGGAGAAGTTGTAATGCAATTTTCTCAATCTGTATATACTGCTCATAAAGTATTTAGAATTGTACAACCTAGTGCATTACAAGAAGATAGAGAAGTAGAAATTAATGTGCCAATGTATAATGACTTTGGTCAAGTAATTGGAAAGTTTCATGACTATGCAGCTGCTAAATTTGATATTAGAATAATTGCAGGTTCTACATTACCTATTAACAGATGGGCTTATTTAGATGAATTAAAACAATTAATGCAACTTGGTGTTATTGATGACATTGCATTGTTAGCCGAAACTGATATTAGGAATAAAGAACAAATTGCTAAAAGAAAAAGTGTTTATTCTCAATTGCAAGGTCAAATACAAGGAGCTCAACAACAGCTTAAAGATCAAGCTGGTACCATTGAAACACTTGAAAGACAATTGGTACAAGCAGGTATTAAAAATAAAGTAATGCAAGCATCAGTTGAGATTAATAAGAAAAAAGAAGAAGTTAAAGGAGACTTGAACTCTAAATTAGTAGAAGGCCAAGGTCAAGTTGATCAATTGACAAACCAAATGAAAAGTAATGTGCAAGCTCAAGATATGCAAGCAAAAGGTGCAATTGACAAGATGGCTAATCGTTTAGCTAATGCAGAAAAAGAATCCTTGACACAAGAATAAATTTATTATTATATTAGATACTAAGAAAAAGGAGAGAAACATGACTGATAACGAACAAACTGCTAGTAACCTAGATAATAGCTCTAGTGGTGATTTTTTTGATGCTATGGAAAATGCCGTTAATGGCGGCATACAAGACCCATTTGAAACCACTGAGGCAACCCCTCCGACTAACGATGGACCTGAACAGGCAACCCAGCAAGAAACATCGGAAGGCTCCAATAACAATGTGGATTGGGAAAAAAGGTATAAAGATTCAAGCAGAGAGGCGCAGAAAATGCATAATACTCTTCAAAGTTTGAAACCTTTTGTACCCGTGCTTAATGCAATGAAACAAGATAGTGGACTTGTATCGCATGTACGTGATTACTTTGAAGGTGGTGGTGCTCCAGTTAAGAGTGTACAGGAAAAGCTTGGCTTAGGCGAAGACTTTGTGTACGATCAAGGTGAAGCATTAGAAAATCCAGATTCAGATTCTGCCAAAGTGTTTAATGCACATATTGATTCTATGGTTCAAGGACGTGTTAATGATGTTCTTGGAAGAGAGAAGCAAAAAGCGCAAATGACTCAACGTAAGATTGCTCAAAAAAAGCAAGAAATAGAGTTTAGGCAAAAACACAATATGGGAGATGAAGAATTTCAAACCTTAGTAAATCAGGCTAAACAACATGTATTAACTTTGGATGACATTCATTATTTAGTGAATAGAGACCAAGCTAATAAAAATGTAGCTAATTCTACTAAAGAGGATCTTCTTAACCAAATGAAAAATGTAAGAAACATACCTGCGAGTGCAAGTGGAGCCAACAGCCAAGGCGATGCAAAACCTAGTCATAGAGACGAAGTGTTTGATGCATTACTTGGATCTGATGGAGATATAGATAACCTGTTCGGGTAGGCAAACAAATTTAAAACTCCTATTCGAACTTAATTAAATAACGAAAAGGAGGTAACTGATGTCAGATTTATTTCAGTTATCGAATCTAGGAACAGCCGATTTTGATAGTGGTGGCGGCGTAGGTGATCCGTCTAGTTTAAATACGGGAGATCTGCGTAGAAAGTATAACTTTGGAGACCGAGTCTCTGAGTTAGCAATCCCACAAGATCCGTTCTTTAGGTTCGTAAGTAAAGTAGGTAAAAAACCTACAGATGATCCACAATTTAAGTGGACAGAAAAAAGAGATTCATGGCATAAAAGATATGCTTATGTAGTTGCGTTTAATTCAGGCGGAAGTGTAGAAGTGCATAATTCAGAATTAGATGATTCTAGCAGCGGTTCAGCAGTAGCTGAAGGCGGTACAGTGCAATTATATATGGCTACTGACTACAAATCTCAAGGTAATATGCAAAATATATATGGTCAAAGTGGTAACCAAATTGATGTTGGTGCTACAGGAACTCGTCCAGAGTTTTTCTTACCAGGTCAACTTATCAAAGTACCTGTAAGAGCAGTAGCTACGGCAACATATGGTACTACTGGCTATCATATTGTTAAAGTTACAAACGTAGAAACTAGTGATTTAACTGGTAATATGGGTGCTGATAATGACAATGCAGAATGTAAGCTAATTACAGGTACAGTGATTAAAAAAGCAAGCGATAACGAACTTGCTTCTTTTGTTTTAGATACTGGATTTGAAACTGGTGGTACACAATCTAATGAGTCTTATAGTAAGAGCATTTCTGAGCAATTGGAAAATCAACGTTCTTATGTTATCGGTACTGCTCATGATGAGGGATCTGGTTATCCTGAAACATGGAAAGATCAACCTTATTCAACTAACTATGGTCGTACACAAATATGGAAAACATCTTGTGCAATGACTAATACTGCTAGAGCAACTTCATTAAAATATGATTCTAATGAATGGGCTAGAGTATGGAAAGAAAAGTTAATTGAGCATAAGTTTGATATTGAAAGCTCATTGTTGTTTGGTGCTCAAAGTGATGACAATTACACTACTCAAGGTGTAGTTGATTATGTTAGTACATTTGGTAACGTATTTTCACTTGATACAGCAACTAAAACAGCAGATGATTTCTTAGACGATCTATCTAATTATATGGACCCAAGATATAACAATAGCACTGCAAATGTATTTTTTGTAGGCACTGCTGTTTATAACTGGATGCATAAATTAGGTGGTTACTTTAAGAATAATCTTGAGGTTTCAGCTAACTTTAGAGCTGACTTTGCTATGACTGGCAAGAAAAAAATAATGGGTGTAGATATTACTACGTTCTCAACGCCTTATGGTGATATGAATGTTGCACGTAATATTCACTTAGATGGTACTAATGTTAAAATGCTAGGTGTTAACATGAAGTATGCTGCGTATCGTCCTTTAATAGGCAACGGTATCAACAGAGATACATCTGTTTATGTAGGTGTGCAAACACTTGAAAACAGCGGTATTGACCGTAGAGTTGATTTAATCCTCACAGAAGCTGGACTTGAGCTAAGTATGCCTGAGTGTCACGCTATGTGGACATAGGAGGTAGATTATGGCTAATCCAATGTACGGACAAAATAAAGCTGATGGTAATATTGGCTGGTTGCAAAACAATGGTCTTGTTAAAGATCACGGCACTTTAGGAGATAATCTAGTGCTTGTTGCGTCTGACCTAGTTAATGCAGTTGCTCACACTTGTGATCCAGCTGCTGCTAGAAACATTACTACACCTACGGCTGCATTAATAGTTGCTGAAATCAAAGTAAAAGCTAGTGATAGTAGATGCCTTACAGGCGATACTTTTCAATTCTGCTTTATCAACGGCGGTACAGCTGGTGATGATGAATCATGTACTATGGTTGGTGGTACAGGAGTTACTATTGTAGGCAATGCAGAGGTTGAAAATAAAGATACTGCCAGTGATGCTATTAGTAGTGGTTCTTCACTATGGGCTGTTCAAGTTACAAATGCTGCTTCAGGATCTGAAGCTGTATCTGTAATAAGACTATCTTAAGGAGGTAGATTATGGCAGATGGAAATGGAACTAAGTTAGCAGGGAAAGCTAGTTATCAGCCTGATTCGTATATATTCAATATGAATGATTCTGCTGCTTCATCTCATGCGTTAGATATGGGTGATAGTGGAAAAACATACTTGTTAGATGGTGGTGCTGCAGCTAGGACTATAACTTTACCAAAAGTAAAAGCTGGATTAAAGTTTAAGTTTATAGCAACCGATGTAACTACTGCCAGTACGATAGCAACTAATGAAGGAACAGCGTTAATAAAAGGTGGTATTCTTTTAGCAACTGCATGGGAAACATTAGCTGGTACTACTATAACAGCGACTACAGATAATGTTGTTGGCGACTGGATTGAACTTGTATCTGACGGTACTTACTGGTATATATCAGGGCAATCAGGTCATGCTAATGGCTTTACGGTAGCTTAGTTAATAAAAAAATGGACCTGCCCTTTCCCAAGGGATATTCTCTCCCCACGGAGAGGGTGGGTTTCATATAAGGAGATAAATGGCAACATTTCAAGCACAGATAGAAGGTTTAACAAGTTTAACAATTGATACTGCACCAACAACTGCTGAGGTAACTCAATATTTAGTAGACGGTGTAAAAGAAGTAGCTAATCGTATTTTATTAGTTAAGCCAATTGAAACACCTAGATTTTGCAATACTACTACAAGCTCTAGTACTATAGCACAAACTGGTGCATTATACTCAGTAGTCAGAGAAGAAGAAGGTGGCAGTGTATTGCGTAAATGTGATCCAATTGATCCTAGTTTAAGATATGAAGCAACAGATGTAGATAGTTTTCAATATAGGTCAAAACATAATCCAGGATATTATGTATTAGATGATATTATACACTCTGTACCTATTGCAGATGGAGTAGCATTACAAGTTACTCAAGTGCAATACGATACTGATATAACTTTTGCATCTAGTGCAGTAAGTTTTATGCCTAGCGAATATGAATATTTAGTAGCATTATATGCTAGCATGAGATCATTACAAAACAAAATGGGCAGTTTGTCTGAAAACTCTGATATTACAACTGCTATAGCTAATGCAAATACAGCATTAGATAGAATATCTAGTTCTTTATACAATGGTATTGATAATTATGACGAAGCTCATAAAAGATTTAAACAAGTTAAAGTAGCATTAGATAATGCATCTAAGTTATTTAACGGAGACTTTCCAAATAGTCTTTCAGATACTGAGAGCTATTTAAAAATGGAAGATCCAGAAATGATAGAGGCTAGTTTGACTTCTATACAAACAGAAGCATCTGTCGCAGAAAAAGTTTTAACAGAATTAAATGTAATGGTAGACCTTCCTTTAAAAGAATCTCAAGGCTTTATGGCTGAAGTAAGTTCAAGATTAGGTTTATTATCACAAGATTACAATTGGTATAATGCTAAATATAAAGAATTGAAATCAGAGTATGATGGAGCATTTATGATTATGGCTCCACAGCAAAGGGGTGGAAATGAAAGTTAAAGAATTAGCTCAAAGAATTAATGCAGAAAATTTACCTACTGGTAGATTAATTGCGTATATTAAAGATGGCATGGTTGAGATGAATACCATATCTGAAACGCATGTAACTACTGAAAGATTTGACATAACAAAAGATCAAAGGTTTTATGAGTTACCAGGAGATTATATTAAAATATTAGATGTAAGGTGTAAAAATCATTTAAATACAAAAGATGAATATAGAAGTATTCCTAGGGGAATAGGCTCTGTATCGAATAAGGACGCTGATGGCCAATAAAAAAGAATATGGATATCAAATAAAAGGCAGTAAACTTTCTTTAGTAGAAAAAGATTTTACAACTACTGACGGATTAAACTATGTGTATTCAGGCACTAGTGGAGATGGTATTACCGACAACATACCTTCAGGCTCTACTGTTTACAAATCTCCGCTTACTACAATAGCAGATGGCTTAGAGATAGAGTATGTTCATATTCCTGATTATAGAATTAATGACATTGATGATGTATCTACAGTGTTAAATAGTGTTATAGGTAACGACGATGGATTTTTAAGTTTAGTTGATAGCACAACAACATTAGATTTTACTACTTTAGGCTTAGCGGTTAACGATTATATATTGCTTAGGAACGCAGGTAAATGGAACGGATTGCATAAAATATCAGCTTTACGAACAGGTGTTATTGATACTACTACTCCTAATTCAAAAGCTTCTAATGTTGCATTTGAAGAAACAGTTAATATGTATTATAATATAAATGTTTTAAATGATGAGAATGATGATATAGATTTACCTAGATATTTAGCTCAAGCTTTAGTTTATTATGTTAGAGCTAGGCTTGCAGAAGATACAATGAATATAGAAGTAAAAGAATATTTTATGAAAGAATTTAGAAAAATGGTGGAAAAGCATGAAAATGCTAAAGTGGCTGGCCCAAGATTGGCTATGCCAGGACGCCATGCAATACGATAACAAAACAAACCCATTCACGGACGGTCAGTCCTTAGGGTAGGAGGTAAATATGGCAACAAAAGCAAGTTTAAGAACTTTTACTGTTCAAGAAGCTAATAATGCTAAATCTGGACAGGCAGGTTATAAAATTGTCGCTACTGGTTCTAATACTGGTACAGCGGCTGTAGGGGTTGAATATACTTCAATCACATCTCTACATGACGACACAACAATCACAACTACAAGTAATGATGAAGCTGGTTTTCCAAATTGGGCTGGACAAGTAGTGCCTAAAGGAATCACTGTATATGGAAGATGGAATCTTGTAACAATCGGTGGCACTGCTGGATTAGCCATTGCGTATAGGGGGTAATTATGGCACATTCACATAGAGGTATAAGACAATATCAAGGAGACGAATCGGGTAACATAGGCTTAGGTCAATTAGGATTTAAAGCATTAACTACAGGTACATTAAGCACTGGCGATGGTAATTTTTTTATGATTAAGGTTGTAGGAGATGTAGCAACAGCTAATGTAGATATTGACGCTACTTGTCACCAAGGGGACCTATTAGACATTCATGCATGTGTAACAGGTGAAGTGATATATGGAGCTTT
>Ga0098038_1001433_pt1 | contig 10304 bp, 9 predicted proteins | sample 5B_taG_FD_75051 | JGI IMG/M metagenome (GOLD analysis project Ga0098038, IMG submission 75051) | Marine viral communities from the Subarctic Pacific Ocean - 5B_ETSP_OMZ_AT15132_CsCl metaG | ecosystem: Environmental > Aquatic > Marine > Oceanic | place: Pacific Ocean | collected 2015-01-08 | reverse complement strand
TGATGCCAACGATACGTTCACTGGCACACTAACTGTAAGTGGCTCTGCTGTTATTGATGACATCACAATTAATGGCTCAACCATATCTGATGCAGGTTCTTTTACCCTAGACGTTGGGGGTGAAATAACCCTTGATGCTGATAGTAGTGGTGCTATTATACTTAAAGATGCAGGTTTTAACTATGGAACATTTTTCACAAGTAATTCTGATTTTATTATAACAACAGAAACAGCTGATGAAGATATTATCTTGCGTGGGAATGATGGTGGTTCTGTAATAAATGCCCTCACCCTTGATATGTCAGACGCAGGTACTGCGATATTTAACCATGACATAAAATTAGGTGATGGTGGATTAGCTAAGTTTGGTGCAGGTAATGATTTAATGATTTACCATACAGGCAGTCAGAGCTATATACAAGATCAAGGGACAGGAAGTTTAAACCTTCTTGGTAGTACTGTTTCAATTGGAAACGCAGATGCCACTGAAACTATGGCTACTTTTTCAACTGATGGTGCTGTAACTTTATATCATGATAACGCAGCCAAGCTTGCAACAAGTAGCACTGGAATTTCAGTAACAGGTGATGTAGACTCTTCATCAGACATTAACCTCAAAGACAATGTAGAAACTATTGAGAATGCTTATGACAAGGTAAGCAACCTCAGAGGTGTAAACTTCAACTGGAAAGACTCAGGTAAATACTCAATGGGTGTGATTGCCCAAGAAGTTGAAGAGATAATTCCTGAAGTTGTTTCAACAAATGAAGAGGGAAGTAAATCAGTCAACTATCAGGCAATGGTAGGTGTTTTGATTGAAGCAGTAAAAACCTTACAAGCAAAAGTAGAGGATCTAGAGAATGGCTCTAAAGGTTAGTGGTACAACAGTAATAGATGACAGTAAGAATATTCCTTCAGGAACACCCTCAGTACAGGGTACAATAGTTACAGCTACAGTTCTTACTGCACCTTCTGGAAACACTGCTTCTCGAACAGCTTCCCCTAACACAGGTCACATCTTTTTTGACACAGACTTAGGAACTTTAGTATCTTACAATGGATCAGAATGGGTCTAATATTCACGATAGTCTTTAGACTGAGAATAGGAATACAGTATGGCATATAAAATTAATGGCACAACAGTTGTTGATAACAGTAGGAACGTATGTGCTTGTTGTGTAACATCGTGTTGCATCACAGCTAGTTCTAGGATGGACGCACCATCAGGCAATACAGCCAGTAGACCAGGTTCTCCTGCTACTGGCTCTTTGTATTTTGACACTGACTTAGGTTCTCTTATTTCTTATAATGGTTCTGACTGGGCTGCTGTAGGGGGTAGCTCTGAACACTCTGCACCTCTCACATTCTGGTTGCCATCAGGTCCAAGAATGCCTGAAAACTATCAATGTTCTTATTGGACTAATTCAACCTGGTGTGGGAAAAGTGCAATAGTACCTATGCCTAATGGAGGGTGGGATGCCTTTCAATATGTAATTTGTAATTGCCCTCCCTATGCGAACCCTACATCAAAATACTTCACTAACGTGACCCAAAGTAATCCTGAAAATGGAAAATCAGGTTTTACAGGAACATACATTTCACAAGGTCCAACTTCAGGTGACACATTTTGTACTCTTTCAATGTGGCCTGGTTTTATGCTTGGTCATATGGAATGGGGTGGAATGAATCCTTCTTCAGGAGTTAGGAATCTTTACGTAACTCCTACTTGTTTTTGCAATGCTTGTAACGTAGCAAATAATTGTCAATGTTGTTACAAATGTGACAGACCTTTAGGTTATATTGACACTGATCCTGATACAGGTGGTCCTGCAGTATTTCTAAGAAAAATATGTATTTGCACAAATGGGTGTACATTCAGTGGGGTAAAAGACCCAAGACTACATGTCTTAAGGTATGATAGTAGAACTATATCAAATTCTTCTAGTACAGAAAGGGGTTATATAGGGCATGGTTTTCACTGTTGTGGTTTTATAGTTCATGGGCATGGTTGTCATAATTGTAATGAAACTGCTAGACCATCTCTTTGTTGTGGAGGAATTTACGTAGTAGGTGGGTTTAAACACGAGTATTTTACTACTACAGATTTATGTGCTCCACATACCTGTAAATGTATGACTTGGGATTTTAGGTGTTTAAACAGTTACAACGATTGGCTTGACTTTATTCCACACTTTAATCCTGACAACAAAACAGTTTGGGCTATACTCAGAAAAAACTCTGGAAATCCTGGGCATAACTACATGAGTATTTACTGTATTGGTAACGCAGCTTCTTGTGGATATGCTTGTACCCAGTGTTGGTGTTTGTGTGCTGTTCCTCACTTTATAAGAGGGGGTTGTTGTGCCTATCATGACATGCTTGGTAATGGTTGTAGAGCACCAAGACGAAGTGTGTACTGGTGTAATCAAATTTGGCTTACATCTGCACAACAAGGTCAAAGATTTTACTCTATAAATTGTTGTAATCAATATTGTACTTATTGTTTTTGTTCACACGGCATTCAAAGACTTGATATTATGGATTTGGGTGTAGACTACGAAAACAACTTAAGAGTTTTTGCTAGGTGTTGTTGTACCTGTACAGCAGAATTTTTTGAAGCAATTATTCCACGAGTAGCAGCAGACTGCCCTGGTAAAGACCAAGCTTGTTGTACAAAATTATTTAAGTGGTGTCTTAAGGGTCTGTTGAGTATGGAAGGAGGAAGTGCTAACAGAGTAGCCCAGATTGAAGCCTATAAAACTGGTTGTGGAGGGTTACACTGCCTCTCAAGGCAAATCAGAGGATTAGGTTTTGCAGAAATGGAAAACACTTCTAAAAGAATAGCTTTTAATGGGGTAGCTTTTAGATGTAACAGTGGAAGTGTTTGTGGAGCTAGGCATCTAGATAGTTTATTGCTTGATCAAATACCATACTCTTGTGATGCTAATCTCTGTTGGTATTGTGGTTTCTCTAGACTGTGTATAACCAGATGTAACTGTGGTGCATTACTCTGTGGGGGGTGTAATAGTAGTAGTAAAATACATATAGCTACTGGCTCTTCAAGAACAACTTGTACTCAGCAGTTTACAAGTACTAGCTGTGGTTGTATACCAATACACAGTAATGGTGGTATAGGTTTATGTGCAGGTTTTGACATAGTTAATCCTACAGGAATTATACCAGGTTTCTGTCACACTGGTAATAGTGTTGTTTCAGGTGGACTAGGTACTCCTGTTGCTTCTGATACTTGTTACAATGTAAGTTACTAATAAAGATTACCTTGTAACAAATGATAGATTAATGTAGAATACACCAAAGCAAAGATAGCTTTGTAAAGATAATAATAATAATAGGCTACATATGAAAACTGTTATAAATATTGATGGGGGAGCAGGTAGGGCTATTGCAGCTATTCCCTCTCTGATAAAGTACTCCAAAAAGAATGAAGACTTTAAGATAATGCTTCATGGTTGGGATTCTCTTTACTGGGGTATACCAGAGTTACACGAAAGAGTATTTAACCCAGATCAAAAGGGAGCTTTTGAACAATTCTTTTTAGATGCTGAACTTGTTCTAAATCCTGAACCTTACAGAGTACCTGGATATTATAGACAAGAAAAGTCTCTTGCTGAAGCTTTTGACTATCTTATCAACGAAACAGATGATCATTCTGATTTAGGAATACCTACTCTTAAAACAAATAGGAATGAGGAACTACAGGCTGCTACTTTTATACAGCAGACTAAACAACAGCAGAAAAAACAAAAGACTATTGTTATTCAACCCTTTGGTAGATCAATGGAAAAGCCACAAGAGAATGCTTTACTAGATCAGTCTTCTCGTTCTATTAACCCAGACACGTATCTTAAGCTCGTTAAGAAGTTAGCTACAAAATACAATCTTATCTTGTTTGCTGAAAAAAACTTTTGGATGGAAGAAGATACTTACACTATGAAACCAGAAGCTGACTTACGTATGTGGACAGCTTTTATAGACGCAGCAGATTATTTTATAGGTTGTGACTCTGTAGGTCAGCACATGGCTAGAGCACTAAACAAGCCTGGAACTGTAATTATTGGATCTACTTTCCCAATAAATACCACTTATCCTACCCATTTCAATATTGTAGAAAGGGATGTTCATAAAAAGTATTCACCTATTCGTATATCAGGTCTTGAGTCTCACTTAGCAGATCGTATCAACGAGTCTACTGTTGAGTTTACAGATGAAGAACTTAATGGTATATATGCTAACATCGTAAAAGATATAGAAAAGAAGGTGAAGTAAATGAATATCTTAGGAATTAACCCAGGGCATAATGGATCTGCTGCTTTACTTATTGATGGTGATCTAGAATTTTACATTGAAGAAGAACGTTTATCTCGTGCTAAATATGACGGAAATCCTTTTAGAGGAATTATTGAAGGTCTACAACACAAAGTTGATGTTCTTGTAATAGGAGGTACTGAAAAGTACCCTCAACTAATATGGACAGGAGAAGATCCTTACTCTGCTTTAGTAAGAAAGTTTAACCCAGACGTAAAAATATTTAAGTTAAATGAGGTTCATCACTCAGGACACGCATGTAATGCTTTTTATGGTTCAGGTTTTGATGATGCTGCAGCAATTGTAGTTGATGGAGCAGGAGGTTATCAGACTATAACCTATAATGAAACACAAACAAATAGTGGTTGGGAAACAGAATCTATTTTTGATTGTGATTATGAAAAGGGTTTAAAAGTAGTCTATCAATCCTTTGGTGGAAACCAAGATACGATTGCTCTATCTAATGGTGACATCGTTATGGACTCTGCAGTAACAATTGTTAAAGCTTACGAGGCTGTATCTGAGTACCTTGGTTTTGGTTTTATAGAAGCAGGTAAGACTATGGGTCTTGCACCATATGGTAAAGCCTCTGATAAAATACCTCCTTTGTTTGAAGGGACAAGAGGAAACAAAAATATACTTACACCTGGTTTTCCTGCAGGTGCTCATATTGATCACACTCGATATCCTTATCTTACTCTAAAAGAAGATCCTAAACTTTGGCATAAAGATTCTAGTAAAGTAACTGATGCTGCTATGGAACTTGCTTGGGCTGTTCAAGAAGAAACACAAAAGCTAGTAGGAGACTTAATTGAAAAGGCTGTAGAAAAGACAGGTAAAAGCAACATAGTTATTTCAGGTGGATATGGTCTTAACTGTGTAGCAAACTATTACTACAAGAAACGTTTTCCTGATCTCAACATCTACGTTGATCCTATTGCTCATGATGGTGGTACAGCCCTTGGAATGGCTTACATGTACCACTACACAGAAACAAAAGACAAAAAGAAACGTCCTTTAACTAGTCTTTATCTTGGAGCAAAACATAAACATTCCTACGATTTCAAAGGAATAAAAACAACAAAGGTAAAACCTGCTGATGTAGCAAAGCTTATTTCTGAAAAGAATATAGTAGCTTTGTTTCAGGGACGTTCTGAGGCAGGACCAAGAGCACTAGGTAATCGTTCTATCTTGTATGATCCCACAGACCCACAAGGTAAGGATGTAGTCAATCAAGTAAAAGGACGTGAGTGGTTTAGACCCTTTGCAGGTTCAATGATGCAAGAACACTTTGAGGAATGGTTTGATACCTATGGTATGAAAGAATCACCACACATGATGTATGCAATGGATTTTAAACTAGAGAAGCATGGTGAAGTTCCTGCTATCACACACGTAGATGGCACTTGTCGTATCCAGACTGTTACCAAAGAACAAAACAAAACTTACTATGAGCTTATACAAGAGTTTAAAAAAATAACTGGTGTTCCTATCTTGTTTAATACTAGCTTCAACCTAGCAGGTCAGCCACTAGTAGAAACACTTTATGATGCTGTAACAACAGTTAAAAACTCTGATATAGAATATTTATATTTACCAGAAGAAGGTAAGTTAGTTCACTATCCTGAGAATGATAGTAGAGTTGAAGAAGAAAAGGATGAGGCTGCTTAAGGTAGCCTTTCCACAAACTCTAGAAGATCGTTAAAAACTTTAGTCTTTTTTCTTAGTTTTTCTTTTGAGAACTTTTGTAACTCTTCTTCAGTTTCTAAACCATAACCAGTACGAACTAAGACAGGGGTAGCACCAATACGTTCAGCAGCTTTAAGATCAGACATCTTATCTCCTACGTAAAAACCCTTATCTTTAAATCTTGTTTTACCATTAAAGGTTTCTTTCTCTGCTCTATGAAACATACCTATGTTAGGCTTGGCATAATAATCATCTTTTAGAGAGGACTCAGAATAATATAAACCATCAAGGTTATAGATACCTGCGTTACCAAAGATTTCAAACATACGTTGATGCACAGCCTCTACTTGCTCATGTGTTTGCAACCCTTTTGTAATACCACCCTGGTTAGTAAGTATAACTACTTTGTAACCTTTAAGACGTAACTTAAGAATAGCTGATAGGGACTCAGGATACACCTCAAAGTCATCAGGGTCTGTGATGTAATGATCTCTGTTAACATTTATCACACCATCTCTATCTAAGCCTACAATAGACTTAGGAAAAACTTTAGGCCAATCAGGGGGTAAGTCTTGTTGAGATTGTTGACTTGGTTCTTGATCAATAATATGTTTAAATCTAGACATATTGGACTACTGCCTCATGAAAAAAGTTTTTGTTAATGGTGCATTCGATGTTTTGCATTCTGGACACTTAGATCTCCTTGATTTTGCTAGTATACTAGGGGGTAGATTGCTCGTTGCTATTGACACAGATAGACGTATTGAGTATAACAAGGGGAAAGGAAGACCCTTTAACAATCTGTCAACACGTAAATATATAATGTCTATGTTAAAGCCTGTCAATAGTGTAGCAGTCTTTGATACAGACGAAGAGTTACTCAGTATTATACGAAACTATAAACCAGACGTTATGGTAAAAGGATCAGACTGGAAGGGTAAAAGAGTAATTGGGGAGGAGTACTGTAAAGAAGTAGTATTCTATGAGAGAACCAATGGACAGTCTACAACAAAAACAATCGAAGATTTTATTATTAGGAGACAGTTGTTATGATGAATATCATATAGGGACTGTCACACGAATAAGCCCTGAAGCTCCTGTCCCTATCTTTGACCTTGAGTCAACTTTAATTAAAAGGGGTATGGCCTATAATGTTTACAATAACTTGGTTAACCTAGGTGCTAAAGTAGATATCATCACAGAGTTTAGAGAACGTAAACACAGGTACATAGATAATAAGACTGGTCAGCAATTAATCAGAATAGATGAAAAGAGAAAGGCTGAACAGGTAGACACATCAGAGGAAAACTTAAACAATTATGATGCTGTTGTTGTCTCAGACTACAATAAAGGTTTTATTGAAGAAGGTGACATAAAAGAACTAAGACAAAAGTTTGATGGTCCTATCTTTGTAGACACAAAGAAAAAAGATCTATCTCAGTTTGATGGTTGTTTTGTAAAAATAAATCAGTACGAGTACGAACAGGCTGAGTATCTAACAGATGAGTTAATAATAACTTACGGATCAAAGAAAGTAGAGTATAAGAATAGGAGCTATATACCACCTAAAGTAGAAACTCATGACGTGTGTGGAGCAGGAGATACTTTTTTAGCTAGTCTAATATTTAAATACTTAGAAGAGTATGATATGGATCAAGCTATAAAGTTTGCAATGCAAGCTGCATCAGTAACAGTGCAACACATTGGAGTGTATGCACCCACACTAAAGGAAATACGTAATGAGGCTTGAAGGTTATGTAGAAAAAGGTTGGGGGTCAGAGTTTATATGGGCAACTAACGAAAAGTATTGTGGTAAGTTTTTAAAGTTTAACAAAGGTGCTAAGTTTTCTATGCACTTCCACAAAGAAAAAGATGAATCTTGGTTTGTTCTTTCAGGTAAGTTTAGATTAGTTTGGATTGACACAGAGAATGCTGAAAGAAATAAAGAAGAGTTAGTTGAAGGAGATACTTGGCATAACCCACCTCTAGTTCCCCATCAAGTAACTTGTTTAGAAGAAGGAACTTTAATTGAGGTTTCAACTCCTGACTCTGTAGAAGACAACTATCGTGTTGGCAAAGGTGACAGCCAAGAATGAAGATCTTAGTCACTGGTAGTAATGGGTTCATTGGTCAGAATATGGTCAATGCCCTAAAAGAAAAGCACAAAGTTTCTACTTACGAATGGGGTCAGCAGTACCCACTGTTAGATGGGCTAGACTGGGTAGTACACTTAGGGGCTATAAGCTCAACAACAGAAAAAGATGTACGATTAATAGTAAGACAGAATTTAGAGTCTTCTATTTATTTATACGAAGACTGTATTGAAAAGGGAGTTAACTTTCAGTTTGCTAGTAGTGCCTCAGTGTATGGCATAGACCCTCCTAGCTTTAAAGAAGATGCTGATCTTAATCCACAGACTCACTACGCTAGAAGCAAAGCATTATTTGAGCACTATATCAAACTCAGACAAGCTCCAATAGTAACCCAAGTATTTAGATACTTTAACGTACATGGTCCTAACGAAGACCACAAAGGAGATCAGGCAAGTCCTCATACTAAGTTTTTAAAACAAGCAAAAGAAACTGGAAGGGTCAAGCTATTCAAAAACTCAGAATATTTCTACAGAGATTTTATTCACGTAGACAAGATTACAGAGTATCATCAAAGATTTTTCTCTATACAAAAGTCAGATGTTTGGAACGTAGGCACAGGGTTTGAGAAGAGCTTTTATGAGGTTGCCTTAAGTATATGTAAGGAAACAGGGGCATCTATCGAGTGGATAGACATGCCAGAAAAATTAAAAAAGGGTTATCAGAATTTCACTAAAGCAGATACAACAAAGCTTTGGAGAACTTTATCATGATATTAAGGTAAAATAGTATGGCATTATTTAAAACAGTAGAATCAACATTACCTGCAGGATCAACAATAGCTGAAGGAGATAATCCTGAGCTTGATAAGCTTATTGCTGCAGGAGATGCAAGTGTTGCAGGTGTAACTGTAAATGCAGATGGAAACTATGTGTATGATGGTGTTGAACTTAAAGTTACAGGAGCACCATCTGTAGTTATTGACGAAAGTAAATTGGCAGACTACGCAGATGAAATTGCTGCTGCTGCTGACTTGAAGTTTCTTGCTCAAAACACTGGTGTTAACACTAGTGACATGAATGCAGCCTACGAATCTTTAGGTATTGACCCTAATAGTAAAACTGCTCACTCAGACCTAGATAAAGCTCTTAAAGCTACAGGGTATAACCCTGGAGAGCAAGCTAACTTTTATGGGAGTAACACACCTAACGATGTAGGTGCTCAAATATTATCTGAAAGATGGCAGAATGTTCCTACTGAGCAAGACTTAATTGATGCAGATTTAGACCCCAATGAAGTAAGTATTTCAAGCAGTAGTTCAGCAAACGCCTTTTACTTAGAACAAAAAATGAAAGAAATGGGTTATGGGGCTGCTAACACAAAAGGTAGATTTGGGTCAACAGCAGGATTTCTTGGAGGTAACTTAAGTAGTCTTGGTGAAAGAGGTGCTTCAACTGCTCAAGAAGCTCGTGATGAAATGGACAGGCTAGGAGGTACAGACAACTCTAAGATTCTTGACATGCTAGAGTGGGACTTACTTAAAAAGAAAAAGTCTACTGGAACTACTGGAACTACTGGAACTACTGGAACTGGTGGACTCTCAGGAAATGTGTCTGGTGTAGGTGGTAATGTAGGTGGAGGTCAAACAACTGGAGGAAACACAGGAAGTTATGGTGGTCCTGCTTATGTTAGTACCCCTACTACTGGTATAGCAACTCCAATTTATAGCACAGGACAAACTGGGTTAACTGAAGTAAATCTTCCTACTTATGAGCAAGGTCTAAAAAATCAAGAAACAGAGTTCACAAACAGAGCAACAACACAACAAGGTTTTTATAAACCTCAAACATTAGAAGAGCAACAGGCTGCAGGTACTGCTCCTGCTTTTGAAAATGTACTCTACAGAAATAGGTTTGGTATGACTCAGTACATACAACACATCAAGGGTAAGCCTAGTCAGCCTATTCCTCCTGGTTATTATAGAGTAAATGATACAGGCTTTGGAACTGAGGACCAAGGAACTGCTGCTATTGGAGGAAACCAGGGTGGAATGATACAAGGATTTAATGATGGAGCTATAGTAAACCCTGCTATAAACTTTCAACCTGGTGGTGCTGTTGTTGATCAGGATGGTATATACAAGATCAAGTATCCTGATGGAACATATTCTCAGGGCTATGACACAGCCAATAATGCAGC
>Ga0098038_1001429_pt1 | contig 10313 bp, 20 predicted proteins | sample 5B_taG_FD_75051 | JGI IMG/M metagenome (GOLD analysis project Ga0098038, IMG submission 75051) | Marine viral communities from the Subarctic Pacific Ocean - 5B_ETSP_OMZ_AT15132_CsCl metaG | ecosystem: Environmental > Aquatic > Marine > Oceanic | place: Pacific Ocean | collected 2015-01-08 | reverse complement strand
TCTGATTTATATGGTTCTTGTCTGATTTCAGGTACTAATGATTTCCAACCTTCTTTTGTAAGGAATGGATGTTCTGGTGTGAACTCTATACCAGTATTGTTAATTGTATATAGTGATGGCTTATCTCCTAATCTCTCACAAGCTTCAGCATGAGAAGCTACAGTATGCCTATGGTCTATAGCTGTTACTACCCCAACTCCAATATCTTCACCATCCCAACCCAATACTTCATCACCTATTACTATATCTTCTATATTTTTTGTATCACCATTTTCTAATGAAATTTTTGTTCCAGCTGCGAAACAAGTACCTCCACCAGGGTGCCTCCATCCAAAGTGAAAGTTGTGAGTTACTACTGATTCTGATGAACTAACAAAATATGTATCAGTATCTTCAACATCTATTCTTACTAATTGTTTATCGGTATGATTTTCTAATATAGCATAGTTTGATGATGATATGGGAACAGCGCTACCTGATTCGTTTGTTAAGAAATCTACAGATGATGTTAGCTGATGTGCTTCTTTATAACTCCATACGTTTGAGGATGTGTTATATGTTAAAAATGATTTTTGTGTACCACAATATATTGCATCACTTCCATCACCTAAGTTTATTTCTATTAAACCTGGATATGCAAATGATTGAGATTCTACCGCATAAATTACAGATTCGGTTGGAAATGAATCTGTTAAAGCATTACCACTAAAAGACCAAGAAGCGTACATTTCTCTGTTATCTGTATCAGGTGCACCCGATACATGGTACGATTTAACTGAACCACTTACTCTAGCATCTACAATATTTGTATATGTATCATCTACTTCTTTGTATGCTTCACTATCTAATAACCCCTCAAAATAATTATCCTTCATAAAGTTAGTGGTATATTCAAAGTAGTGCTTAGTTGGTATGTTGTAAAGCATTTCAGAAGTAGATTGTGCAATATCTGATGGTAATCCAAACATTGAATCTATTTTGTATGCACCTAATTGTAGTGTATCCAAATTAGAACCATATACTATTTGGAAAGTTCTAATACTTTTAGCCACACCATCACTTATTGTAGTTGGTGATGTGTGAAATTTTTCAATATAAAGATTTTCTTTATCTAAGTAATTATTTAAATAATCGGAATACAAGTCTGTTGAGCTTGATTCAGCTAATACACTCGGACCAAATTTTTTGAATTCTAATGGTTGTGGTGATTGTGTCTTATGTTTTGAAACTATGTCTGGATATCTATCGTTGTTATTTATGGATGATGTTAGTGTATTTATAACTCCATCACTACTACTAAAGTAAGCTTCTGGTACACTTGTTCCTCCACTATTTTCGTTAAATAGTTTTAGAACATTGACTCTATCTTTACAATATGTAGAATCAAAAACTGCGTTTTCATCATATGCTAATCTTAAAATAAATCTATTTGATTCATCAGTTATAACAGTAGGATAAACTGTATTAGCGAACTCTTTTACTTTAACAAACTTTGTAATAAAAGTTGCATCAGATGCAACTGCTTGCTCTAAGTGTTCTACAAAATTATTTTGGAAATGTTTATGTATAACAGCCATTTCTGTTATACCATTACTTGATAGCAAGTTGAAGAAGTCGGTGAAATCAAAATGATTATACAAACCAACACTTACAAATGCGGTATCTGTATTTAATTCTAGTAATCTAAGATTTGATGATTCATCGATTACAAAATCTGCTGAAAATAGTGTACCTTTCATTTAATATCCTAAGTTTATTATAAATATATACTTTTTAGTTTTTATATAATAGTTTGAGATTGTTCATGTCTTAATTTAAATTCCTTACCAAAATATTTCAAATTTAATTTAATTGATTTATCATTCAATGATTTATTAGAATAAACATCTTCATAGTATTCAATTTGTATCCCAGTTTCCTTAGAGAGTCTGATTTGTAGTTCTTTCCATTCTCTTAGTAAGGTATCAACATATTTCCAACTATCCAACTCTTCTACGTTACGTGGTAAATCTTTTACATGCCACTTTTCATTCCATTGATTATCGTTAATATTAAACAAAGCCCATAAAGCTTGACATTGTTTTTTATAATCTCTTCTAGCTAATAAAATTGTTTTATCAAACTTAGATACTAAATCTTTGTAATAGTTGATATCCAAAGTACGATGGCCTATTTGTATTTTAGCAACTGTGTTGTTTTCTATTTTTAAGTTTTTCTTTATTTTATTTGAATCCCTTTCGTATTGAGCAGTATATCCGTATGCAGTTGAAATTGCATAAAGTAAATTACTACTTCCACATCTAGGTTCTGCTATTATTAAAATGTTTTTCATATTTTATCCAAAATCTTTCAAATCCAAAATATCCAAATGTTTTAAGTATTGTATCCAATCCACCCACAGCTAAACCAAATCTCCAATCACCACTAATTAACCAACCACTTAGTATTGTGATAGATGTAGCTATGATTCTCCAAATAACTGTTTTAATTAAAGTTCTTTTATAACTCATTTATATTAGAATTAAATTTTCTTTATGTATAAGAAAATGAACACTCCATCGTGTTCCATCTGTTACTTCTTTTATTTCGTGTAAATCGTTGAATGAATGTGTAAACATTCTACCTTTTTTATATTCTACTATTTTACCATCTATATAAAAATCTCCACCGTTGAATTCATTATTATCACATAATTCTGCTCCACCAAAAAAATGTGGTTTCAATTTTTCTCCTCCATACTTTTCTTTTCTAACACGTGCATTAGATGGCCCATCTGTATGTTCTAAAAAATAATCTCCCTTTGTGTATTTAAGGATAGTTACTCTACTATAAACAGAGTACTCATCACCTAAATTAGATGAAATTAATTTTTGAATTTCTTTCCATAACCAAGAATTTTTATTTTTTTCGTGATAGATTTTTTGTTGACGAATATCTGTTTTAGCTAAGATAACTTTATCTTTGTATTCTGATATTATGTTTTTACAAATATCATCGGAAAGGAAAAATTTATTGTTTATTATCCTCATCCCTCATTTGTTCTCTTATTTTTGTAGCTGATATTTCTTTAATATCTTCTGGTGGGACGTGTTCAATTATTTCATATCCAACCCCTCTACCATAGTTAACTGATTCGATATCAGGTATAATTGATACCATAACCCTTCCTTCTGATATTAGAGGTTCTAATTGTTTGGATACATTTTGTAGAACTTCAAAAGATGACCAAGGTTGGTTTTCATTTTTTTCTACATCTCTAATAGCTACCCAAACATTTTTTCCTTCGTTTAATCTTTGGTCGATTAACCATCGGTGACCTTTGTGCCAAGGTTGCCACCTACCTATAAACATAGACCATTGTTTCATATTAGTGAATTTTGTGTTTCATTTCTGTAAATATAATTATATCCTAAATATAAATGTATAAGATAGTCAGATTTTATTTTTGGTCTTTCGTGATATTGTTTCATTCCCCAAAAGCTACAACCATCACCATCTCTCATTTCAAATACATCTTTGGTATCTTTATTATACACAATTATAGGATTTATTTTATCATCGGATTGTTTAATGTGAATACTTACACTTAAGTCAGCTGCATTATCTATGTGTTTATTTAAATTAGTTCCTTTTAAATACTTCCGTACACAAGAGTATTTTAACTCTGATAGTTGTACATCTCCTCTATCTAATTCTATACGGTCTTTTACCTTTTCACCAATTCTTTTAATAGGTTCACACAAAGCTCCTTCTTTTTTAATATACCATGCACCCTTAACAATCATTCTGTATTCGTATAGTGGTTTTTGTTCTTTCCACCAACTAACTATTTCATTACAATCTTTTTCAGATACTATGTTTTTGTGAAGCATTTATATTAAACTTTTTTCTTTGACTTGCTTTCTTTTTCTTAGTAGTAGTTTACCTTTTAACAAATCTCTTACCTTTGCACACTCTAAATATTCTTCTTTTTCTAAAAAGAAATTCATACATTCTTTTAACACATCTTTGTATTCTGATTTAGAAACGTAACAAATTTTATCGTTACCTAATCTTAAAATGGTTACACCACTTTTTTTCAGAACCATAGCTTGGTGAATTATTTTTACTACATCTCTATACACTGGTAGTCCATATTCATCAACCCATAGTGAGATTAAGCTGTGATATCCATATGTTAAGTATTTTCTCCAATAAAGATTGTGTACGGGTACAAGTTCCATACTTATAAATATACTATTTAACCTTTTCTTTCCACATAACTTGTACTAAAACAATTAAAAAACAAAGAATTAATTGTACTAAGATTTTTCCAGTAACTGGTTGTTTAAAAAAATGGTTTGTAAGCCAGGCATAGGATATGATTCCTAATATAAATCCTAAGAATCTATTTGGCCACAAATCACCATTGAATGCAGTCACACCATAATATGTTCCTTTTAAGAACATCCAAGTTATTGGTATTGCTACTATATACCATCCCCACCACTCTGGTTTATATTTGGGGTTGATAAATTGCCAATTGTGTTGAAACCAGACTGCTATTTGTGCTGCTGATATTAGTGCTAATGCATACACTAAGTATAACCAATTAAATTTGTCCATAATATTTTTTTAATTCTTTATGTATATGTTCTGCTATCTTAATATGTCCAAAGTAGCCAGGATGATAATCAGTATCCCCTACATATTTTTCTAAATCCTTACCTATGTGGTATTCCTTTTCTTGCCAATACCATTGAACTATACAACTATTACCTTCCCAATCAATAACTCTATCTTCAATGTTTAGTGTATTGTAAATGTTTTTATAATAAGTTTCAGAATGTTCTTTTACCGCTTGATTCACAATGAAGAACTCACATCCTAATTGTTTAAGTAATGAGAATATTCCTAAAAAATGAGTTGCTTCTTTGTTTGCGTGGTGGTCTTGATTTACAAACCATTTAAAATAAGATTCTAATTCTTCTTTTATCTTAGCTCTGTCGTTTATATCATCTGTACAATCAATTGGGTTTATACAATTAGATGTTACAACATTAAATAACCTATCTAAACGATTTGAATATATTTCATCCCTAAATCCAGAAGTTGTTTCTATAATAAAAAGTGTATCATCTATTTTATCTAAATTAGAGTTAATATATTCCATAGTCATACGAAGCGCTCTCATAGTAGAGCCACCTCCTCTACTTTCATCTACTAATTCAATTCCTAAAATATTTGCTAATCGATTTGGCCAATTTATGGATATTCTACTATCTAATGATTCTTCATCACCAATTACTTCCCACGGCTCTATGTTGTAGTATTTGCCATAGTGTTCGAAATATCTACTATGACAAAGAGGCCAACCATGAGTAATACTACTCCCATTTGTATATAACCTTTTAAATTTTTTCACTAATTAATTTTAACTTCTTCTCCACCTTATCTTTGGTGGTTTGTTTGCTGATGCGATTACCGCATCTATATCTAATCTACCAGCTACCGCATCTTTACTATCGTATCTATCGGTATATGGTCTTGCTTCTTCTAAGCTTGCTTGTTTTCTACAAGTCCAATCGATAGTTGCCATAAGTTCATCCAAAGTATCTATTTGGTTAGAGGGTGCATTAAAAGCGTAATCCTCTTCTTGCTTAAATATAGTACCAGCATTTCCATATGGTCGTATTTGAGATGTTTGAACATCAATGGTTGGAACACTCTTAATAAAGTACCAATTGCCCTCAGAACGAGCTGAATCTATTTTACCTTTCATTTGCGATGATGTGTATGTTGCTCCATCAACTCTAACAACAAAATCTATACTTAGTTGTGGATGTACCACCGCACCTAATACAAATGTATCTCCTGCTATTCTTTCACTATTACCTAAATGTCCTCTAACACTTCCACCACCATAATAGCTAGTTACATTTGTATCAGCAGCTGCTTTTACAGAGGAATCTGTAGCTGGGTATTGATTACCATAACTTGCTAATGGTTTATATGGTTGATTTATTACACCAGTCAAATCTACTGGAGGTAATGGTGCTGGTATCTTTGGTCTTGGTGGTGGTGGAGGTGGTTGTGTAGGTTGTGGTGTTGGAGTAGGTGCAGGGTTGGGAGTTGTACCACCAGGTGTGTTTACTACTGGTTCTAAATATTTACTTCTTTTCTTTTTACTTACAAGAAATCCTGATTTGTGCTTCTTACCAGTCATAGCCCTACCATCAGCCATAATGTGGTAGTCACCTACATAATTGTTACCATCTAATGTATATTCACCACCTGTAGTTTTAAGGTTGTCTTTAGGTACTGGTTTCCTACCCTTTCCTATATTCTTTAGAAAAGGATTTGATTTACTACTACCACCACGCCCGAAACTTCTTTTTGCCATATCTATAAATATCAGATATTAATATTTCTTATCTACAAGTTCTCTATAGGCTTGTGTGTAGGCATCTATTCTTCTCTCATTAAAATCATCAGAACCCATAATATCATGCGCTCTATCCATTACTTCCCGATACTTACCGGCAGAGTGCGATTCATACAGAATCTCCTCAATCATTTTTTCTTCAGTCACGTGACAACTCCTGTTGTAGTTTTTGTATTTGAAGTTTTACATCCTCTGTTTGTGGTGTTAGCTTCAATTCCAAAATCTTATCAATTATATCTTTCTTAGTCATATTTTTAATAAAATCCATACTATATTCCTGCTGTTTCTATATCATACCATTGAACATTAACTCCAGCTTCATCGAACATTTCCATACTTCGTTCAGCCGAATCTACCCATTTCTGAGATTTTGCTCCTCCTCCTCTCATCACAAAAATTCTAGTAATCCCAGCATTAATAATACCTCTTGCACAATCTGCGCAAGGTACTCCACAAGTTAGGTACATCGTACACCCTTCTGTGGATACACCGATACGAGCAGCATTATAAATAGCATTTCGTTCAGCGTGTTCAAACCAGTAATATTTTTCTGGTCTTTCTTGTCTTTCTTTTTGATAATCATCAATTCCTCTTGGGAAAGAGTTATATCCTGTAGATACAATTTCTTTATTTTTACCAACAATAACCGCACCTATCTTTGTACGCTCATCTTTGGATTTTTCCTTTACTTGTTCAGCTATATTATAAAAATATTCTACCCAATTCATATCTATACATATTCCCAATCTGCTTCTTTTATTTCTTCGCAGAACCAATAATCTCTATTTTTTACTTTAAACATAGTATCAACACCCAACCAATCCTTAACCAATTTAGCATCTTTAATTCTTTCGATTGGTATAATTGCATGAATTAAATATGGTCTATGATTTATATATTCTATCGGTCTTTTATACGAAGGAAAAATCATAATATATTTCTAAATATAAAAGAACTGTCAACTAACTTTTTTATATGTGGATGTTTATAATCTACATAAAACATAATTGTAGTTCTGTACTCATTCGATGGGTTATAAACATTATGGTAATGGTAACTATTAAAATAGTATGCCTTACCTTCTTCGAATTGGAATGATTCTGCTGATTTAAACCAGCTTGGTTTGTAGAATCGCTTCCACCATCTGAATTCTCCTTTGTTCACAACAGAATACTCAAACCCTTTTGGTAATTCTATAGGTAGTTGTATTGTTAGTTCTGTTTCTTGTTGTCCATGCTCTTGTACATGCGAATGCCATACTAAAGAACTCTTAGGAGCTATTCTCATAATCCTAACTCTACTCTTAGCTGAATCACCATATATCTTATCTATAATTGAGTAGGTATATGGCATTACTGATTTTAGTTTAGTTGGTTTTAATTCACCTTCATAATTACCTTCAGTAAAATCTGTATGTAATTCACCATCACTTCCCCATAGTGATATACCACTCCAAGCTTTTTTATACTTTCGTTTAACACCAAAGTATGAGGTAGTGTATCCAGTATAATCATAGAGTGCGTTTAATTTATCTAATTCATATTGAAGTTTTTGTAAATCAATATGAACATTTAGTTCTAAGTGTGATACGTTGTTTAAATACATAGTGTTTTGTAGCCCGTAGGAGAATCGAACTCCTGTTTTTAGGATGAAAACCTAATGTCCTAACCACTAGACGAACGGGCCAAAATTTGTGGAGGATATCGGAGTCGAACCGATGACCTCTTCGGTGCAAGCGAAGCGCTCTAGCCAGCTGAGCTAATCCCCCTTATTTTTATGCTTTGTTTTACGAGTATATTGTTTCTTACTCTTCACAACTTTTTCAGTCATTTTCTTGCCAATTTCATGAGATAGTTCACCAATGGTTATATTATCCCAATCTACTTTCTCTTGATATCGGTTCTGTTTCTTCTGTTTCTTCATCTTCAATCAATTCCATTGTTGTGTTAACTCTATTCCTCAAATATTGTTCCTCAGTCCATTGAGGAGTTCTATCTGTAACAAACTCTATAAACTTTGTTGTTTGTGAGTTTTCTGTTTCTTCTCTAATCCTAAATAGTAATTTTCTCATATTATTTTAGTTTCATATATCACCATCGTACCCAAGTTATTGTGGGGTATTTCTGATTTTAAGTTATGTTTTTTACAAACCTCTTTTTCTATTCTACGTTGTAATCTTTGAGAGTTACCAGTAATAACCTTTACACTAAACATTTTTGATTTTAATGATTCCTCTAAAACAACATCCTCAACATATTCAACCGCATCGGAATGTAACATATTGTGTGTATCAATCTCTCTCATTAATCAAACCATTGTGACCTATGGGTCTTTATATTCTTAACACCCAAACTACCACTTTTCAACATATGGTGCTTTTTCTCAATCCACTCTTTGTGTTTCTCTTCATCAAATGATTCTGCATCATTCTTTTCACCTTGCTTTTGAAGTTTCTTTATTTCTTCAGTAGTTAGTGATTCACCTTCAGATTCCATCTTAGCTTGGGATGCGAATCTTTTTAGGTGATATGCAGATAGTGGTTTTGAAAATTGTTTTAGATATGCTGTTTTAGAATCTAAGTATTCTAAGAACTTATCAAAATCCTCTTCTGCTATTTTATCTAATTCTTCATCAGATAACGGATTCTCTGGGTCGTATTTTAATTCACTCATATTACAAATATACAAAAAATATTTTAATTATCCAAATTAAAAGTAAAGTTTTTTTCTTGCACCTTTTATCATTTCATTAAATTGATGAACAGATATACCTCTGTATCCCTCAAATGTTTTGGTAGCGTTAAAAGCAAAATCATTCCAATCATCTATATAGGCAACCCAATGGTGATATCCTTTCTTATACAGTTCGTAACCACATGCATCTAAAAAAGGTTTAGCTGTTTTCTTTACTTTTCTTTTCTTACTCATAAACCAATTGAATGTATATAGATTGGGTCTAACATCGTAAAACCAACAAAGACCCAATGGTATGTTTTGTTCATAATATAATATACACATACATCCATCTTTGAATCTACTTATAGCTTCTTCTTCATCATACATATCATTCCACCTAAGTTCTTCTTTACATAACTTCATTACTTTTAGTAAATCATCGGTTATAGAATCAATAACTTCTATTTGTAGATTGTGTTTTTTTGTTTCCGCTAAATTAACTGATACATATCTCATATTAATCTTTCTCCTAAAAATAGATTTTCGTTTATATTGTGATATGGGTTGTTTTTAAAATGTTCCACTAACCACTTTCCTACTTTAATGTGACCAACTTCACCAAAGTGTTCATCAGGTATATCACATTCTTGTGAAATTCTTGGATAAACAAAGTTTGGAATTATCCAAGGAACAGAATATTCTTGCTCCATACCAAACGGAGACCAGAATATTGTATTTTTTGGTAATACTAAAATCAGTATATTCATCCAAGCCAATACTTCATTTTTTGTTAATTCACTCATCCTATCTAAGCATTGAGTTAAAAATTCTTTTGGTACATCATTTTTGAATCTAGAAGGTACAGTGTGCATACCACCTAATAACTTTACCCATTGATTATCATATACCATTCTATGTCTTGATATATCAGACCAACCAATACAAACAAAGTCATCTTTTTGTATTTTCTTTATGTATCTACCTATTGATTCTAAAATACTATAGTTATCGTGTCCACCTATGGCATAGTTATGAATAGTTGTTAGGTTGAATTCTTTTTTTATAATGTTCTGAAAATGTTCTGGTGTTCTTCCTAACCATTTATAATATTTTGATTGACCAGTCCAAGGTTTCTTTTGACTATGAATATCCCAATCAACCGAATATGAATCACCAAATATATGTAAATCAGCCATTTAAATGTTTGTTTTCTA
>Ga0098038_1001428_pt1 | contig 10314 bp, 15 predicted proteins | sample 5B_taG_FD_75051 | JGI IMG/M metagenome (GOLD analysis project Ga0098038, IMG submission 75051) | Marine viral communities from the Subarctic Pacific Ocean - 5B_ETSP_OMZ_AT15132_CsCl metaG | ecosystem: Environmental > Aquatic > Marine > Oceanic | place: Pacific Ocean | collected 2015-01-08 | reverse complement strand
TGATTGGGAGGAGTTGGTGGCAGAAGTGTACGAGGCTGGTGTCGAACGCGTCAAAGGTTTTCATGATTACAATAGTTTTACAAAAATCGAAGACCTACTCAACCACATCCGTAAGATGCCTAGCCATTGGTCGCCCTTCGCTCATACAGCTATCACATTGCACCTCAAGATGCCTATCTTCGTAGCACGTCAGATCATGAAGCATACTACAGGCTTGGAGTACAACGAGGTTAGCCGTAGGTATGTCGATAGTAAACCTGAGTTCTATGTACCTGACGTATGGCGTAAGAAGGCTGACAACGTGAAGCAAGGGAGTTCTGATGATTCTGTGGAGAGCATGGTCTTTGGTTTCTCCGAGTGCCACCCAAAAGAAGGTTACGGGACTCTTTTAGATTACGTTGCAGCTTCCTACCAAGACATGCTTCGAGCAGGAGTAGCACCAGAGCAAGCACGTATGGTACTGCCACAGTCTATGTACACTGAGGTAATCGCTACGGGCAATCTCTACGCTTGGGCTAACCTGTATGTCCAACGTACTGACAGTCATGCACAGAAGGAGACACAAGACTTGGCTAAACAGATCGGTGAGATTATCCAACCGTTGTACCCTGTGAGTTGGGCTGCGCTAGTCGCTTAAGGAGGCACTATGTTCCTAGCAGGTTTCATGTCCGGCATGGCGTTTACTATGTGGTTTCTTTTTGTGTTTGCGCTACAGGATGAAAAAGGAGAAGAATGAATGAAATGGTTGCTAACAGTGATGTTGTTACTAGCCACACCAGCAGTGGCACTTAACATACCTAACCCCTATGTAGTACCTAACAACATGCAGTCTGGGGGTAGCCTTAATAAGTTTCATAATTGGGTGCTGACCCTACGAGTGAATAAGATCAAAGTAATTATCCCTAAAGGGGGTTGCTCTAGTGCCTGCACTTTCTTCCTGTTAGCAGATGATGTGTGTGTACACCCTGACGCAATATTAGGGTTTCATGGGCCATCCGGTTATGCCTCTGCTTTGTTCACAGGTTTGACTATGCTACCTTCACCGCACAGAGGTATCTCACAGTCTACGTGGGAAAAGGATGTTGCGCGTATGAAGTATCTCTACAATAAACGATGGCCGGGGCTTGGTGATTGGTTTGTAGATAGTGGTGCGGCAGAGAAGTATGGGTATAAACTAAGCCGTATCCGTGGCAGTAATCTTAACAAAGCCTTTGGGGTTCCCTTATGCTAAACAGGGTTAATTAAATGATAGTAGTAGTATATGGGGCTGTTTGGTGTGGTCCTTGTCAGAGGGTCAAAGGGGAATTAGAGGTTGCAGGAGTTCCCTATATATTCAGAGACATTGATGATAACATTGTAGCCAAGCAACACGCTCTGTCAGTTCAAAAGACTATCCCCCTAGTGGAAATTGAGGCTAGAGGTAACAACAGCGTAGTGATAGGGGGCTACGAGGAAACTAAGGATAAACTAGACATCATCAAGTTCATCTTCGATAACCAATAAACAAAAAAAGCCTCCCTTCAGGAATCCTACTAAGGAAACCCGAAGGGAGGCTTTTGTGATTCTAGCGCCTTTTCCATATTTGGTCAGGGCTGGGTAGTTTATATAAGAAGTAGGACCACAGTACAAAGCACAGTATTAAGGTGCCAAACAGCAGGGGGTCTATCTCATAGTTGTTGACAGTCTCGGTGCTTTGGTCTACTGTATCCACTCTAGCTTTAGGTCTAATATTAACAGAGGGGGAGATGTTGTTGGTTTGACCTATTGTCTGAGTGTTAGTCTTACCTGCCTGAACATTAGCAGCTACGTTAGGACCTCCCCCTGTCAGAAGGCTTAGTGGACCCTTGCTGCATCCCGCCATAGATATGAAGACCAGCAGAAGCAGCGATAAGAGATACAATCGGCCATACAACAATTTCAACCATTTCTGTATTACCATTGTAAATCTCCCAGATTAGTATTGCAGAGAAGACTAAAGATAACTCTCTCTTGTAAGTCTTCTTTTCCATCTTATTTACCTCTTAGTTTAAGAAGCAGTACCATCACAGAGGTGTTGAACACAAACCACACATAGTTACCCAAGTCTCTGCCCCACACATCTCCCAAGAACCAAGAGGTAGTCCAGATAGATTGAGCTAAGAGGTAGCTAAAGACTACTATGAAGCTGACTACATTATTAAAGTCGCACTTCTTCACTAGATTGTCAGAGTAAAAAACCAAAGCTACTATAGCCATAATAACTGTTAGGGAGTCAAGATATACCGACAATTACAATCTCCTTTTGAGTGATCTTCTTGTTCTACGGGTCTTCCCCCGGTAGAAATACAACCTTCGAAGTCCCTATAAGACTCGTAGTTTTTAACTTGGTCGTAATACGGGCTTTCGGTTGAGTGACACACACCGTAAAAAGACTTTTTGACGTAAGGGAAGCTCTTAAATTCCAGATATACGGTTGTTGCAATAGAGAAGATAACCAGCCCTGCAACAAGATAACCTAAGTTCCCTACAATCCTTTTTGATTTCATTGTCCTAAACCCCCTCTCACAACCCAAGCAACTAACGCTGATATAATACCTCCAACTACAAAAAGAATAGTTCTGTCCGTGAATTGCTGTCTACTGTCTTCCTTTTTAGATATAGATTCAATAGTAAGATTCAACAGAGCTATCGTTGTATTAAGTTGGCTCAAGCTGGCCTCTAATGAGTCGTGAGACTCCTCCAGCTTGAGAACTCTTCTGTGTAAGTCATCGCCATTCACGGGTATGTCTTTCTTGAGAGTTGCCAGTGAGGACCGTCCTTGAAGGACTTCCAATCGCCACCCCACTCAAGGTCTACCTCAAGCTCTTCTGCGGCTTGCTTCATAGCGTCCTCAATAGGGTAGAAGTATTCCCAATCCCAAGACAGAGGGTAAGGCGCAATGTCTACCGCATGACCTGTGAGGTGGCGAGAGTTCATGGTAGTAGACGCACCAGATTTAACTAGCTGCCTCTGACGTTCAATATTACGAACACCTTCGATCACACTGAAGTCTTGCTCAGTGATTTCTATTGCTCTTTTAACTACAGCAACAAGGTCAGGGTGTACGCCTGATAGGTTCTGTAGGCTCCGTTGTCCTAGTCTATAACCCATAATATTCTCCTTAGCTTAATATATTAAACTCATCAACCGCCCCAATAAACCTGTAGTAATGACCGTCGGGGATAACTGCAAAGACACTATCTTTAATACCGCCAAAACCGGAAACGCTATTTTGAGGGAAACTGCCTGTGTTTGCTACAGTTATCCAAGTCGAGTTATCATCAGAGACTTGAAAAGTACTCCCTGTGTAGGTAGGCTCAAAATCTGGACTGCCTGTGCTTCCTACGGTAATCCTCAAGATACAATTAACTTGGATAGACCTGCCCTCAGTATTCTGGTAAGACGTGTTGCTAGTGCGAGAGACAGAAGACCAAGTTTGACCATCACCAATCTCATTAGAGGGGGTAGTAAGAGAATCAATAGCAGCTTTAAGTTTAGCAGGAGACACAAGGCTTTCAGTAGTGCCTGAACCCGCCTCCCAGATAGCCTCTGCTTGATCCCCTATGAGACCTGTTTGAGTTCCGCTAGTATCGACTACCTGTGTATTATCTAAGACATGAGATTCGTCACTAGACTGGTCAAGGTAAAATAGATCAATCCAAGCGTCATCAGCTTCCGACCTCATCTTAAGTATATTGCTATTAGTATCGTACCACAACATGTTAGCGTAGGTAGTGCTAGGTGCAGTAACGCCCGAAGACAAACTTGCGAGAGCCTTCAGTGCGTTGTTAATGTCAGACCTAGCACTAGAAGAGCCTTGGTTGGCAATATCGAAGTCATGTTGACTCATGTTAATACTCCACTGTTGCCTTAAGTGTCTCTACACTAGGCGATACATTTGTGTTATTACTGGTTAGTTCAGCTTTGAATTTAAAGGCTCTACCAACTACCTCAGAACCGTTAGCTAACTCCCAAGAACCCCAAGTGGGGGAACCCGAAGGGTCATCCTCTGTAGCTGCTACATAAACCACTACACTGTGGTCTGCAAAGTTAGCCTGCTCATCATCCCACTGATCCCAATCACCCGGCCACGTATCCCAATTCTGCGGTATAGTATCCCAAGTGCCAGCAGTAGGTGCATGACGATTGAAGGTAGAAACACCAGTAACACGACAAGTCCTAGACGATCCCGTATCAATATAGTTAGAGAACTCGTAAGTCCCCGAAGGGTTAGATGCAGAGATGTCAGTGATGATTAGTTCGTCTGGTGTAGGTGAAGTATCCACAGATACGTTAGTCTTGGAACCAGAGAACGTAGGGTCTTCTACTTGCTCCTGAGATGTTCCCAAAGGAGGAAGTTCTGTAGGCTGAACTACAAGCAAAGTAGGGCTATCACTGGGGTTGCCACCTTTGTCGTAAGCCCTAATTAAGAATGTACCACTACGGGCAGGAAGACTAGCAGAGGTAGCAGGTCTAGCAACCTTTTCGATGACTGTGCTTGAGTTTGACCAAGTGGCCCCAGAAGTGTTGGGGTTTTGCTTAATGACATAATAAGACAAGTCTAGGTCAGGAACAGCCTCCCAGTTAAAGAAAATAGTCCCGCCACTAAGTTGTTTCTGGAAACCTGTCACATCAGAAGGAGGGGCTGATAGAGCATCTACCTCAAAATCTGCAAGGTATTCCCACTCACCCTTGATACCAAACGTGTTGATGGCCCTAGCTCTAATATCGTAGTCGCCTCTCTCAAGGTCAATACTAGAGAACAGCCCAAGCTCACCTGTACCTACGGAGATGTAGTTTGCACCAGCAGAGGGTTTAAGTTGAACCTCAACCAAGTCAATACGTTCAGATTGAGAGGATGTAGTTTCGATTATAAGAGTGTTTACTAGCTTTTCCGCTAGGACCTGAGCCACTGCCTCTGCGTTAATACCAACAGAAGGTACATCAAAAGGTGACAGGAGGTTAGTATTGTCTCTCTCGTAAACTATACCATCACTTACGTCATCAAAGACACTCTCAGATACCTCTCTCAAGATCATCTGAACTTGTAGATCACCTTCATCAACCAGACCAAATTTCCAAGAAGTAACCTCAAAATCCTTACCTGTCCAACCAAACCTAGCGTTGTTAAACTTTACGTTATCACCAACCTGAAGCCGGAAAGCCCTCATACCGAAGGAAGCTGTGATAGTAAGCTGCTGCCTATTACGCTCAAGGGATACGTTAGCAATCCTACGGGACTCTACAGATGTGTCCGTAAAGGGTAGGGCCAAGTCGATAGAAGACTCTTGGTTATTGTCAGCAGACAGGAAGGCCGCATTAGTAACCTCTGGGTAGTCTGTGATCTGCCAGCTACTCTCAGCGCCTCTAAACGTACCCTTAACTGTGTTGTAGTTGTCTCTGCGGCTGTGCCTAGTGTTTACTGTTATACCGCTTCTGAGGTCATTCTCATCAAGTGTGAGAGAAGGCTCAGTCCAGTAGGCAGGCTTCATACGCCATTCACCTTGGGCATACCACAACAAACCCCCCATAGATGTCAGGAGGGCGCTCAGGTTGTCATAAGGTGTGGAGGCAGTAGTAAAAGCTCCGTTGCATGTGTATCTAGTGCTACCATCAGGTGTGTCAGTACGGTCACACACGTTAGCTGCTGTAGAAACTTTATCATCGTCTACGTTGACATCTTCCTCACCTAGACCATATGTGGGACTGGTTAGGTAGTCCCTTAAACATAAAGCAGGGTTATCAGACCAAGCAATAGAACCATCACGAGGGTCATAGACTTTCTTACCCTTGATAGTAGCAGTAATCTCAGGCACACCGTTAGGGAAGGCATCAGCATCGTAGCTTAGGCGTACATAAAGATAGGCAATACCCCTAAGCTTGTGGTCATTAGTCCACTCATCTACCTCAGAAACTAGGTCACTATCTGCGGCTTGGTTAGGGGACCCTAAGTGTTTATTGATACGTACATTACCGTCATATCTACTAGGAGAAGTAACATTACCAGAACCATCAAGAGTAACCAACTCATCATTGATATAAATCTCATCGAAAGACTCAATCTCGTGACCAGTGAAGGCTAGTACCCTATGTAGGAATTTGTTGCTACCTCCAGTAGTGCTATCGAATACACGAGCACCACCAACCTTAGCTTTACCATAGATAACCTGATGATCTAGTGCAGAGCCATTCTGAGTTACCTGATAGCCCCTGTTAGTTCCTGAGAAGGAAGGCTTAGGAGTAAGAGCGTTAAGGGCGGCACCAAGGGCTGTAGTTACTAGGAAGTTGGTTATAGCTGCTGTACCAATAACCACCCCAAATACGGAGCCAAAAGCTAATGTGCCCGAAGCAACACCGACACCTGTAGAAAGTAAAGCCATACCCGCAGAAATAGCCATGTTAATCTCCTATGTATTTAGAGTATAGAGTTTCTGAAGGAGAGAACCCAAGGAACTGCATCAGCTTGTGGAAAGGTTTATGGTTCTTAGTGTTCACCATGAGGACAGACACCCCGTCTTCCTTAAGGCAACTCTCAGCAAACTTAATCAGCTTAATACCTGTGAAGCCTTTTCTGCGGCTAGGTGCCAAATAGATCAAGTCGTTCTTAGCAAACAGGTGGTCCTTGTAATGTATGTGTGGTGATACAAAAACAACAAAGTAACCAACCAGAACACCTTCGTCTCTAGCGGTAAAGACTTTTAGCTTATCTTGTTCTTGCAAAGCGTAGTAGGCATCCCAATCAGGGTTAATCTTGATCTTATCTTTGTTCAGTGCGACTTCTTCCCAGTGGGCCTCAAGCAAACCTTTAGCGTCCTCAACCACACTATCAAGAAACTCTTGTTGATACTTAACTGCCACTGTTACGACCCCACACAATCTCTTTATCTTGCAGGCTCTCTACGAAGTCCAACCCAAGATCATCGGGATACAAAGACTTCTGATAGGCAGATGTGAACCTAGCGACCCTAGCTCTTTCGAGGTCAATGAGTTTGTTCTCTAAGGTTAGTTCTACAGTACAAGTGTCTGCGGTCTCCTCAATATTCATCTGATCCATATAACCAGAGAAGATTTGAGATAGGTTCGTACTACCAGCCTCCAAGCTAACCTTAGAGCCATCTTCAAAGAGAATGTAGTCAGAACTCTCTAGCAGAATAAGACCTTTTGAGAAGTTACCAAAGTATATGTTGGCCTTACGCCCCTGATAGGGTTCACTAAGAGCCAGAGATAGAACCTCTTGAGGGATACCGCTAAGAGTAATGGAAGCCCCCCTAGCTGCAATCTCTGTAGTCTCCTCAACAGAATCAATCTGAAGGAAAGACCCCGTACCGTACCACTCCTGACCCTGATATACTAGGGTGCCATAGCCAGTCCAAAGCCTCAGTGTTTGATCCCCATCAAAAAGTAGCTCTACAGCAAAAAAGGGGTAGAGAACATCATCATCCAAACTATCAATGGTAGACTGTGAAATATCTCTTGTTGACATCCTCTACTCTCCTATATTACTCTGTGCGATCTACTGCTTCACTGAAAGGCGTCAGGTCTTGCTCTTCAGTCCAAAAGTCCTTAGCCAACATATTCTCAAGGTGTCTTTTGTTTCTGTCGATTGTATCTAGGTCTTCTTCCTCAACGGTAAGCCCTTCGTCATACAGGCGGTTAATAAGGTTCACGCTGTCCATTGATGCCTTATAAGCCTGCTCTACGTCAACTTGATCTTCATTTTCCATTGTATTTCTCTTTCTGTTGTGTTTAAGGTTTACTTTGGTTTACTTAGCCACCCAACCAGTGTTACCTGTGCCGGATTCTTTGACATACAAGGTTGATCCTGCGCCACCTGTATTGTCGGTATACATAGACCCAACACCTGCGGTCACGACACCCTCTGGTGAACCTGCTGCACTATACCACTTGGTTGTGCCTGCGAAAATCGCGATTTGATTATCGTCAGTTGCTGACACGGGGTTAGAAGCTCGGCCAATACAAGTGTTATCGCTTCCTGTGGTAATTTCGTCACCCGCTTTATAACCATAGGCTACGTTGTTGGAACCGGTGGTATTGCTGCTAAGTGCGGCCCTACCACTAGCCACGTTGTTGTTGCCAGTCGTGTTGCCATATAGCGCCCGATAGCCACTAGCTACGTTGTAGCCGCCAGTATCGTTGTCATATAGCGCCTGAAAACCACTAGCCACGTTATTGATACCAGTAGTGTTTTGTTGAAGCGCCCCATAACCATAGGCTGCGTTGCTGTCGCCAGTAGTGTTACTGAGTAACGCCTGATAACCATTAGCTACGTTGTTGGAACCTGTAGTGTTGCCGTAAAGTGCGAAATAACCACTAGCTACGTTGTTGGAACCTTCCGTATTGCTGTAAAGTGCCTGATGACCAGTAGCTACGTTTCTATCGCCAGTATCGTTGCTAAAAAGAGCATCCGTGCCCGTAGCTACGTTTCTTTCACCAGTCGTGTTGCTTTTGAGCGCATTCTTACCACTGGCCACGTTGTTGATGCCAGCAGTGTTACTGAGTAACGCCTGATAACCATTAGCTACGTTGTTGTTGCCTGTAGTGTTTAGGTAAAGCGCCCTATAACCACTAGCTACGTTGCTGCCGCCAGTCGTGTTGTTAAGGAGTGCTTCTGTCCCGGTAGCTACGTTGGCATTACCAGTGGTGTTGTTATAGAGTGCGTCCCTGCCTGTAGCTACGTTTTCATCACCTTCTGTGTTCTGACGAAGTGCGTCCCTGCCAATAGCTGTGTTGCTGCTACCAGTAGTATTACTAAATAGCGCGGCTCTGCCGCAAGCTAGGTTTTGGGAACCAGTGGTATTACTGGGTAGTGCATCAGCACCAACAGCTACGTTATTAGCGCCGCTAGTGTTGCCAAAAAGTGCCCTAAAACCAAGAGCAGTATTAGTAGGAACATCACCAGCGCCACGACCTATAGTAACATCGTTGACAGTAATATCTTCATCGAAGTCGCTCCCCCCTGTGAACAACTCGGATACTGTTATCTTTTTGGTCTCACCTGCACTTGTATCTACAACGGGAATTACATCTGTACTCTTATCTAAAGAGGCACCAGTGATGCTAGTAAGTTCTGAAATTTTCTTGTCAGCCATATTCTTTATCCTGAGATTACCTCTACAGCCTCAAAAGAGATACCATAGAAACTTGCGTTATTGATTGACCAAGTAGAAACATTCTGGTTCAACCTGAAGACACCTTTGGGACTATCCGTAATAGCTGTCTCAGATGTGTAGTCAGACCTAAGAGCAGGCCAGATTTCTAGTTGACCATCACCAGTTTGATCTATAAGAACTTGGTGTAGTTTAGCAGAGGAGCCTCCCCCTAACTGAATGTAGTCGCCAGCTAGAAGGGAGCCTGTCATAGTTACATTAACCGTGTCATCACCAGCATTGCCAGTAACAGCACACGAGGTAACTGTACCACGAGGTGATACGTAGTCAGGGTCGCCTAAGAGGAAGGTGCCTGTCTGCCCCTTGAGAGCCACAAGCATAGCCTTCCACTCAGCGGCCTTATCTCTACGTACAGAGGGAATAGTAACTGAGGCTTCCCACTTCTGACCTGTGTGGGCGATAACCTGCTGTTTGTAAGTAAAAGGAGACTGAGAGGTAGATACCGCATTAACTGCACGTAGCTCAATACTCTCAATCCCAATAGTCGTAGGTGTATCTAGTGGGTAGCTAATAGCCATATTATCCTCTTATCATCCGAATGCGTTCTTCATGGCACCACCACGTCTACGAGCATCCATAACAGATTGTTTAGCCATGTTAGCAATAGAAGGTGCGGCTTGAGCAATGATCTTCTTAACTGAGTCATCACCATTAGCTTGAAAGTTAAAGTTCTGAACTACAGTAACACCCCCGCCGCCACCAAGCGCATCAGCAGTAAGGTCAGCGTTCATCACATGACCCCGATTGCGAGGTACGATAAGCTCTGGACCCTTCTCTCCTACTAAGTAAGGTTGATTAGATTGAACTGTACCACCAGAGGCTTTACCGAATAGACCCCCAAGGAGACCAAGAAGACCTGTGCCGGAACTGCCGTTTTCACCAACCCCTCCCACAAGCCTCTGGATAACGTAAACATCATAAAGTTCTTTGATGATAGACCTTGCCATATCCTTAAAGGCATCTTCTACAGACTTAGTACCTTCGATCATAGACATAAAACCATCTTCAATAGAAGACTTAGCGGTGTCTTGAATGCCTTGGAGTTCCTGACGTTTCTCTATGATCTGGTTGTATACTTTTAGTTCAGCTACAGCTTGGTCTATAGCAG
>Ga0098038_1001424_pt1 | contig 10334 bp, 18 predicted proteins | sample 5B_taG_FD_75051 | JGI IMG/M metagenome (GOLD analysis project Ga0098038, IMG submission 75051) | Marine viral communities from the Subarctic Pacific Ocean - 5B_ETSP_OMZ_AT15132_CsCl metaG | ecosystem: Environmental > Aquatic > Marine > Oceanic | place: Pacific Ocean | collected 2015-01-08 | reverse complement strand
TGCTGATGTAGTTGAACATTCTACGCAACATATGGTAAGACAGTTTGATGGCGAATGGTTTGATGAAACAGACAAGGTTGGTGCTATATCACTTAACCTAGCTCAAGGTATTAAGGAACAGTTTCCAGATGCAGGTAAGCCACATCTATTCCAAAGTTATAAAAGACATAAGTTACCACAGCTAGAGTTTCCTATTACTACAGTAACAGACTTTGAATATGAGAATATGATTGTAGATACCAAGGCTACACTTGCAGTACCTACAGCTCCAAGAGATGATCATGTTAGACAACAATCACTATACTCTGTACTGTTAAATAAACCAGCAACACTAGTCTACGCTTCACATAAGAAGTTTAGAGTCTTTGAATTATCAGAAGAAATGATTAGGGATAATTATGAAACTATGATAAATTCATTTGAATCTTTAGAAACCTTTATGGCTAATGTACCTAATACTGAGACAGCTATTAAGATGATACCTCTCAACACAGATGGATTCAAGTGGGGTGAGGAGGATCGTAACAATGCGAAAACGCTTTGGAACAACTAAAGGAATTATAAAACTAGAATCAACACAAATAGCAAGGAGAATACAAATGCAAACAAATGAATCAATCGGTACAGTAGATTATATCTCTGCACCAAAGCCAGGCAAAGACCAATGGTTTATGCCAGTAGTACTAGAAGGTAGTGGAACTAAAATAAAGTTCTATTGTAAGTTTGATCCTCAAGTAGCAGTAGGCGATAGAGTCATGGTGTCTTATGGACAAGAGCGTAATGGTAATGCTACTGCATTCAAGGTAACTAGACCTGATGTAGATATCAACCAAGATGTTCAACCTACTGGTGGAGCGAAAGCGACACCAAACAAATCATCTGCACTACCACAAGATATGATAGCTGTAGGATTGGCTGGTCGAATCACTGAAGTAGTTATGACACTACATCATGAGAAAGGTGTACAAATGAAAGATCCAGTAACAGAGATTGCTAAGTGGATTAAGATAGGTCAAGACGCATACAACAAAGCAACAACTAATGTAGTGGATGAAATCAAAGATGCATTTCCTGGTGCTACAGTAGATGATGATATTGATGATGAGGTACCATTTTAGAAAGGATAAACTATGACAATTATAACTCGTGAGGGTATGGAGAAAGCACTCCAACAAAATTACGATAATGAAGATACTGAAGCAGAACACATAGCACAAGCTGCATATGTTAAAGAGTATCTAAGAACTATACTAGCTGAACAGGTATTCAAAGCTCCACCTGATTTATCAGGCGCAATGAAAGAACATTGGGCTAGACAAACTGACGAATATAAACAACATCTATTAGCTATGAAACAATCTATCTTTAGTAAAGAGAAAGATAACTTTCGTAGAAAAGATAATGATATGTATTGTTCTCAGTTTCAATCATTAACTAAAGCAGGTGCAATATGACCGATCCTTTAGTTGATAAGGTCTGTGATAAGATGAAACGTAGAGCTGCAGAAGGTATAGAAAAGTATGGCGATACTATGCGTACTGCTAATAAACCTTTTATACAATGGATAGATGATGCTCAAGAAGAAGCAATGGACTTTATTGTATACCTAGAAAAAATTAAAGAAGGACTAGAATGATCCATGATACCAGAGCAGAACTTATGGGTAGCGGTTGTAGCTACAGCAATACAAGAAGCATTAAAGAATCCTACTCATATAACTCGCAAAGGTGTCGAAAAAAAACATATAGATTATCATCACATACTTAATGCTAGAGAATGGCTTAGTAGTAATAGTGATGACTTCAGATATACTTGTCATCTTGCAGGATTAGAACCTGAATACGTACAACGTAAATGGACTATGCTTCAGCAAGGTGGTTTAGATGCAAAGAAATATTTTACAGATAGAACTTACTAGTCAATAATCTTATCACAATGTTTAGTACCTACAGCATCTATAGTCATAGAGCATTGTTCTAATGTACAAGTATATTGCACTTGATTACCAGAATTGCGTTCAGCTATGCGCTTTGCAGATAGACATGTACTTAAACTATCTTGGTGATACCACCCCTCGATAGACTTGTTACCACCATCATATACATACAGAGATAGAATGATTACAGTTTCAATGATTCCCATTTTTTCTTTCTTCTAAATCTATAATACGATCTTCATGAAATTGTATAATCATATCATTCTTTAATATTAGCGGTATCTCAGCTTCCATTTGTTCTTTTAACTTTTCAACATTACCTGAAAGATATTCAACTAACATATAGAGTTCTTGGATTTGTGGACTAACCATATCACCTTTAGGTACACCATCTACAAAAGCATTGGCAGCTTCAATATCTTTTTCCATTAATTGTAAAGTTGTTTCGATACTGTTAAGCCTTTCAACAATAGTGAAATAGCTCATAGTACCGATTGCAACTGCTCCCAGGATGGCTAAAAGGTTACGAGCAGGTAAAGAAATTTGCGTTGAGTCCGATAGCTTCATACTTCTGCTCCGTACCTGGACTCACAATAAAATTCAAATCCTTTTAATGAATCACCATATGTAATTATATGTGGACTTAATAATTCTATTTTATGTTCTGTAATATACTGATGACATTCCCAAGTATCTTTAAATGTTTCAGCTTTATATTCTCTACCAACAGTTAAGTCAGTATCATGAAATGTTAAAACTATTGTTATTATAAACCACATTATTTAATCCACTTATCAATTAATTTTTTACCTGCATAAATAAACATGATTAGTAATAGTATTAATAAAAAATCTAATGTGTTAGATCCTGTATCTACTTCTACTTTACCATTATCAAAAGCAATTCTTTCGTTACCTGTTATTTCAATAGACTCATTCATTTCTTACCAAAGAATTTAGTTGCACCTTTAATACCAAATGATGCAGATACAATTACACCTAGTGTATACTTGTACCAGTCTGGTGTCATAGCAAGAGCAGCAAAACCCCTTTCAACATACTCAACAGTAAAAGGAAGAAAGCACAAGAGTAAAGGAATGCTAAACAAAATAGTAAGGTATTCGTCTTTCCATGATTCCTTGCTTCCTTTAATAGCTTCCACATCCCAGTCTATTTCTCCTTTAATTTGTTGCTTAACAATTTCTGTTTCAGCTTCAATCTTTACTAACTTTTGTTTTGCTTTAGCTTTTTTAGTTTCAACATAACCACCAATAGCATCACTAGCCACTCCAATAAGCGGCTTGATTAACATTTGTAACATTTAAATATTCCTTATAATTGTAGATAGTTCTAGACAACGTGCTGGTGTTTGTTGATTCCAACGAGAGTCTTGCATTTGTAATGCTGCTTCAGCAAAGTCACATTCTCCAAGAGCTTTAAACATATTCTTGAATTTACTTACTCCAGCTTGTCCTAGCTGAAAACACATCTCTATTAATACACCATGTATTATAGACTGTTGAGTCTCAGGTAACTTATTATATGCTTTGTTCTCTAAATGTTCTTGTATGAGGCTGTTTGACCCCTTTAAAGCTATATTAAAGTCCTTATCAAATAGCTCTTGCCAACCTGCTTCAGATGTGGGTAGATCTTCACCAGCTAATATCTTATGCCCCCAGCCTCCAGTAAGGAAGCCTAGGGTATCTTTATAAGGCTCTAATCGATAGCCCTCATGAGCTTTAATTCTAGCCTTAACTTCTTCCATTATGCAACAATAATAGCTATGATAGCTAGTATTACTACACCAGCAATTATCTTTTTCTTTTTAGACATGTTGCTCCATGTGTATTTTATAACTTCTTTTATATCATTCATATGATTTCTCCAGGTAATAAGACTTAATCAATTCATCAATGACTAAACCTTGTATTGTTGTAGGCTCACCAGTACTTCTACGAGGTGCTGCTTTTGCCATGCGATCTAAAGATCTATCTAAATCTTTTCTTAATTGTAATCGTTCAGTAATATCATCAGATAGATCAATTAACATATCACTAAATGTAGTACCTTGTTTCATATCACTCCAGATACGTACTACTCTAGGTAACATATCTTTAGGATCATAACCTATGTTTACATAGAAATTATGATTATCCATAATATATTTTCTAGTTATTCCAGGTCGTCTATTGCTTTCAGGCTCATACATAATCGGCTCCTCAGGTAAGTTGGTTTGCTCCATTAAGTAATTGTCTTGCGAGATTAATTGCATCTTCGCTTGTGAGTCTGTTTTCTGCATAGATTCCCCTTGTTGAATTGATATATAAATAAAGTTTATTCTTAACTATCTTTACTCCTTGTTTAGGAGTTGTTAAATATTCTAAGTCAGTTCCTTGTTCCATCTTCCACCTTTATTTAAAACCATAGGTATCAACTTTGGGAGTCCATTTAATATAACACCACATCCAATTATTGGTCTAGATTTTTGTGTTTTCATGTATTCGAATGCTAGTGACTTAGCATCTATTAAGCATCCGACTTGCATACCCCAGTTTAAACTGTTGGGGTTACCCCAGTATTGTATTGAATAACTTGAATGGTAGTGTCCTTGTACTGTAGGGCAACCATATTGTTGTGCTACCTTTAATACATTAGCAGCTTTACCATGACAGAAATAACATTGTTGTCCATTAGACATAGTGATAAGCAGATCATCATGCCATTTCCAACCTGGTCCTACTTCTAAATATTCATTATAAGTTTTCATTGCAGCTCTAGGTAGACCTGTAGCTTTCTGTCTACGATAGACTAAGCTACCATGATTACTATCTAGTAAATCTACTATAGGAAATAATTTTTCCATAGCATGTACAGTCTTTAAAGATTCTGTACGTTCATCACCTGCGCTATATAGATCAGGATCACTGTCATGAAATGATATAGCATGTGAATCTACTTCATCACCTATATGTATTACACGATCAGGTTTATATTTTTTCTTAATAGCTTTTAGAAAAGGAATTAAATCAGGATGATGATAAGGACAATGCGTATCACTTATTACAAGTATTCGTTTGTTCATATATAAACATAATCTTATTTGCTAATATAAGTCAAACAACAGATCTTACTATGATATAAAGCATTTGAGCAAAGACAGTAGTACCTATAAACCACACTAAAGCACGAAGTTGACGCATATCTTTTTCAATATGAAACAGGTGATTATCTTTCATTAAAGTTAATCGTTCTGCGATTACGTCAACTTTGCCTTCTAGACGTGCAATATCTATGCTATTCTTTTGACTCTGATCCATCTGTAACTTCTTCTTTTGGAAGTTCAGCTTGGAGCTGTGCTGTCCAATGGTTAGCAACAATATCTAAATCAGATTTTTGTTCAGCAATTCTTATAAGTTTTACGTAAGCTGCTTTACCTTTATCAGATAATTTAGATTCGTCATATTCTTTCTCGTTTAATGTAAACATATTAGCTCTCCAATGCTTCTACTTTAGTTTCTAATGTTTCTATACGATCCATTGCTTCTTGTAAAGCTTTGATAGCTTTCATATATAATACAGAATATTTAACAGATTTGACTTGTTCTTTAACTTCTTTAACATCCCCTATTTTACTTTCTTCAGGAATAGTGTCACCATCTTCATATAAAGTTCCAAAAACTGAGTTATGTGCAATATCATATTTACTAGGATCTTGGGTTCGTATTAAACCAGTCATACCAGCATCTTCAAGCTCTTGAGCTACAACACCTATCTGTAACAAATCAGGCATATCAAATTTTTTAAAGTTACGTACTTTAATTGCTTTTATATCATCCCATTGAGAACTAGCATCCACTATATCTGACTTAACTCTTAAATCAGAGATAGCACCAAAAGTGTTAGATCCTGATAAAACATCACCACCATCACTAACAAGAAATGAATTAGCAAAACCTCTTCTTTGACATTTAAGAAAGAAATAAGTGCTATTTGTTGTATTTCTTGAAACACCTATATCCAAACCAACACCAGTATAACTTGTATTGGTACAAGTAATCACTTGTCCTTGGTCTCCAGCTACAGATTGTTGAACACTAAAACATGCAGATTGTTCAGCGTTGCCACCAACCATTACTTCATTTAATCCACCATCAACAAAAAGCATATAATCATTGCCATTAGACTCTACTCGGAAGTCTATGTCACCTGAATCGTCATTTAATACAGTTTCAGAAGCAGTTGCTGCAAATCTACCCATTTGAGAGCCACCTACAACACTACTTATATTAAATGTTGCATCTTCAGCTCCGTTACTAACATCTGTAAATTTAGCACTTATGTTAACTAATTCAGTTGAATTTCCACCATCATCATCAGCTTTAAACTTAATAAGACCACAAGCATCATTATCTGCTGGAGAACCACTATCTCTATTTAAAACCAAAATAGGCCCAGAATTTGCATCAGCATCAGTAGATTTTAATGTAAGTGTGTCTTCGTTATCATTAACTAAAATAACAGTTGAACCACTAACATTTAACACGCCCCCTAAATCAGCAGATGCTTTTATGTTTACATGGTCGTTACCAGCGTCAACAAATAGCATGTGAGTATCATTATTAGATTCTACTCGGAAGTCTAGGTCAGCACTATCTTCGTTAAATACTGTTTCAGCACCAAAAGATACTTTTTTAACTTCACTTCCAGCAACTACACCTTTAATATCTAAAGTTGCATCCTCACTACCATTAGATACATCATCTAAAGTAACATCAATTAAAGCAGCTTCAAAAGTGTTTCCTGCATCATCATCTGCAACAAAGTGTATTCTTCCGCCTACGTCACCGTCAGCAGGAGAACCAGAATCTCTTTGTAAAGTTAATTTAGGCCCAGCACCACCATCAGCATCAGTAGATTTTAAGGTAAGTTGAGTTGTGTTATCAGCAGTTGTGATTGTAGAAGCTGCAGTTGCAGTAATTGCACCAGTTACATCAATACCTGCACTATCAATTCTCATTACTTCATTTAAAGAATTTGAACCATCTGCTACTACTTGGAACTCTATTCTACTAGGCATATCATCATCACCTGGAGTACCATCAACTCTAAAAGATATACGTGGGCCATCTATATAAGCAGTGCCATCATAAGCAGTAGATTTAAACTCAACTAATCTATCACCACTTTGTACAATAGATGGAGAAGCAAGTGTGCCTCTTTGATGTTGACCATTAAAACTTGGGCCAAAAGTTGTGCCACCGTCTCTAAAGGCTTGTATAGAACCAGAATTAGTTAAATTAAATTGTTTTTTACCAGCAGTAAAAAATTCTATGTTGTCATCTGTAGATGCTTCAATGTAAGTATCACCATCATCATCTAGGATTACTCGACCACCAAACGCAGCAGTATCTATACCTAATTCAACTTTGGTAGGAGTGCCAGAAGCTAACGAGATACCTGTTAAGTTTACAGTCTGTGTAGTAGATGAGTGTGAAGATGAAGCAATAGTGCCTTCTACCACATTAGCACCACCATCAGTGATTCTAATCTTTCTACCTGCAAAGTATACACCTGAGATGTCAGATGATGAAGTTATAGTAATAGTATCAGCATCACTACGTGCTACTGTATATGTACCATCTCCGTCACCAAACTCAAAGTATCCGTCTCCAAGTTGTTCATACATATCTCTCATGTGACCCATGAGTTCTCTTGCAGCATTATTAACATTACTTGGTGCCATGTTTTCTGCAAAGTTCACAGTCATGTTACTTGTATTGTTACTTCCTGTTGAACTAAATTTACCTACGCCTGTTCCAGCCATTTTGTTTTCTCCTATTTAATATTTAAATATTCTTGTATTGTTCTGAGTCCAGGCATTTTACTATTGCTTGGTCTCGGTATATTATATATTGGGTGTCCTAAACTTCCTGAAATCCAGCCTACTGCATCTTGAAAGTCTAATCCACCATCCATTGCTTCTTCAATTAATCCTCTTAATGAAAAAGGTACAAACGCCATACCTGCTGTACTACCATAATCATATGCTTTACGTAATAATGAAGCATCTCTTTTACTGATAGGACTAGGCCATGGGCTTGTCAAGAACTTTTTATTAAAGAATAATTGTTCGCTTGTTTTAAGTAACATTCCTTGTTTACTTACTGCTGTTTTAAATGGATGTACAGCCCAGTGAAGTGGTTCAAAGAATTGTTTTGATAGCACTAATTGCATACCATTACCAAGATCTACACGAGTAGGATCTTGATTAGCTAATAGGTTTGTGCCAGTAAACATTTGTTGTAATCCCATACCAGCAGCACCTATAATTAAAGCAGCTCTTGTTACATAAGCCGCATATAATTTCCTAGACATTGGATCTTTGTTTAATCCAGGAAATGCTCTACTTACAATCCTAAAGTTTGCAGTTGTCCAGTCAGGCGCAAACATTGCTATTTGCATTAATCTTCTACCTGATGGTTTGTACGCTTTGGATTTAATATATTTTAATACAGGATCACTTGTATCCATGTATAGTTTAGTCCAGTTTAATCCACCATATGCATCATTAGTATATGTTGCAGCTACTTGATGAATTTTAGTTAACGGAACATTTTTATATTTAGGATCTTGCAATAACTTAAGTGTTGCAGTTTGAAATGCATACAGCTTACCAGCATTATATACACGATCCCATGTAATATTATCAATAACTCTAAATGGTAATTCAATACCATACTTAATACCTTGTTTAGCTAGATAGGTTCCCCATATAGGAGATCTATCTAATGCTGCTTGTGCTTGTCCAAGTATATTATAAAATCTATTATAACCAATATCTTCAGGATGACTAAACTCTACACCAGCTCTAGTTGCTACTTTAAGATCATCATAGTGACCAGATCTTTCTAGTATAGTTTTAGCTGTAGTTCTATCCCAACTTATAATAGGTACTTTTTTATCTGTCCATTTATTAGAAGCTCCTGCACGTACTGCAGTTTTACCAGCTTCTTTAAAACTCATACCAGTAAACATCATATTTTCTAATAATGTAAATGCATGAAAGAATGAATAGCCTACACTAAATCTTTTCATTAAGAAATTTATATTAGATATAGCTTTTAGTACTGAGCCTTCATCTTTAGCATCAAACAACATTCTTAATAATGGTTCTGCTTCTTTTAATACATAAGGTGCAAAATCATTTTTTTGTTTTTTAGTAAGATCTGTAGGATCAATAGATTTGCTTAAGAAAGCAGGATGATAAAACTTAACATAATCAACTGGATTTATTGTACTAGGTAAATCAGTATTACGATACATTAACTTAGCTATACCACCAGCACCATCTCCCATACCTGGTATAGGTGCTTCTTCTAACATAGCTACTATCTTCTTTGACCTAATGCTCTAGTAGCAGAGTTTAAATACTTAGCAAGAATTTTACTAATTTCCATTGTTTGTGGTTCTAAACCTTTAGCTATACCAGCTTCATAACTTGGAAATGTTTTTTCTAATTGTGATATGTTTTTACCTTTCATACCTGCTGGATTAGATTTAGTTACAAGATCTCTTACTTGTGTTGCAAAACCTATATCATCTGTAAACTCATTCCACTTCCAAAATCCAGTTACATAATCTTCATAAAATTTAAATCTAAGTTCTGTAGTTTGAAATGTATCATACACATCATCATAAATTTTACGGATATCTTTAGCTACTTGAATTTCATCAGGAGTTAATTTAACAGTTTTATCGCCTTGTAAAAATTTAGTAACTTCTATTTCTCTTTCAGGTGTACCTAATTTAACAGCTATTTGATTAGCTACTCTATTTATATCAATAGAATTAACTTGAGTATAAGCTCTATAGTCATCAAGTAAATAACGAGATACAGCTAAACCTTTAGCTTGTTGTACTTCTTCTGCTTTACCTAATTTTCTAAGATCTGCTTTTCTAACATTAGGATCTAAATAAAATTTTGGCGAATCTTTAATTGATAAATCATCAAGAGTTTTACCTTCTGGTAAGTCTTGTTTAATCTCATTAAGTTTAGTTTTAATATTTTTAAAACCAGAGTCTTGAATTTTTCTACCTAACTTAAGTGATTTAATTCTAGATACAATACTACCTACACTTTTACCTATAGTAATAGCACCAGTACCAAAAGCTGCTGCTTTCCAAAAAGCCTCATCTTCACCAGTAGCAAGATAACCACCAGCTCCTAGTAAAGCTCCAACCATTAAAGGTGTTTCAGATTTTTCTACTATATTACTTACATGATAGAAACGTCTATTATTTTTTTGTATTAAATCAGCGTAGGTTTCTTTAACCCAAGGAGTAACTTCATCTTTAATAGCTTGATTAAATTTATGAAAAGATTCTTTTTGTCTAAATGT
>Ga0098038_1001423_pt1 | contig 10334 bp, 15 predicted proteins | sample 5B_taG_FD_75051 | JGI IMG/M metagenome (GOLD analysis project Ga0098038, IMG submission 75051) | Marine viral communities from the Subarctic Pacific Ocean - 5B_ETSP_OMZ_AT15132_CsCl metaG | ecosystem: Environmental > Aquatic > Marine > Oceanic | place: Pacific Ocean | collected 2015-01-08 | reverse complement strand
TAACGCCCCTCTTTTAAAAGTTGGTGAGGTTGTAGAAGATAGCGGCTTTTTAATTTCGATTGGCGATATAGCAGATATACAAGCTACTCTTAGGGGTAATTCTTGTATGATTAGAGTAGCTGAAATTAAAGATCGGTTTGTTAAAGAACAGAGCCAGGCGGCTAAGCGATGCTCAGAGCGGCTAGCAGGTATTAGAAGAAGATTAGAAGATAGCGAGCTTTTAAACAAACAATTAAAAGCAGACTTAGAAAAAGAGCGCACTCATTCAGACCGTATCCTCTATGGGGCTACTATCGGCGGGGTCGCTTTAACAGCGCTCAGTATATTCTTATATACTAAGTAGGGGGCTAGTATGTCTGATGTAGTATCTATAAGCGCTATAGCTTCTTTAGTCGGTATGATTGGCGCCGTTTATTCTATGATGAAGGAAAAGGCCGCTAAAGAACGTGAGATAGGTAAATTAGAGGCTGAGCTTAAAGCGCTTAGAGATCGAGTAGACCGTCTAGATTTACGGGGTAATAAAATAGACGATAAACTAGAGCAAATTATAGAAGCTATAAGCGAGTTAAGAGCCCGCTTAAACTAACACAAACACAGAAGGATAAAGTATGAAGATGAATAAAGAGGCCCTCTCAGCGGTCGCTTTCGCCGCTCAGTATTCCCATATTACAGGAGAGGGGCGTGAAACCCCCGCTGAGGCTATGGCCAGGGTTAAAGAAATGCACCTCTCTTTTTTTGGTGAAGAGGTACACAATCATATAAATGAGGCTTTTTACGAGGTCTTTAAAGGGCGGGTTTATCCTTCTCAGCGGTCTACTCAATTCGGCGGCCAAGCTATACTTAATAGACACTGGCGTATTTATAACTGTACCGCTTCTTATTGCGACCGCCCCCGCTTCTTTAGCGAGTACCTATGGCTTTTATTATGCGGTTGCGGTTGCGGCGTTAGTGTACAGAAAAAACACGTACAAGAATTACCTAACCTTATTTCTAAAGAAGACTTCTTACTAAGAGAGGGGCGTATACATCTTATAGAAGACTCTATAGAAGGTTGGGCTGAGGCTGTACATGAGTTAATCTTGTCTTATATTCCTAACTTTAAACAAGACTCAGCTTTTGAGGTTAATTTTGATTATGATCTAATTAGAACCCAAGGCGCCCCAATATCGAGCGGCGGTTTAGCGCCAGGCCCTGAGCCTCTTAAAGTGGCTATTGAAAAGATTAGAGACTTACTTAAAGATCTAGTTATGAGTGATGTACACTCATTAAGCCCGCTTAACTGTTTTGATATATGCGCCGCTTTATCCGAGGCTGTACTAAGCGGGGGCGTTAGGCGGTCGGCTTCTATTATGCTCTTTGATTCTGATGATCAAGAAATGAAAAAAGCTAAGGTAGGCGATTGGTGGAAAGATCACAAGAATAGAGAAACTGCTAATATATCGGCGGCTATGATCGGTAATAAATCACAAGACGAAATAGAAGATATGTTGAGGTGGGCTAGAGATTGGGGCGAGCCTGGCCAATATTGGATTGATAACTCTGAGATCTTAACTAACCCTTGTGCTGAGATTGGGCTATTTCCTCGCTTAATGATGAGTGAGACGGGCGGGCCGATGGATTATATTTTACCTCACCAAATGAGTAGAAGTACGGGCGTTAGCGGCTGGCAAGCTTGCAATTTAACCGAGATTAATCTAGCTAAGTGTAAAGACGTAGGTGATTTTATTTACGCTTGTAGAGCCGCCGCTATAATCGGCACCCTTCAATCTATGTACACAGAAGAAGGCTATTTATTATCAGCCTCAAGAAAGATTGTAGAGCGTGAGCGGCTACTAGGTATCAGCTTAACAGGTATCTATACTAACCCTAGCTTAGGTCTAGATCCTGATGTACTAGAGCACGGGGTACGGGTAATACGTCAAACTAATATCGAGCTCGCTAAGCTTCTTAATATTGATTTTGCTAGCCGCTTAACTTGTATTAAACCAAGCGGTAATACTAGTACGGTAGCGGGGTGCTCAGCGGGGGCGCATCCTTGGCACGCTAAAAAGTACTTTAGACGGATACGTCTAAGTTTAATGAATCCTGTTTATCAGTGGCTAGAGGAGAAAGTACCCGCCGCCGCTCAAAAGATCTCTAATGATACGGGGGTTATCACTTTCGCCATTGAGGCGCCTAAGGGAGCTATAGTTAGAGATGAGTTAGACGCTATCGAGCACTTAGATGATGTAGCGCTTCTACAGCGCCATTGGGTAGGGCCAGGCTCTAGCGATGCTTATAACAAAACGCCCGCCGTATCTCATAGCGTATCCTGTACTATAACTGTTAAACCTAATGAATGGGATTCTATGGGCCCTTGGCTTTATAATCATATGATTGATAACGAGGGCGCCCAGCGTATTAGAGGAGTAAGCTTTTTATCTTACTTTGGAGACCATTTATATGATAATGCGCCTTATCAAACCGTTAATGAGGATAACCTAGCTCTATGGGAGGCGTTATCTAAACTAGAGTTTAGTAAAGATGAATTGTTTAAAGTAGCGGGGGCGTCTCCTGATCTAGCCCAAGACCCCGCTTGTAGCGGCGGCGGTTGTTTACTTAAGTAGTCTCTTGATCTCGTCTTGACTTTCTTTATCAGTAAACCCCATATCTTTTAAATGTTTTAAATAGACGGCCTTTACTTCTTTTTTATACTTGGGATTAACAGGTAATACTCCTCTATCTCGATATGAGTACTTTTCACTTGGATACACTTTATAAAATCTTCTAACTAAAGTGGGTAGCGTAATCTCATTAGCCTTTAAAAGCCCTTCTTTTTCACATATTGAAAGTATATTACTAAAGTTATGGCCCTGGCTTCTTAATTGCTTAGTTCTTTTAATCAAGCTCATGTATATTAATCTCTTTAGTCTTCTTTTGAATGTAGCGGTTTAGAGAAGCGTATTCTAGCCAATTGTTACACGCTAGAGTATTCTTCTTTAAGTCTTCAAATACATCAGGATCTAAGACGATATGTAGATTTTTAAGAGTAAAGATTAATTCAACTTGCCATGGTTTAGACTGTGTAGCAATATAAGCGGCTAAGGCCTCTTTATAATCTTCTTCATAAGTCTCTAAAGCCATCGGCCCGTAAAACTGATTAAACTCTTCTACAAGCGTCTTAGCGTCTTCTTGTCTTATCAGATCGAGACTAGTCTTATCAAAGAATCTAAAACCACGGTTAGAGAGCGGCCCTATACAATGTAAATACATTTCCCCTTCTGTCATCTTTTGAGGGTTTAAACTCTTCATCTCTAGCGCCGCTTGTACCGTATCAGGCTTAGAGTTAAAGTAAGATACAAAAGATTTCCAACCGTTAAAAGTTCTTAGATTTCGGCCAGCGGGGTTAGCTTGGGGCTCCTCAGCTTTTACTACTGTCTGAGTATGCTGAGGGGCGGGCTCTTTAACTTCTTTTAATTTAGATAAAGCGGCTTGTACAGCGGGGGCGGGCTGAGCGGCGGGCGGGTTAGATGAGATGGCTTTAACATTTACTTCTTCACCTAAAGCCTGAGCTGAGATCTCTAGCCGCTCTTTATCGCTCATGTTTGTGTTATCTGCAATTTCATCAGCTGAGTAAATACCGCTAACCGCCTCAGGAAATACAGCCCGTAAACCCATAGTTAAACAGCGGCTTCTTAACATTTGTTTTGGCATAGACCGCCAGTTTCCTTTACGTGTTAAGCCTTGATTCTCAGCCATACCCCAATCATAACTAAAGTCATGTGAGAAATCTTCATCGTTTCGAGCGAAAGACATAGAGCAGTGCGTATTATCCCAAGACACGATTTTAATAAACCGACAGAGCCCGCTTTTTCTTACGATACCTGCCATAGCGTCAGCATTAAGAGCGGGGCTATCTTTTAGTATATACCCTTGAGTCATAGTTAGCCCCATATTACCGCCGTAATGATGGCCAAAACAAGCGTGTAACATAAGGATCTCTTGAGGATTAAAGCGACCGCAATTAGAGAAGGTCTCAGCCAATTGAATAGCCTCTTGAATATTATTAGGTGAATAGATTGATTTAGACATGATAAGCCCTTTTTTGTGTTTGTGTGTGTTTGTGTTTAGTAAAGAATCTCAGAGATAATTAAAGCTTTTTCAGATTGCTCTAAGTCTCTAGAGAAAGAAATAGATAATTGTGAAAAGGTTCTAGAGTAGCCAGTTTTTTTAGTAGATGTAGAAATGATAGTCTCGTCTTCAAAGTGAACAAGCTCGTAATTAGATAAGAACTCGATTAGCTCTTTATCTGATGTAATGTAAGCTTCTTTAATAATATCTTCTTCTGTATAGTAATCATTAGGAAAGTAAGTAGTAGTATACTCAGATACGGCAATATGTAGCGGGTTAAAAGTAGTCATAGCGGCGGTGTTTCCTTTTGTAGCTGCTAAAGTTTTAAACTCAGGTGAGGCCCAAGCTAATAAAAAGATAAAGAGAATAAATGAAGTGATCATAGTTATAGAAGCTACAATAGTTTCTAGTCTTGTTAGCGGTCTGTTATCCATCTCGATTAGTCCTTAAAGTCTTCAAAGGTATAGTAGTCATCTTCTATAAGTCGGTTAGCGGCGGCGGCCAGGTTTACAGCGGTTTCATATTTGGGGTTTCTTTTACCGCTTAGAATTAAAGAGATACAAGATCTACTTATGTTAGCTTCTTTAGCTAAATGGCCTAAGTTATAGCGCTTAGCTTTTAGATGATTGGTTAAACTCTCTTTTAATGTAAGACTCATAAGTCTCCTCTCGTTTCGTGATGATTAAGATCTAGCAGGTCTTTTATATTCTGTAAAGTGTTTTTTTGGAAAAAGTAAAAAAAAGATTTACAAAGTACAAAAATAAAAGCTATAAGTAAAACTCGAAACGAAAGGAGAGTATTAAGATGATTGATACTTTAAAACTAATTCGGTCGGTACTTAATAGCGACCTTAAGCAAAGTGAGAAGCTAACGCTAATCGCTTGTATATATAAAGTTAATTGGCGAACCTGGCGAGCTGACTACCCAATTAGTACTAAGAGTCTAAGCGATGAAAGCGGCTTAGGGGTTCGAACGGTTGTTAGAGCGCTACAAGTCTTAGAAGAGATTGGCTATATAAAAAGAGTAGGTACGCATAAAGGAGCGGGGCAAGGTGCTAGTACTTTAGAAGTTTTACCTATCTCTATTCTACCCCCTGCCAAATTGGCACCCCCCTCATGCCATATTGACAGTACCCCCTGCCATATTGACAGTACCCCCTGCCAAATTGGCACACGTATCTATCCAATTAATTCTAAACCAATTAACTCTAAGGAGGAGATTCTAAAAGTTAATCTAGAGACAACCCCTATTTCTGAGCTTAACTCGTTAACTGACTACAAAAAAAGAAGAGAGTTAGAGAATGAAAGATGGAATATTAAAAAGAAAGGTATTGTAAGATGAAAAGTTTAAATGAATCTTTGTTTAAGATTAAAGAACAGTTAGAGCTTCTAAAGCGAGATGTAGAAAAATCTACCCCCCCCTCTAAGCCGAAAAAAATTAACACTGATGACTTAGAGGATATGGGTCTAATTTCTAGAGAGGTCTTAGGAGGTCAACCCGTTTTAAATATACACCTCTTAGACTCCTGTAATTATAACGGATGTATACCCAGCTCGTCAGGTATTCACACTATAACGACTTTAGAACAAGCTGAGGATTTACAGCTAGTCTTAGTAGAGAATGAGAAAGGAGAATTAGAGCCGCTTAAAGATGAGAATGGAGAAGACGTTTTTAAAACGATTTACTTAGATTACTCTGTAGCTAAGACTTGCCCTAATTGCGGCCTCATTAATCGCTATCTAATGAGATTAAAAAATAGTGGTATTGGAGCTGATGCTATGAACAAACATATCTATAATTATGATTTCGAGACCGATCTTTTAAAAGAAAAAGCGGCGGCTTTTATGAATGGCGATTTAAGAGGCGGCTTATTATGGGGTAAACCTGGGAACGGTAAAACCCATTTACTCAGCGCCATAGCTAGAGAGCTAATCTTTAGCGGCTATAAAGTTCGTTATGTATCTCATCAATATTTATTAGAATCTATTAAGCGCTCTTTTGATGGAGATGTAGACCCAAGAACCAAATGGCTAGATGGGGTTGACTATGTTCTTTTTGATGAGCTAGGATTTTGCCCTAAAACAGATTGGGCTAAGCAAACTACTAACGAGCTAATACACGCCGCCCACGCCTCAGAGGTTAAAATCTTGTTTGCTTCTAATCTTTCTCCTGAGCAATTAAAGCGAGGTCTTTTAGATATGCGTACTAGCTCTAGAATGGGTGAGTTAGTCGGTAATTTCGTCTATAAAATGAATGGTCAAGATCGGCGGGGCGGCTTTTAATCTAAAGAAAAAACGGGGCTAAGGTGTTTTAGTATAAGGTTGTTTCGAGTCATAAGAGAGAGGCCTACATTTGGTAAGTTTGTATGCCCTTTTCTTTCTTCTTTTTTCTTTATATATTGCGGTGGTTTTTCCTTTCCTACCGTTTTGCCAGGTATAGAAGAGATAAAAGAAAAGAAGCCCCCGTTAGTCGGTCTGTCTAGCGGGGGTTTTCTTTATCGCTCGATCTTAGCCCGTACCTCAGCTACTTTTAGCCGCTCCTCATTTACAGTTTCCCATATTTGAATACGGCCTTGTCTACAAGTCTCGCCTACCCCGTCTAAGTTAGCCTCTAGTTTTTCTAGTCTAGTTAACTGACTATCTACTTTATCTAGTCTAGATTTTAAGCTAGCTAGCTGATTAGCGAAATACCACACCGCACTTAGAACCGTACATAGTAGAGTAATTAATTGAAATATTAATTCACTTGTAATCATAAAAAGCCTCCTTTTAAAAGCAGGGCCATTATATCACAAGTTTGATTTTGACCCCCGCCCTTTTTAGATATTCGATACCGTCTTTACAATAGCCGCGCCCCCCAACAACTACGAGCTCTAGACCGCTATGATGAATTAACTTAGCGCATGATAAGCAGGGCTCGCAATTTACTATAAGAGTAGCGCCCGCTAAAGCTATTCCATTCTTAGCCGCTTGGGTTATAGCGTTAGCCTCAGCATGATGACAACCTACCTCAGTACTAGTACCTGATTTTATAGCTAGCGTATCTCGTTTACACTCAGCCCCGCCGCATAGCTTAGCCGCTCCTTTAGGGGGCCCGTTAAAGCCTTGGCTTATTGGCTGATTATCTTTAACAATAAAAGCCCCTACTTGGGCCCTAGGGCAATTAGACCAAGCCGCTACTTGATCACACATATTAGCCAACGGTTTAGCCACTTATCAGTTAACATAATTCTCTATAAGCTCGATACGTGAGAGGAAAGTTTAAAGCTATATCTCTAGCGATAATATCAGAGTATTGTCTGATTTCGCTCTGAGCATCGCTAGACGAGCGTAAATTAATAAAGTGTAAAGCTGACTGTAGAGAGGCCGTCCAAATACAAGAGGTTAACATAGACTGAGGTAAAACCGCTCTAGCTTGCTCAGGCGCTACCCCTTTTTCTAGTAAAGTCTCATAAGATTCTAAAGCCGCCTTCATAGATTGGCTGTAGATCTCGTTTAGCTCGTCTTGATTATCGAGCGCCCCGCCCGCCCCTTGTTTAATTGACTTCTCTGGGCGGCCTTTAAACTCTTTAAACTCGTAAACCTCAGGCGGTGTATCTACATAGCGTCTACTCATTTCGTTCCAACTACAGCCGATTTGGTGCTTTTGCCATTGTCTCAAGATGAAGATAGGCGCCGTAATACGCCAGGTTAAAAAGCAATGCCTAAAAGGTGAGGTATGCTTATGCTTAAGAAGATAAGAAATTAATCGCTCGTCTTTATCGCTAATTTCTTCAATAGATTTATTAAAGCTAACTCTAGCACAATTAACTACAGTTTTATCAGACCCGTATTTATCAATTAGTTCTACTGTTTTATTTATCATTTTAATTTGACTTTCTTAAAAAAGTTTATCAAGATTCTAAAGCCTCCGTTGGCTCAATACTTTTTTAAACATTTTTACTTATGATTAGAGAGTAGTTTTTTTTTCAGATTCACTCTGAGTTAGCGGGGGCTTTTACATTAAAAGGTTAATCATGCTAAATCAAATAACTTTAATTGGCAACCTAGGCGCCGATAGTGAAGTAAAAGCTAATGGCCAGCTACTACAGCTCAGATTAGCTACGTCTACTAGCTATAAGAATAAACAAGGTGAATATGTTAACGAGACTGAATGGCATAAAGTAAAGCTATGGTCTCAATACGCTAGCGATATGGCGCCCCGCTTTACTAAGGGCGCTAAAGTCTTAGTATTGGGCTCTGTAACATATGAAGAATATGAAGGGCGTAAAGATCTAGTCGTTAAAGCTCGATCTGTTAAAAGCTTGGGATAATCATGTCTAATCTTCATATATGCGATATATGTTTAATTAAAGACAAAACTCAACTTATAGGCTTTTATATAGATGAAGAAAACAATATTCATTTAGATCAGAATAGCCGTATTTGTAAAACGTGTTTAAACCGTATTAAAATAGAAATAATTGGTACTAGAGACTTAAGAAGAGTTGAGACCGCTAGTTATAGATTTTACAAAAGAGGTTAAACATGAGTAAAAGAAAAAAAACAGACAAGCTAAAAAGGGAAAAAATTAGCCCCTTAGTATCTGATAAGATGGAACAAGTCTTTTTCTATATAGCTAAAGGCCATCATATTAAATACGCTTGTACGCTGGGCGGGGTTAATCGAGCTGACTTCTATAGATACATAGACGAGGCTAGAAATGAGACCCCCGTTAAATATGCTACCCCTTTAGAACAAACACAATTTCTAATAGATTACGAGCTCGCTAACGCTCTTTATGTAGATAATCGTATAGACGCTCTAAACACCATTAAAGAAGGTAATTTAAACCCCAGCGTATTTAGACAAATACAATGGGAATTATCTATAAAAGACAATTCAATATACTCTAACGCCGCTACTACTAAGCTAGAGATTAAGAATCAATCTAACCCGCTTTTAGAGATATGGGAAAGTATATTGAGTAAGAAAGAAGAAGACGATGAAACCGACTAATAAAAGCCAGGCCCAAAACCTAGTACATGACAATTTTTTACTAGACATACAAAAATGTTTAATTAATTTACCGCCCTTCTTTTGGGATAAAGACCCTAATACTATTTCTTTTCACGTTCTACAGCCCGACCGCCAACGGGGGCGAGATCTCGTTATACATTGGGGGCCATCGGTAGTTATAGCTAACGGCTTAAACGAAACTACTAGAATCTTTACTAGCGATAATTACAAGCGGCTAGCTATGTTAGCTAATATCGAGCTAAAGACTACTACAAGTATTTCTCTATTATTAGACCGTACTGGCCAAGCTACTAGAGAAGCTTTTGATAATGCTAAATCATATAACGGGGCGGGCCGCTATCCTTTCTCGATCGGTATTGGAACCATAATTAAGAATGATTCTTTAGTATGTTCTATCATTACTCTAGACGGGGCTAACTATAGATATACGCCCCGCCCTGTTATCATTGGTACCTTTTACAGTGAACAGGAGTTATACAGCGGCTTAAAGAAAACAGTAGAGCTATTAAGCTCATTTCTAGAGCATGGTTTAACAGATACTAAGTATATTAACTCTCAGCTAGATTCATTAGAGCCCTTCTTTACTACTAACTCAGCTCATATAGATTATAACTTGTTAGACTTCTATGATGACTTATTGCCACCTGAGGAGCTACCCAAAACAGTATGTCAAGGCTGGCCCCCCTCGCCTCCTAATGTTCAAAAAGTAGAGTCTACCCCGCCCGCTCCTAAAAAAGAAAAATCTACCCCGCCCTCAGGGCCAATCTTTGAAGAGGTTGAAAACGAAACTTATCAAAAGATACTTAGAAAAGCCGCTGACGATTCTAGACCTACCAAGGGTAATATTAAGTTTTTAAACCTATTGGCCCCGCTGATCACTACTGAGGTTAAAGAGTTTAAAAAAGGCTCCTTAAGTGATGAGCTACAGTACGGTATTAAATATATAGAAACTAACTTAGACCGCTTAAACTTGATCGGTATTTTAAAGTATGAAGTAGTTAAAAACTCAAGTAATAGAAAAGTAGGCTATAGAATTAAATTTAATGAGGATTACTTATGACAGATCAAAACCTTACTTTTCATCTAGACGAGCTAGAGCAATGCGTTAAAGACGCACTCGATATACAAGCCGCTCTCAAGTCAGCCCCCGCCGCTAAGATTAAGGCCTACCCAAATCTAAGCCAAGTTGTAGAAGACTTATTTATT
>Ga0098038_1001421_pt1 | contig 10346 bp, 7 predicted proteins | sample 5B_taG_FD_75051 | JGI IMG/M metagenome (GOLD analysis project Ga0098038, IMG submission 75051) | Marine viral communities from the Subarctic Pacific Ocean - 5B_ETSP_OMZ_AT15132_CsCl metaG | ecosystem: Environmental > Aquatic > Marine > Oceanic | place: Pacific Ocean | collected 2015-01-08 | reverse complement strand
GGTCAAGCCTCTTCCCTCTCTCCGGGCCTTCGGACGCAATGTCAAGAATTACAGGTTTGATGTTATCCGAATTGGCTCTGTTCCAACCTACTCCTGTACCTGAGTTGTGGTCAGCCTTGAGAATATCAATGACTGTATCAAGCGGCTCTTTCCAATCAGCCGTCATGAGAACACCACTATTTCCTTGTAACGAGCGAGAATCTCCATAGCCTCTCTACGCCATAACTGTGCTTTTGAGCCGAGGTCAATGTTTTGTCCACCTTCGGGGATTAGCACTGAGCGGTCGTCAGCCATCAGCAGTTCGCTCGCTACAAGTTTCGTAGCGGCTTCTTCAATTGCTTTCTCAAGATAACGCTCACCGTAGATGTACGAACACTTGATAGCATTCCATTCAAAGAACGGATATGAGTTGTTAAAGTAAATGATACCCATCTCGTGGTCAAGCCACCAGTCTCGTAGACGAGCGTTATCACCGCTGGAACTACCACCTTGTAGGTCAGTGACAAAAGAATTCTGCGTAACTGTACCACTGGACGGGAGGCTACCTCCACTGACAACGGTACAGGTTATGAATTTGGTATCAGTCTTGCTCACATATCGGAATACCTTCGTTCCGTCAGTAGCGACCCCTGACTTGGTAAAGTTTGCAGTAGAACTGACACTAATGTCGTCAGTGTCAACGACTCCTACGACAGTGGTACTCGCCTGTGTTGTCTGCTCAATTGTTATGTCAGTGCTGTCAGTGACGATGGAACATTCTTCACCGGCTTTGACAGCCCTCATGGATGTCAACTTGACAACACCTGTACCATAGTCAGCATTGGCCGAGGCTAAGAACTCATTATGAACGGCCACATTTGAGGTAGAGCCTTCTAAAGTAAAGCCACTACCGTCCGACTTGAGAAAGTCCACACTCGTTTTGCTGACTCTATCCTCTTTGTTGATGAGGTCGGCCAAGTTTTGAGCAGTAGAGTTTGCATCAAGTTCTCCTCGCCAATTACTGGTACCTGTACCAGCAGTCAGAGTAGCAACGCTACCGTTACCAAGACCAAGGAATACCTTCTTACCACTTAGCCCGGAGACATCTGCGAACTTGATTCTTGCTTCTGCCGAACCAATCTCACGATAGTCATCACCCTGCCATAGTTCAATGCGTAGAATCTGCTGGACATTGCGGAACAGAAGAGGAGCCGTACCTACATAGTCTGTGTAGTATCGGCGTCGGTAAGGCTTGTAGGTGTCAAAGTTGATGTACTCTGCTGACACAAGATAAGGTCGCCAAGCGTTATGCGTCATGTTGTCAATCCTGTCTTGGATTCTCCGAATGTGGTCATTGACGATATTCTTCGTCACACCCCGCCGCTTGCCGTTGGTGAAAATTGTTTTGTTCTGAATCTCGGTATTTGCTACCGTAGTGTAGTTAGCGTGAGTGACGCTGGTTGTTGGGAGTTTGACATACTTCGTGCCGCTGACATCCACGACTGCGGGCGCAGTGATAACGAACTCGGTACCAAGCGGGTCAAGGTCACTGTGTACGAGAATGGTGTCACCACTCTCAAACCCATGCTCTCTGAAATCAGTACCTGAAATGAAGAAGCCATCGGACACGGCATTGGCCGCACCAAGTACAGGTTCGCCTGCGGCGATTCCGAGAATCTGTGCTATTTTGTCACCAGTGGTATAGACGATAGCGTCAGGGTCAAGCGGCCTTGTTTCGGGCTCACCGGGACTGAATACTACTGGCATGACGCTTCTCCCCTATTCATCCCATTAGGGGTCTTCATCATAATCCTATTGTTCTTTCTTACCAAGATTGAAGTCAACTGGCTTGTTACATGTCCTGCATTTGTCAACCCAGCAGAAGTATAACATTCCACAGTGCTTGCACCTCGTACCCGAACCAATGTTGAGGACATCTCCTGCACTCTTGGTACGGTTCCGCTGTTTAAGCGTTAGACCACCGAGGGGATTCTCCTCATCAGTTCTGACCGAAGTTCCGTAGGATTCGTTGAGGCGAATACCACGCTTCTGTAGACGAGCAATATCGTCAAGTCCAAGGTTACCGTATGACTCCATATTGTCCACCTTAACTGGTAGTTACAATGATGAAGATGTTCCCAAGTACAATGTGAGGGTCAGCCGTGGTACAGGTGTTAGAACCTATAGCGGTGCTGATAGCCGTAGCAATCGCTGTACGAGCAGTGCTGTCTTGGAAATCCTTTGGAGGATATGGCCCCAAGATGGTTACTGATTTAGCCATTTAAGCCACCTCAGCGGCGACCAATGACTGTAAAGGTACCAGCCTGTCCGGGGTATGAGGCCAATCCGTGAGCAATCTTAACCGATGTTCCGTCAATCCGTACATCGGGTGAAAAGTTTACTGCTTGAACATTTCCTACACCACCAGTGTCAGTGATGGGTAATGCGGAAATATCACCGCTTGAGTTTGCTCCTGCAAAATCAATACTTGAAAGCATTGAACTCAAATCAATGGTAAGGACTCCTGTGTCACCAGCAGTATAACTACCAGTGATAATCATTCGGTCACCAAAGTAACTTGGTCGTGGGTCTATTGTGCTTGTACTTGCCGCCATTATTCTTCATCTCCTGTGGGGGTTTCTGCCGCTTCTTCAACGACTGGTTCTACTACAGGCTCAGGGGCTGTAGGATTTAATGTTTCCTCAACCAACGCCAATAGTTTGGACTTTGTTGCATATCCGGGGAGTTCAGTGCCTCGCTCTATTAGCCAAGCACTGATGTCCTTCTTAACCCAACCTGAGTCGGGGATGCCGTCTGCGCCACCGTCAACGGTGACTACTGCTTGAGCATCGCCTTCAACGAGGAAGGCTGTAGGATTGGTGCAGATTGCGACCCTGTGGGCATTTAACCATGATTGTGTAACATCTACAGGTTCTTTACGAATCCAACTGTCTTTGCTGTCAGGTCGCTTGCGATAAACAGCCGACCCTATGTAGGTAATTGTAGGCAAGCCCACTCACCTCAGCGTACAAGCATCATCAAAGTAACAGATTCAGTAGACCCAGTTGTGTTCTTTACAACCAATGGTGTTCTCTTGTGAAGAGCACCGTTGTCGTTTACTTGAACAGTGGCGTTTGCCGCAAAGGTTAGGCTGGTTGCTCCAACTGCTGTTAGAGTTCCGACAATTGCTCCTTCTGCATCAAGAACGAAGTCTCCGACGCTGAATTGAGTTGTTGCGTCAACCGTGTCAACTGCTACTGTACTCTCGCTTACCAAAAGGTGCGAGCCGTCATTAACGAGAACTCCACTCGCTACATGCTGGGATAGTCCAGCGGCGGCGGCGGCTTCGGCCCATTGACACGAAGTGTGCATAATTTCAGTACACTCGCCTGAAAGAGTAAGTGTCTCATCGTTAGCCATTGTGCTGACATGGACAACCAACAATCTTGGATTGTGGATTTTAGACCCGTCGCTGTTAGAAGCGTTGAATCCAGTGAGACTGCCGGGGTATGAGCCGCCGGAGTTTCCATTCAACCATTCTGTCTTGTCTTGGTCAACACCGCCCTGTAGGGGCATGTCCAATAGTACATCAATCCCAGCATCTGCACTGGTGGTATAGGTTATTCCTCTGTGTGTTTTTGTTACTGCCATAATAATTCATCTCCTTATGTTTTTATCTCCATTCATCCTCACTGTAGGTCACGGATAGAACCTTGACCTCCGAAGAAAGTTGTCCACAATTCGCCCATTGTTCGGTAAAGACCTTCTTGTCCAAGACGGTTGATGGCGAACGGGTCGCCAGTTTCAATTCCGCTCTCAAAGTATTGGGTTGGTTTTGCAGTGGAGAAGTAACAGTAATCAGTGTCCAGCATGTAGATACGGCTGATTCCGTCTCCAGCCATCTCCTTGGTTGGGATGATTGGAACACCGTTGTAAGTAGCCACGATGAAACCGGCTTCAACACCGGGAACACCCTTGACACCGTTGAAGGTGGGAACCACTCTCTTCTCTTCCATGAAGCGTTGTTGTGCTTGGAGGAGTTGTTGGATTCGCATCAAAGTGTCGTAGCCAGTAAGCATAACCTTGGGGTTACCTCCTCTCTGCCATATGAGGCGGAAAATTTCATCCAAGTGGTCAAGAGAAAGGGTTCTGTTAGCAGATGAACTGTCAGCAGAGTCTTCTGCAAAAGCCCAAGTGTTAGCACTGCGGTCAATACTGTACATGTCTTCGTCTCCAGCATCGTAGTGAGTACCGGAGGTCATGCTGTTGTTACCAGTGGTGATTCGGTCAAGTGACTCAAGGTCGTTTCCTGCAACCGTTGTAACATCCGTGGTTAGCATATCGTTGATGTGCTCTGCGTGGTGCTTACCCATTTCTTCCTTGAGGACAGAGCGAATGTCGCCCAGTCCGTCGTCCTTGTCGTTAAGGAAGATGGCCGTTTCGCTCATGTCAAAAGAGTGAGCGATGGTCTTTGGCTTTGCGGCCACATTTTGGAAGGTAGGCTTGGTGGTGTCAGGAAGTGTTCCGTTCTCTGCAATTCCGCCGCCAACAGTCTTTGAAGGCTTAGCGGTGACAACACGCCATCCACTGCGGTCCCAAGGCTTCTTGGGCAAAATGCTGAATGCGTTGAATTCTTGGTTCAACTGTGACCAAACTTTGCGTCCGTAGATGGCTTGGTAAGTTCCAGCCGTCGTGGACAAAAGTGGTGCGTCTGCTTTCAAAAGTTCGCTACCACTGTAGGAGTAGCCCATGCTTGAGCCTGCGCCGTAGTAGTATCGTTCCATATCGTTGATTGTTCTCATGTAATTTCTTGCCATAATTCATACCTCCTTAGTTGTGGAAAACACTCCCAGCCAGTCTGTGAACATCTGACCAGTCCATGTTTCCGAGTTCTACTGTTGATGGGATTTCAACGGTGGAGTTTGATTTTAGCAACTCTGTTCCTGCTGGAGCAGAGGTGCCGATGTTGTCAATACGAGTGCTGAGGTCGCTCAAAGCCTTCTCAATGTTAGCAAGAGGTGTTCTTGCATCAAAGGATTGTGCGGCTCGTGCGTTTGCCTCTTGTGTCATTTCCTTTTGGAGTCTGTCAGCGAAGACATTTCCAAGATTGGATTTGAATTGTTCCTCAAGGGAAGCGGCCTTGTACACTTCGTAAGCGGCTTCAAGGTCAGATGCACTGACATCGGATGGTGCAAGGTAACCCTTTGCAACATCTGCTTTTCCACCGGAGTTGACTTTACCGATTGCGTTAGTAGATGGGGAGCCGCCTTCTTGAGCACGGCCCTTAACTTGTCCAGCGAAGTAGTCTGCACCGTCTCCGATTTGTTCAGGAGTGGAGCCGAGGTTGGCTTTGCTGACATCATCAAAGTGAGTTCTTGCACCGTTGATGTCAACACCCTGAGATTTCAGAGTGTTTTCCATCCAGTTAAGGTAGTCAGTCGTGATAACATCGCTGTATTCACTCTTTGCGTACATGCCTTCTTTCTTGTCTTCGTCAGCCATTTCTTTCGCCTCGTCTTTTTCTTCCTTTTCAGGTTTTTTGTCTTCTTTGTCATCCTTCATGTCAGCGAAAGGATTTTCGCCTTTTTCCATGCTATCAAGTCTTCCGTTCAATCTGTCCAACACTGTAGACAGTTCGCCCAATACATTATCATCGTTCATATTTGTGTCCTCCTTCAGAATTCTAAAGGTTGCTTCGGGATTGATTCCCTTTTCGCAAATGGTTACTTCGTGTAGTTCCAGTTTGGAGATTTCAGTATAGTCACCGTGTTGTTGGTCACTCTTTCGCATTCGCTTGAATGCTTGTCCTCCAATACTGAACCCACGGAGGGCCCCTTTGCGAATTTCGTTGGCTACTTCACGAGCCTTTTCTATGTCGTCTCTTACTTTGATAACGACAAACATACCGGCGTCATCTACGCCGGATTTCCAAACACGACCTTCTGAGTCAGTGTAGGAAGGAATAACTTCTCCAACTTGTATGTTAGAGTGTGCGAGTTGAACATTTCGGTAACCGTCTGCTTTCATGAATCCATCAAATGCATTCTTGAGTGCTCCTCGTGTAATAAGGTCACCTTGCTTGTCTACCATCTCTACAGATGCGTAGCCAGCGACAACGAGGTCATTATCTGACTTGACAATGCTGATGTTCCCACTGTGATGAACAGGGGAAGTTCGCAGAGTTAGTGCAGAAGCCATTGCCTTTACCACCATGCTCATACTATTTAATCAAGTACGGAAAACGGCTTTGTCCGATGTGACTTCCAAAGTACCTTCTTCGGTAGGGATAGTTATGTGCTTAGCAGGCTCGCTGTCTTCCGTTTCGGACTCAATGTAGGAATCTTCTCCGGGCCTCTTTCTGTTGTCAAAATCAGGCATTGTCTTCTCATCGTGCAAGTTTGTCGGACCTGATGGGGATTCAATAGGAGTAGCGTAGCCTATGCCCAACCCTTGCGTTCCTGAGCCGGAGCCGCCTACTGAGCCAGCCCCGCTCTTCAAGAACCGGTCAATCAGTGTCAAGCCTTTGACCAACACCTTTTGTCTTTCTTTCTTCTCCCACCAGTCGGTGTCTTCTTCTCTGTGAGGTTCAATAAGAGGTTCGGCTTCTCCTTCTGTCTCGTGTATCTCTTCCTTTTCTGCAATTTCAAGACCGGCTTTGAGTAAAGCACCAGCCACTGGACTCCAGTAAGTTCTCTGACTTTCAGCAAGGCGAATGAGATAATCGTTGTTAGCAAGAGGAGAATGTACGGTCCACATACTACCTGTCTGTGTGCACTTGTACAGCACATCACCTTGGGGCATGGCTATACGAATACCTGATTTGGCTCGGTGTATTTCACAAAGCCATTGAGTATCGCCCGATTTCGCAAGCATACCGAGAGTTTCTCTACTAACAAGTCCTTCGCCTTCCGCTTCACCTTCTATCTTTGAGCCTGTCAAAGTGTATATGTCATCCCCGTTGGTCGTTTCCACTTTACTAACGCTGGCGACATTGACCCTTACATGGTCACCTTCATTGAACTTTTCAGGACTGTTGAACGCTACACCTACATCCATGTAGGTCTCGCCGTCGGATTCCACTCCTCTATCTCCAATCTCTTCTTCTCTTGTAATCGGACCAGTTCCAAGGCGATATGTGTAGGGATTACTACCTCTACGCTCCAGCACTCTGAGGACCACATCGTTACCCGGCTTCATCAGAACCCACTTTGGATGGCGAAGTTCGCCTACCATGTAGACAGACTTGGCGTCTCTTAGCAAAAGTGAATCATGGTTTTTGGACAATTCCTCTACTATAGTCTTGAGCCCTTCGTCGTCGGTTAGCCTCGTATCGCTTGCGCTGGGAACATGGATGTTCTCAACACCTTCCAATCCTCCTCTCAGAATCTTGATACGGTCGTTGAGAAGTACACTGTGTACTTCTTTATCGTCAAATTCTATGACATCAAAGATGTAGTAGCCCTCTTCTGTCTTGATAACATCAGCGTTGAAATCTTCATCCGTGACTTTCTTGAAGTTCTCTTTGTCCTCGTCACTGAGGTTAAACGAATCAGACGAGACCTCATCATCTTCTTTCTTAACGAAGCCACGCTCTCCTTCCGGCATGTGAGAAACTATCCAGTCCCCTGTGAACCCTCTTAGCCCTTCAAGGTCGTCCAATTCAAAAATACGATGCATGGGTTGGAGAAGGGGTACTTTGTTACCCAACTCTTTTCTGATGATGTCAGGATTGGTAAGGTCGGCTAACCCAACATCAGCGGACATTGTAAATGTATGAGGGTCGTTGTTACGAGATACTCCCCGCCGAGTCTGCTTAAACTGCGCTCCCATACGGTCTTCCCTGTTGAGCCCTTCCCGAATAACTTGGTGGTCAGGATGCCTCAACATGTTGAGCCATTCAGAAGGAGCGACCGCATTCCAAAATTTACCAAGCGGCTGAATCATACGCTGAGGGTGACCTTCGGGAACTGGAATGATTTCCAATTTGCCGTTTCTTGAAACTTTATATTTGAAGTTGGGATGAAACTCGGCACCAAACTCATGTCTAAGTCCCGAAGAATTGTACAGACTATGAACAGAGTGTGCGTTTGGACCGAACTGGTCAACGGGCACATCTGTCACTTCGTCGGAAGTTTCGGTTACTGTGTCAGGAGGAGAGACAGCCGGGTCATCACTGAGAATTGAATCCAATTTCTGCATAACATTCCAATAGTCATTCTCACGCTTCTCTGTAGGATTACCACCCGAAGAATGTAGTTTTGGATTATTCTTTTTCTTGTTACGCTGATAAATGCGTGGGTCTGAGTTGAAAGCCAAATGGTGATGTATTCCAATCTGTGTATTGCGTTCATCAGCACGATGACCAATTGAATTGTATAGTTCGTTGACCAACCTCAAAAAGTCTACATTGCGAGTTCTCTTGTCTTTCTTCAAAGATTCATGTTCCTTCTCAATGTCAAGGTCAGGGTGCAACTTCTCAATATACTGCCGCATGGTCATAACAGGTGCAGAATAAGAGGGGTCTTGTTGAAAATTAGGAAGGAAGGTATTCTCAATGTAGTCCATCAGGGTAGCGTTATGATACTCGTTTTCAGGGTCAAGTCCAAGTTGTTGCATCAAAGCGTTAGCATCACCTAACGACGAAGCGTTCATGGTTACATCGTGACCTGCAAACTGATTCTTCAACTGCGTACCAATGTCAACTTGACCGGTCAGTCCTTCCTTGGTTATTCTATGATGACCCTTTGTGCGAATACCGTGCTGGTCATGCGGTACGATGTTGAGGTAGTCGTTCGCCATCATAGCAAACATTCTCATGTTCGCCTCAACGGTCTCGTGGTCCAAGTTAGGATTGAAAATATGATTGTAAATCTCAGGGTCAGATTCCAACATACTCTTGATGTGAGACCCTGCTTGTGATATAGCAGTAGTATCTGCTACTAACCTTGCCTGTAATACAGAATCGTGACCAGCAGGGCTAAAACGCCTATTTTTATTCCCAGTTTTTCTTGGCTCAAGTTGAGATTCAAGGTCGTCAAGTTGCCGATTCTTCTCAGCGATAAGTGACTCGTACTCCTTGACTCCATCTTTGTCATCTATCTCTTCACGGACGGCCAACCGCTCTTCTAACGATGAAAGTTCATCCAATGCTCGCTCGTACTCTTCGGTAGCAGGCACTGAGGGTTGCCTTGATAAAATCGGGTCAACCAGTCCTGCTGTACCCATAATTGTCCTGTAGCCAAAGTCTTGCATAGTAGGTACATGTGGTCTTTGTTCGTACTCTTCTTTCAACCGCTCAAGTCTGCGTTCGTACTCTTTGTCCAAAAGGTCGTGTTGTTCATCGGTAACCGCTTTACCTTTGTCCAATGAATACTGCTCCTCCAGTGCCTCTACCTCTGCATCAAGGTCACCGTGTGTTAATTCAGTAGGTGATTGGCGGAGACTCATAAATTGCTCGTCATGGTTTCTCAAAGTAGGCTGGGTTCTTCCGTCACGAATGTCCAGTACATCGTGGTGGGGACTCATAGGAGGCAGGCCAGCCCCAATCATAGTGCCTACCATGTGACCACTATGTGCAGAATGAGAGAGCATTCTTTCGTCACTGAGCGCACCTCCCTGTGCTTTGAAAGGGTGAGTTGTCATAATAGACCCTCTTATCCCTTCTAACTTTTTATGCGCTATATCAGCAAGTTCACGGTCACCTGTTCTCCTACCTCGGTGGTAATCTTCATGCACAATGTTATTGTAAGCACTGTCTACTGTACCGCTGTGCCTTGCAAGTTGTGCATTGAAACCTTTTACATTTCTGATTGATGACGACGCCATAACATTGTGAGGATTCAGATTAGTAGCGGCGTCCCATATGTCACCTTTTACATTCGTTCTTATGGTCTTTTGACCCTCTTTCATTTCAAACATTTGGTTTTCTGCTTGACCAAACGGTGCAAGGAAAGGAAGCATACCGTAATCGGTGACCTTCCCCGAAGCCTCGTAGTCATGGCGACCTTCAATTCCACTTTTGTTTCTTGAAAACAACAGACTGTTTTGTCTATCGGCTCCGAAAGTTCCTGTTATGTTTTCAATATCAGATTCGTATTCCGCTTCCTGTGATTCTTTTTCTTCTTCCGGTAAAGCAAATCCCGGATAAAAGGCACTTGCGTCAAATGAGTCAGACGGCTTCTTCTCATCCTCTTTGTAAGAAAGTGTATGGTGGTGAATTAAGTTAAACAATTCGTTTGGGTGCTTACCAAGTCCACCTCTACCAGCGAAGGGTAAGTGCCAGTGTGTAGCCGCTGTTTCGTGGTCGTCAAGATAGTCATAGTCGTTTGCGTCCATAGCGAATCCATAATTCATAGGACCATGGTTTC
>Ga0098038_1001418_pt1 | contig 10351 bp, 7 predicted proteins | sample 5B_taG_FD_75051 | JGI IMG/M metagenome (GOLD analysis project Ga0098038, IMG submission 75051) | Marine viral communities from the Subarctic Pacific Ocean - 5B_ETSP_OMZ_AT15132_CsCl metaG | ecosystem: Environmental > Aquatic > Marine > Oceanic | place: Pacific Ocean | collected 2015-01-08 | reverse complement strand
TGTTATTATCAGATGCTGAAAAAGAAGAATTAATGGGAACACTTCAAGATACTGTCAATGATTTACAAAATGAAAGTGAAAGACTTGAAGCTACAAAAAACAAAACAATTGATTTGGGGAGTAACTAATGGGTTCAACATTTTCAACATTCTCAGGACAAAAAGTAAAAGGATTTTTAGGTAAAGAATATTCTGTACCAACATTTTTACAATTTGTTCCTGGTTATTGTGTAGAAGTTGTACACTCATCTGAATCATTAGGTTATAAAGGTGAACAAAGTATAAACACTATTTATGCTGTATCACATGTACCTAATGCAATTGGAAAAAGAAGACAACAATCTTTTAGTGAGGACAATAGATATTTTCCTTTATTGAGAAATCATGGAGATGTTCCAACAAAAGGTGACCCAGTACTACTTTGTACTATTGGTAAAATTAATTATTACTTAGGTCCTATAAATACAATTAATAATAGTCCTACTTGGAATGATGATTTAAATTTTAAAAAAGAATTGGCAATTGAGAATAATGATGCACTTTTTAACTCATCACGAGGGGAAAAAGGTGAAAGCTTAAATTTTAACAAAGATATATTATACAAAAGACTTCAAAAAATTAATGTAAATGAATTAGATTATGGTAATATAATAAATGAAGTTACTGGTGATTATATGGTTGAAGGTAGACATGGAAATAGTATTCGTGTGGGTAGTAGAAGTAATTATCCATATATGATTTTTTCAAATGAAAGAGGACCTAATAATAGTTTTGAAAGTTTAAGTGATGGTAGTTTGATTTCAATAACATCAACTGGAACACTAGCAAATTATTTTCCAGGTTATACTGATTCTACTACTGAAGAGAGTGTGTTGGGTTTTCGAATGTCATCTGATGGTGTTGAAAATAATAATTACTCAATTGGTAATATACATACAAATTTACATAATGGTGCTGATATTCAACAGACAATATATGGATATGATACAAATCAAATACTTTTACATTCAGATAGAATAACTTTAAATTCAAAACTTGATGATATTTTTATATCATCTATAAAAGATATTTATATTGGTGCTGGTGAAAATTTATCTTTAACTTCACCAAAAAGTTTAAACATTGTATCTACTAATGTTAATATTGGTGATTCTAAAAAAGAAGGTGTTACAATGGAAGCAATGGTATTAGGTGATGCATTGTTAGAAGTTTTAACAGAGACTTTAGATGCTCTAAGTAAAGCAGCTTCATTATTTTATGGTTCTCCATTACCATTAACAGATGGAACAACCGCTCCATTATCTGGAAAAATAATACCTATACAACAAAAATTAAATAAAATATTAAGTAAAAAACATAAAATAGAACAAGGGTAATTATGAAAAAGAAAAAACAAAATATCAAAAATGTAATCAGACAAATCGTTAGGGAAGAAGTTGCTATGGCAATCAAGGAAGTAATAACTGAATTGAAACAACCAACCCAATCTCAACCTAAAAAAATAGTTGAAAAAAAATCGTTCACTAATAATTCAGTATTGAATGATGTGTTGAATGAAACAGCTCAAGATGATGGTTGGAAAACAATGGGTGATGGACAATATACTTCAGATAGAATGAATGAAGTTATTGGAAAAAACTATGGTGATATGATGAATGGAACACAACCAGTTCCATCAAGTGACCCTATGAGTCAATTCTTAAATAAAGATTATAGTCAAGTATTAGAAAAATCAATGGAAAAATCTAAAAACAAAATTGGAAGATAACAATGGCATTGAAAGAAGAAGGATTAAAGTGGGATTTGTTACAGGCAAAAATTAAAGCAGCTGAACAGGCTGACCCACCGATAGCACCTCCTGATATATCAGAAGGTTCATATGCGGAGAGAGAGGCTCATTATACTGCTAGGGCAATTGTAAATGCTCTTAGGGACGCTAACTTTACTATAACACAATTAAAAGCACCTGTTGTAGTTGAAGAGTTAGTAACACCCTCACAGCCTGTTAATATAAAGTTAGATACATTGTTGGGAGATAAAGCTCCTATTTTAAAAATTCTAAGAAAAATTGGAGGTCCAATTCCTGGAATAGATAGACTGATAAGAAAACTTGAACAAGAAATAGAAAAAGCTATAACACCTTTATTGGAAGGTGGAGCTGATTTGGCTGGACTTGAATTAACAAAACAAGAGGGTGGTTTACAATCAACTGGTTATGCTTATATAGGTAGTGACCCTGATTCAAAAGATGGTTTTAATGTGGATGATAAACAAGGTCAAAGAGACTTTACAACAATTAAACTATTAGATGAAGACGCTAGGAAGATATTATAATGGCTATAAAAGATACATCAAGAAAACCATACATAATTGATAATGATACCAATATTAAAGTTGGTATTGATTTACCATTTCGTAGGGGTGATGAAAAAGATGGATTTTTTGCAACCACTTCTACAACCATTGAAGCTGTAAAAAACAATATGAGAAACTTATTACAAACTGAAGAGGGTGAAAGATTATTTCAACCTAATTTGGGAATAGGATTGAGAAGACTTTTATTCGAACATATTACAGAAGAAAATTTACTAAATGTCCAAGACACTATATTAGATAAGTTAGAAGTCTGGTTACCATTTGTAGAAGTTAGAGACATTCAAATTTTAAGTAGAGATGATACAACAGATATTGGAATGAATGAAATTAGAGTAAAAATATTATTTAATTTAAAACAAGACCCAAACACCTTAGATTCAGTAACACTTGGTTTTTCATCAGATATATCAGAACCTGAATCCTCAACAGCTGGTGGTGTAGGTGGTGGATATTAATTGGAGATAAAAAATGCCAACATATGGTAAAGAGAATTTTAAAGAATCAAATGTAAATTATTTAAATAAAGATTTTGTATCATTGAGAACATCATTGATGAATTATGCTAAATCTTATTTTCCAAATACATATAGAGATTTTAATGAAACATCACCTGGTATGATGTTGTTGGAAATGAATGCTTATGTGGGTGATGTGTTATCATTTTATGTTGACCAACAATATCGTGAGATGTTATTACCATTGGCGGAAGAGAGAAGAAACATAATCACTATGGCTAATATGTTTGGTTACAAAGTAAAACCAATAGTTCCATCATATGTTGATTTAACATTTACTTCTAATATAAGAAGTCAAACAGGAGATGAATCAAAAATAAATTATAGTAATGGTGGTATATTTGACGCTGGTGTAGAAGTAATATCAGACTCCAACTCAGACCTTATTTTTACAACATTAGAACCAATTGATTTTCAGATTACTGGTTCAAATGATGGTGATACTATTGCAACACTAAATGGTAGTGGTTTAGCTTCAACTTATACATTATCAAGAACTGTGAGAGCTATAAGTGCAAATGAAAAAACAATTACATTTCAAATTAACGCACCGGAAAAATTTAAAAAAATAACTATACCTGATACTGATGTTATTGATATTATTTCTTGTGTGGATTCAAATGGAAATAATTGGTATGAAGTTGATTTCTTAGCACAAGATAAAGTTCCGATTTCAACTCATTATACAGATGATATAAATAGAGATTCGGCGTATTCTACAGAAACTGGTGGACTATCATCAACATCAGCTGTACCATACTCTCTGAGATATATCAAAACATCAAAAAGATTTACCCGTGAAACAAATAATAATAATACAACTTCACTTGTATTTGGTAATGGTGTGTTAAAAAATGGGCAACTAATTGATGATGGATTTATAGATTTAGAACAAATTGGAATTATTATTCCAGGACAAACAAATGATTTGAATCAATCGATTGACCCATTGTTAGGTGATGAGTATTCAACATTGGGAGAAGCTCCAAACCAAACAACTTTAACTATTACTTATCGTGTAGGTGGTGGAATTAATTCAAATGTTCCATCTGGAGATTTAACCACTACACCAACCATAACAGCCCAAAACGGAAACACTTCTGCAACTCTAACAAGTGTTATAAACAATGCTCCAGCTCGTGGTGGTAAAGATGAAGAAGATATAGAAGAAATAAAAGAAAAAACTAAAGCATTTTTCTCTACACAAAACAGAGCAGTAACGAAAGAAGATTACGAAGCTAGAGTATTAAACTTACCAAGTAAATATGGAAATGTTGCAAAAGTATATGTATCAGCTAATTTTGAAAAAAGATTAGATGAAGACCTTACCAATCAAGTAAATGCCATTCATACTAATAATAATAATATTTTTTCAGATTTAGATTTGATACAAACTGTATTGGAAACACCGAACACTGAAATTTCACAGACTGAAAAATTACAAGCTATAAATGGTGTTATACAACCTTTACAAAATTATAGTAACACTATTAATAACCTAACATCTAATATGCAGGAATATATTGCATCTGCTGAATATCAATTATCTCCTGTGGAGGTCACGGTTTTAGGTTATAATATTAAGAAAGAACTTGTTGGTAATCCACATGCAATTTCTTTAGGTACTACGGATAATTTACCAAAAACATTAAAATCAAATATAAAAAAATATTTAGAAAATTTTAATTTATTAACTGATGTTGTGGTAATTCTCGATGGATACATTGTAAACTTTGGAGTGTTTTTTGATGTCATAGCTGAAAAATATTCTAACAAACAAGAAGTTAAATTAAATTGTATTCAAAAGATTAAAGAATATTTTGACATAAATAAAATGCAGTTTAATCAACCAATATATCTAAGTCAATTAGAATTTGAATTGATGGGTATTGAAGGTGTTCGTTCAATTGGACATGTTACACTAACCCAACACGAAGATTACAATGGTGATGGGAATTTATTAACATCACCAACATATACTTATTCATATAGTCCTTCAGGTAATGGAGCTGATTTAAATGGTGATGGTATAATAGATGGTGGGTTTGTTGACCAATCAAATGCTGAAGGCACTGCTGGTTATGGTTATAAATATAATTTTAAAAACGCACTATCAGATGATAGTACAATTATATTACCACCAAACATATCAACACCAACGGTTTTTGAATTAAAGAATCCAAATATAAACATACAAGGGAGAGTTAGATAATGCACCATTTTATTTTTCCAAATCAAGACACATGGATTTCAAGTGGCTCGTCAACGATAACTGGTGAATCTTTTAAAGACCAAAACTTTGGAAGAGACCAAATACTTGAAGTCAAAAAAGAATTTTATAATAGTTCATTTGATTATCCAACTAGAGCATTGGTTCAATTTAGTGGAACTGAATTTACTGAATTATCCAAATCTGTTGCTGATGGTACAATAGCGTCTGATGCTAAATATTATTTAAGATTATTTGAAGCTGAAGGTAATGCAGAAATGACTGAGGAATATAGTTTACACATTCAGCCAATATCACAATCTTGGACAGAAGGCACTGGTAAAGATGGTGACAATCCAAAAAACACAAATGGGTGTAGTTGGGAAAATAGAAGTAATCCAATTGGTGGAACAGCAGTGACTTGGAACACAGCTGGTGTATCTGTATTAAGTGTAAGTCAATCAGCACAATCATTTTCAAATCAATCACCAGATGTAAATGTAGAAGTAACCAATATGGTAAATATGTGGTTACAAGGACAATATTCAAATTATGGAATGTTAATAAATTTTAGTGGTAGTCAAGAAACTGATGAAACAACATTTGGACATTTAAAATTCTTTTCAAGAAATACACATACAATTTTCTCACCAAGATTGGAAGCTCGTTGGGATGATTCATCATTCTCTACGGGTTCATTAAATGAATTAACAATGAGTGGGTTGGCTGATAACTTTTTATATATGAAAGGATTGAGAGAAAGTTACAAGGTAGGTGAACGAGTTAAATTTAGAGTTGGTGCTAGAAAAAGATATATTCAAAAAACTTTTACTAATTCAGTTCAAACCACAACTGGTTCATTCATAACCAATGGTAGTGGTTCATATGCAATTAAAGATGTTGCTACCGATGAGTTCATTGTACCATTTGAAGATAATCAAGATACAAGTTATACAAAACTTAGTTGTGATAGTAATTCAAATTATTTTATTCAATACTTAGATGGATTCTATCCTGATAGAGTTTATAAAATTTTATTAAAATTAAAATTAGATGATGGACAAGAACAAGTGTTTGATGATGATTTTGAATTTGTAGTGAAAAGGAAATAGTTATGGCATATACTCAAGACGAAAATATAGATTTTAATAGTCAGTTAGAAGAACAAAATCCTTACAATATTCAAACTGGTGACCTAGAAGGATTGCTAGATATAATATCAGATAAATTAATTGAAAGTCCGATGGTAAACACTACCACAGTAAAAAATAATCAAAAATTTATTCGTGGTGGAAGTATAAAAATTGGACATGGTGATGGTACATTAGCACTTTATCAGAAAGATGTTGAGGCTAATGTAGAAGATGATTTACAATCAATAGCTAATCAGATTAATGGTGCATTTGATGTTACTATCAATGAGGGTATTGATAACACAATTAGTATAAGTATTACTGGTGGTGGTATTGAAGGTGGTATATTAGATATTACTAATTTAGTTGTTGGTGATGGTAATCCTTTGAATGTAAGTCAATTCATTCCACTACAAAAACAAAAATCAAATGTTGATATTGAAAAAGCTGAAGAGTTTCTTGATACAAATATATTTGAACTACTTCCTGCAGGTGATACAAGACAAAGTAGAATTATTAGTTTTTTTGAAGAATTAAATGCATTGTTACCACCAACCATACCTAATTTTGGAAACCCTGTTGATAGAGTTGAAGGAACTGATGAATGGATTGATGCGGAACAATATAGTCAAGACAATAGTATTTCATATGCACAAGATAATCCTGATGAATCAAACATTGATGAAGAACAAGCTTTTATTCATAGATTAACTGATACAGCAAATGATGCTAATAAACCAAGAACTATTCAAGAAATTTACAACACAATACTTCCTTACTTAACGGATTTATTAGAAGAAGCTCCAACACCACAGGATGATAGACCAGAGTATACAAATCTATCAGATGGATATTTACAATTCAGAAATCCAAATCAAGGTATTATTATTCGTAATGCAAATAAAGATTTCATAGAAGGATTAGACCCAGATAATCCAACTTGGTTAACAAGTGATTATAATGGATTGATAAGTGCAACTAACCAAGCCATACTTGATAATAACAATATTGCTGATTATAATGTTGCAAATACTTTTTTATTGGAAAATCCTGGAACAGGTTTTACAATTACAATGTGGGTTAGATTTTTAGATAAAGCTTCAAGTGGTACATTGTTTAACTTTGGAAATACAACACGGAGTGAGAATCCATTTGGATTTAAATTAGAAACTTATGTATTGAATAAAGATGATACATCTAGAATTATAACACGCCAAGGTAATGATATTAATATTACTTATGGTAAATTTGTTGAAGAGTATAATAGAAAGAAAGAGTTAGGTTTAGATGTAGGACCTGGTTATGATAATAGAATATTTAACGAATCAGACACTGCTAGATTTGTTAGATTACAAGTTAGAGAATATAAAAAAGAAGGTAGTAATCGTTATGGTGATGATGGGGGATTGAGAGACTCTCATATTGGAGTAGCTGGTGATATAAGGTTTGATGATGGTTCTGAAGATTGGGCCGATGGTCCATATATAGGAAGTGGTAGGAAATCAATTAATCCAGGTGAAGTTGGTGGAAGTGGTGGTGATGAAAACAGACTTTTACAATCAACTTACATACCTGAAGATTTTAATGAATGGTATTTCATATGTGCTACTTATAATCCAGAAATAAAGGAAGATGAATCAATTGAAAAGAGTCGCACAAATGGTACAAAAGATTTAAGTTACACTCCTGATTTTTGGATGAATCATCTTAACGCTCCCGATTCAAATACAAGAGATGTTGTTGTTAATTCAGGCTTTGGAAACAAATGTAAAGTAGAAATAATATCACGAACTGATTTATTAAGAGCTCGTGGTTTTAAGGTGTAAATTATGCCAATCGACAGTGAATTTCAAGAAGAAAATTATTCATACGGATTTAATATTGATGGTGTTAATATTGAGCAAACAATTTCACAATCCTTTGACCCATTTAGTGGATTGGATATAGATACTTCTATTTTTCAAAATACAAATCAGAGTCTTTTAGATTCAAATCAAGATGGTAGAATACCTTTGGGTTGTTTTGTATTTGATGAAGATAATCAGTTATCAGATAATTTTATTGATACATTTTCTCCGACTGATAAAAAATTTATACCAATTAAAAAAAGAAACTTAATACCCAATGGTAGTGGTAAGGGTGTGCACAGTACATATAAAATATATGATTATTTCAATGCAGGAGAAAAAAGTGCATTAAATGATTATGGTGATGGTGATATTAGAATGTTTTTACCTCTTGGTGGTTGGGGGTATTGTACTTTTGATTCTATACAAGATGATTATAAAGTCAGAAACAGTGATTTATATACTGACTCAAATCTTAATCAAAAAAGATTCGAAGATTATTCAAGTGGTCGAATACATTTACAATCATTTGAACAAAGCACTTATACGGCAGATGGTACAAGTCAAGAAGGTATAACAGACTACCACAATACAACAGGTTCTTCAGGCTTTTTTGCTTATTGTTTTGACCATACAAATACAATGGCAAGACCACAAGTTCATTTAGACTTGATAAAAAGAGGATATAAAAAGTGGACTAATGAGTTTATGCACAAAACAATTGGGGAAATGGGTGATTATAGTAAACACACAAAAAGTGATACTTATTCTGGTGATAGTGGAAATAGACCCAAGTCTGATTGTGATGAATTTTTCTATCGTTTGGCTGACGATGCAATACAAGAATTAACATATGTCACATCTGATTTAGGTAGAGGAATGGTATCTCCACTTTTCATTCCAACTATAGGTCAAACAATTAGTCCAAATTCTGATGCTCCTGAGTATACATTGTATCCTAATATTGCAAAGTGGATAACAACAACTGAAGCTTATTCACACAATAGATGTTTAGAATTTTTAGCAGTTGATTTAGCATACACTGTATTTTATAAAATAACAGGCAAACACACCTTTAATCAAGGCTCAGGAACAAGTCATCTTTGGAATGATGATTCTTATCAACCACACATTGGGAGTTATACGGACAATAATTACAATCAATACAAAACATTGAATCAAGTTATACAAATACCACCTGAAGAAATTACAACTAAACACACAATTTATGAAATAAAATTTAAAATGAAAACTGATAGTAGATTCTTTGAACAAGAATATCCTGAAGTTGAATTATGCATGCAAGATAGTGATGGTACTTTATCAGACCCAAGAAGAACTCAAGATAGTCTCATGGATTATGGGTATTATCAAGCACATGGTTATTGGCCAGAAGGTGAGTTTAATTCACAGAGATATAATGATGATTTGAACACAAGTAACACATCAGTCAATAGAAAATATTCTGGATTTGGTTCAATGGGCAGATTCAGAAACACAGAACTTGATACTTGGGAAGAATTTTCATATACCTTTTCATCAGGTCGATATTTCCATTATAGTTATGCTGGTGGAAGAAATAGAAATATTTACTTTATGGTACAAACCGCAGGTAATTTTAAAGGTAGAGTTTTATTAGATGATTTTGAACTTATTGAATCGTATGATTTTATTCCAGATGTAGATGTTAGAAAAAAATTATCTGCTGGTACATATGGAAAGGCCGATTTAACAAAATATTATGATAAAGAATTACAACCAGATGAATATAAAGATTCACAAGCTCCGTTGGAAGCACAATTTTATTTTTATCCAACTTACAAAACAGATGAAACATTTGATGTATCAAGAACACCAATGTATAGAGATTTTAAAAATGGTTTGTTTTATATCTATGATATAGATTGGGGAGATGGTTCACCAAAAGAATTTACATCAAAACCTGAGTTAATTAATGAGGAAAAAGCTTTATATCATACATATACAAAAAATGGTATTTTTGAAGTAACTGGTACAATGATTAGAACGAAACCAGATAGAGTGGGACAAAACTCAGTTGGTATTGCAAAAAATAAAAAATTTAGATTAAGGATATGTGTTAATAAAGGAACAGCTGAAGACTTTGATTATTTTGGTGGAGACGGATTTTCTTTTATACCTTATAAAAACAATACACCAATAATTGGTGGTATTTCAAAACAAAGTTTATACTATAAAAGTATAAAAAGACAACTTGGACTTATTGGTGATACTGAAATAAATATACCTTTTA
>Ga0098038_1001416_pt1 | contig 10363 bp, 14 predicted proteins | sample 5B_taG_FD_75051 | JGI IMG/M metagenome (GOLD analysis project Ga0098038, IMG submission 75051) | Marine viral communities from the Subarctic Pacific Ocean - 5B_ETSP_OMZ_AT15132_CsCl metaG | ecosystem: Environmental > Aquatic > Marine > Oceanic | place: Pacific Ocean | collected 2015-01-08 | reverse complement strand
CACTACGGCACGGCTGTGAAAGCTGCGGTTCCAGGAAATGGTAAGGTGGAACTGAAAGATGCTGTACTCTCGCTTGGTAAGGCTATCGGTGTAGCCCACAGTTCGGATGGATCTAAGAAGGTCTTTGAGGAAGAAGTGAAGAAGCCTGCGGCTTCGGTATAAAAAACTAGTTGGATCATTCATAGTTTTCTAACCCAGGTCTTCGGATCTGGGTTAGTTTTTTTATACCCATAGCACTATAATGTCTCATGCGTAAATTAAGAATACTAGTCGTGTTTGCTAATCACGGAGGGTGTAGCTACTACAGACAGCTATCACCCATGAAGATGATGCAAGAGGAGTTGTATGATAAGGTTGAGATCCGATACAACGACAACCCCCTGGAGGTTGATATAGATAAGAACTACGCGCCTCCTAATGATAAGCTCACGGACATGAATTGGGCTGATGTAGTATTCGTTGCTAACATTTTAAAGTATGGAGGTCCTTACACCGCTCGTGTTATAGGTATTGCAAAGGAACTTGGGAAGTTTGTGCATTTCGATACTGATGATTTGCTTACGGGGCTTTATGAGGAGCATCACCTATACGAGACCTACAGAGATAACAAGTTAGATGAGATAACAAAATTCTGTTATCACAATGCGGATCTTGTTACGGTTACACAAATTAAGTTTGCAAATAGAATTAAGCCATTTATAGGTAAATGTCTAGCTGTCGTTAAAAATGTAATAGACTACTCACTACCGGCATGGAATCACCCGAAGAGTAAACGAAAGTTTACCAGGATTGGCTATGCAGCAGGCATTCACCATAGAGGTGATGTGAAAGTCTTTAATGCTATTCCGCACCTTGTGAATCAAAAAGTTGGAAGAGAAAATGTTCAATGGAATTTCTATGGACATCCGCCTCCCGATCCTAAGAAGAAAGGGACATGGGAAGCTCAGGTATGGCCTGAGTATATGGCACAGCTTCTAAAAGGGTTTAAGGGTCAGAAGAATTATAATATTCATTACGCCTTGCCCCCTAATGAATACGGACGATACTATGCAGACATGGATGTTGCAATAGCTCCTCTACAGATGAATGACTTCAACGATTCCAAGTCTGATATTAAGGTTGCTGAATGCTCTAGATATAAGATTCCGTTGGTAGCAAGTAATGTAGGTTGTTATGATGAAACTATAATTAACGGTGAAACTGGCTACCTCATCGACCCAGGTGCTCCTAAGAGTGAGTGGGTTAAAATCTTAAGCAAGCTCTGTAAAGATAAACAGCATCGTATTGAGCTTGGTCAAAACCTTCACCAAAGAACCAAAGACTTGTTCGATGGGCGTAAGCAATGCCAAATGCGTTACGACCTGTACTTACAAGCTATGAAAGATACGAACCATAAATTAGATGAAAATCTTAGTAACAACCTTAGTTAGAAATGAAGAGAGGATAATTCCTTACTTCATACATCACTACTCTGATATCGCTGACAAGATCGTATTAGTCGATCATGAATCCGACGATGCAACGGTAGAACTCGCACAAGAGCGAGCATCAAGCCTCAACGTTGATTTGGATGTTTATACGTTACAAAACAACGGATACGATGAAGTGATGCTGAAGAACGTTAAGGAGGGCGTATACAGGAAATACAGAGAGGACTTTGATATAATCATCGTTGTAGACGCCGACGAGTTCCTGCACCACCCGGACGGAACAAGAGACAATATTGATAGAATATTTCACGAAAACAAGCAGTTTGTTGTGAAGCCAAAGGGCTATCAAATGGTGAGTAAAAAGTTACCCGAATATTCAGGTGTAAAACTAACTGAACTAATTGATGAGGGTGTGTTCTCTGAGGGATTCTCTAAGAAGTGCTGTTTTACTTCTGATCTTAATTTATCAATTGCCTACGGAATGCATATTAGTGAGCACTTAGACTCCTCTAATAATAGGGTAGCTCCTCTTGAGGGCACTGGGTTTATGATGCTTCACTATAAGTATGTTGAGCTTCAACATCGCATAGACTCAATCACTAAAACTAGAGAAAACCTAAGCGAGGTTGGTAAGCAGATGTTATTACACGGGATAAATAAGCAGTTCTTAGCGAGCGACGAGGACTTGATAAACGACTTTAATAATCATTATGAGCAACGAGAAAAAATTAACCTTTAAGCATAGTGGAGATTTGGGAGATGTAATATTCTCGCTGCCCACGATTAGAGCTTTGGGGGGTGGGCAACTACTGCTAGATCCAGAGGGTGGCGAAAGTAGTCCATATGTGCGATTCGCTGACAAGACCAGGACCAAATTAAATTCAAAAAGTATTGAAGCGATAAAGCCTCTGCTGGAGCTTCAACCCTATATTGACTCAGTAAAGCCGTGGAAAGGCGAGAAAGTTGACTACGATCTGGACGAGTTTAGAGCCAATGTAAAGTTCAACAACCTGTCTGACTCTCACCTTAAATCTTTCAATCTAGATTTCTCGGAGCGGGACTCAGCGTGGATTACTAATGTAGATCCTATCAAGCTTGATAAAAAGATTGTGATTGCTAGATCACCTAGAGTTCAAGGTAACCATAGCTTCTGGGAGAACAATTTGCCAGCCTTTAAAGATAATTGTGTTTTTGTCGGCTTTGAAAAGGAGCATGATATTTTTGAGTATACGTTTGGTCATAAAGTAGAGCACTACAAGACTGAGACTATTATGGATCTCGCCAGAGTCATTAGTGGGTGTGATAAATTTTACGGTAATCAGGGTTTCGCTCACGCAATAGCTGAGGGCATGAAGAAAGAATTAATCAACGAAGTGTATAGAGTATACCCTGCCGCAGTGTTTAAAAGAAAAGGAGCAGACTATGTCTAAGTATTTAATTAGTGATTTTAGTTATGAAGAGTGTCCAACAGGAGGCGCTGAGATTGGTGACAAACTTCTCAGAGAGAAGTTTGATCTTAAGTTTCTGAAGTCTTCAGAGATTTACGATCTTGATTACGATGCGACGTATGTGATAAGTAATATCTCTCAATTAAATCCTCTGATTCTGAACAAGTTAAAGAACTGTAAATATGTCATCCATGAGTGTGATTACAAGATCACTCCTTCGAGACAGCCTTGGAGGTTTAAGGACTGCATAGTGCCAGCTAATCAGAGATCCAATTATGATCTTTATGAAAATGCACAAGCTGTCTTTGTGAAGAGTAAGGACCACAAGGAAATCTATGAGAAGAATGGTGTGAAGGGAAACTTCATAAATACATCCACAAACTTCTGGGATAACTCTGATCTTGATCTTCTCTCTAAGTTGAATGAGGAGAGCAAAGAAAAGAGTGATCAGTATTGTGTTTATCTTACCGATAACTGGATAAAGAACTCAGTTGGTGCGATTAGTTACTTGTTAGATAATAATGAAACTCCAGCGTACATCAGAAACGAGGGTACACGAGAAGGTTTCTTATCTCAAATGGCAAAGCATAAAGGTCTGGTGTTCTTCCCCGTTGCTAGGGAAAGCTATTGCAGGATTATCGTAGAGGCTAAGTGTATGGGGCTTTCTGTTGTGACTCAAGGGGGAGGCTACGGCGTAACTAGTGAGCAATACTTCCATGACCTCTCAGGCGAACTCTTGATTGAACACTTAAGACAGGGCACTCAAGACGCATTAGAGAAGTTTGGAGAGTATCTGTGAGCAAGGGCATCCTTTTAGCTGGCCCTTTTGTTGGTGAGTTTGGTTGGGAGCTTTTTTGTTGGCAGGGTATCGTAAGGAAATTTTCTGAGGAGTTTGATAAAGTTGTAGTTGTGGGACGCCCCGGCAACAAAAAACTCTACGAAGACTTTTGCGACGAGTATATTGAGTTCGACCCAGAAAGCTGGAACACCGATGGTAGGCTCTGTCCTGATGGTAAAGTCTTTGACCCTGCAACCGTGAAGCATGATGAGTATCTTCCGGGTACGATCGATATTGGTTATGCTTACCTAGGAGAATCAAAGGATTGGACAGGGTATTTTACAAATCAGAAGTTTGTAAAGTATTCTTCGAGAACTTGTGAAAAAGGCTACGATGTCCTCTTTCACTGTAGAAATAAATCCACAGGATCTGATAGAAACTGGTCAGAGGATCAGTGGAGGCAGTTACTTAATTGTTTAGATGAAAATTTATCTGTGGCTTGCATTGGTAATGATCAAGCTTTTCAATTAGATAAGTGCGCCGATGAGAGATCAATCCCCTTAGAGGATTTGGTATCAGTAATGAGTAACTCCAAGTTAATTGTAGGTCCAAGTAGCGGACCCATGCACTTAGCTAGTTTATGCGGACTTAAACACATAGTATGGTCAACAGACTTCAACTATAATCGATATACTAGGGATTGGAATCCTTTCAACACTGATGTAGTTTTTTATGACGACGAGGGTTGGAATCCAAATCCGCATAAGATAGGAGAATTAATTAGTGGACAACTATCAAAGACTTCTTAATAATCTTCACGAGAAAAAGCCCTTTGCTCTGGCTAGATTCAACGATGGTGAAATGCAAGGCATTAAGACAGTTGGTGCTGTTGTTGCGAGAGGAGATCAGAAGGTGTCTGAGAGCCTCTCAGAAGCCCTTAGAGGGGCTTTGCAGCATGAGCAGGAGGATTACTGGGTTGGGATTCCATGCGCTGTATGCTGGCCTGAGTTAAGGAGTTTAGCTGACTCCTTAACCAGATCAGACTACCCATTTAAAACATCTGCGGTTGTTTTAACAAACAGAAATTGGAGGTCATTCGTTAGCAATTTCCCATCCCTCATTGGTGACCGTAAAGTTTCTTGGGTCTCTGGGGATGACCAACGCCTCGATAATTTAAACTTTAAAGTGAGTAGATTTATCACTGTCAATACTCAAGATGCTTGGCAATCTTATTCGGATCTTAAAGATTGTCCAAACTTTGAGAAAGGCTCAATAGTCATCTTAAGTTGCGGCCCTCTAGCCAGAGTCTTGGTTAGAGATTGGTTCAAAGCCAGACCAGATCTTACTATAATAGATGCAGGTAGCATCTGGGATCCTTTCACAAGGGGTGTCCGACATCGATGCCACACGGGACAACTTCCCCCCTGTCGAGGGTGTAACTAATGACTAATCCGTATAATGTAGTTAAGATGTTTGAGGATAAGATGGCCTCATATACTGGATCTAAGTACGCTGTTAGTGTTGACAGTTGTACAAATGCTATCTTTTTGTGTTGTAAATACTTAGAAGCCAAAAAAGTTACAATCCCAAAAAGAACATACCTTTCTGTACCTATGTCTATCATGCATTCCGGTGCTGAGGTTTGCTTTGAAGATAGGGACTGGTCGGGTATTTACCAGCTAAAGCCCTACCCTATTTTTGATTCGGCAAAAAGATTGACATCTAACATGTATGTGCCTGGGTCCTTCATGTGTCTTTCCTTTCACATAAAGAAGCACTTAGCTATTGGTAAAGGTGGGATGATCCTGACAGACAATGCTGATGCTTATGAGTGGTTTAAAAAAGCTCGTTACGAAGGTAGGAGCGAGGTAAACTACAAAGAGGATGATATTGAAATGCTAGGCTGGAATATGTATATGACCCCTCAACAAGCATCCCACGGGCTTGCTTTGATGCAGAACTATCCTCTTAATGTGCCAGACCTCTTGGAGGATTACCGAGACTTAACTGAGTTTAAGGTATTCAAAGATTGTGAGGTAATCAATGGTTGATCATACTATAGCTTACAAAGATCACTCAATTGTTTTTTATGACCTTCTTGAGAGCGGTCACAATATGGATAAGTTCATACTGAATGGTTCAGTATACAACAGAGCAGATCACCTGATGCCCCATATACTTAACATTCTCAATAAGGACTCTGTAGTATACGACATAGGTGCGTATATTGGAACTTTTGCTATCCCCATGGCCCTTGAAGGTATGCAGGTTCTAGCCTTTGAGGGCTTCCCAGAAAACCACGCAAGACTCTCAAAAAACTGTAAACCATACCCTAAAATTAAAACTTATCAAGTCGCTGTTTCCAATAAGGAAGATCAAAAGATTACAAAGTTTAATGATTGTCGAGATCAGGATCAGAACTCAGAAGTTTTAATTGATTATGTTGTCCTCGATAACTTCATCGACAACAACTCCTTACCAAAGCCAGACTTTGTTAAGCTGGACATCGAGGGTATGGAGACATTGGCTTTGCTGGGTATGACGAATTTAATTAAAGATGTTAAACCTATTTGGCAGATAGGATATCATCTAGGGATTGATGAGGATTTAGGCGATTACCCTGGATTTGTCTCAGTAGAGGATGGAGGCTTTAATTTTGATACTCTGTTTGAAGATTATAACATATTCTTAAACGGATTTGAAGTTTCATCATTTGATAGGTGGGGTGAATACTTTCTGATTCCAAAAAAATGACTAACTTTCAAAAATATAGTGGAAGTGGAGATGCTGAACATCCAGCCTACTCCTTAGAGACTTTCAATAAATTTGTATTCCCTCTTATAGATCACCTCTTTTGTAAAGAAAAGAGAGTGCTTGATGTAGGTTGTGGTAATGGTAGACACAGTAAGCTGTTCTCTCCGCTTGTAGATAGCGTTGTAGCTATTGACGGGTTTATGAATGCTGATACTTCAGACTTCTCAAACATAGAGTTTAAAAGACTGGAGCTTCTTGATGAAGATGGATCTTATGATTTGATATTCTGTCATGGAGTATTTTACCACATGTTTGGGATGCATGGTTCCAAAGCTTTTTCGAAACTTCTATCGCTTCTTAACTCAGGCGGTAGGTTGATTATCCTGGAGGGTGACTGGCTAAGGGAGAACAAGGGGTACAACATGGATGACCTTGTCAACTCTCATGTATGCTCTTATGAAACCTCAGAGCACATATTTAATTGGGGATCTTCTGGAGGTAGATTAACTGTAATATTAAAATGAATGTATTCTCCGAATATAAAGATGCACACAAGGGTGGGTCTTGTGTGTTCTATGGATGTGGCCCTACTATAAAAGAATTTAATAAATCAAATGTCCCAAGCTCTTTTTTAAAATTTGGAGTCAATGAAACTTTACTGTTAGATTTAGACTTAGACTACTGGTTTATGGGTGACTCAAACCCTCAGGATAGAACTAAGTTTTGGGATAAGTTAGATCTATACAGAGATTACAAGCCAGCACTGGCGAAGTTTGTTAGAGTCTGTAAGTGGGCAGAAGGAGCCACTGTCTACCTGGATGGTATAGGTAATGTCCCTAGGAATGGCCAACTCCCTCTTGATATGCCCGGATGCAAGTATTACGAGGCGATTTGGGGTGGAAACCCCCCAGACTGCAAGTTTAAAAAAGATATTTCTAACGGTCCTCTCGTGGATGTCGCATCAATATCTTTTGAGGTTCTTCAATTCATACTTTTCACAGGTATAAAGAAAATATATTTAGTTGGTCACGACTGCAATTACTCTAAAGGAACTTTTACGGGTTGCATGGTTGGGCATAAGCATAATGCGGGTATGTATATCCTAAACTATTGGAAAGTTATAAAAGATTGGATAGCTGAGAACTACCCTGAGGTCGAGATATTTTCTGTAAATCCTGTTGAGTTAACTCACTATAATGAAGTGAAGCAGGAGGATATAGAGTGATGTTAGACTTAGAGAACATTGAAAGCAAGTTCGCAACAATTGTAAACTCAGGAGAGTTCAAAAAACTGCAAGACCTTTTTAACAAGGCAGAGCATGTGTTTATGTTTGGACACGGAGGTAACATGGCTGTGGCCGAACACGCTGCCGTAGACTCATCCAGACTTACTGATAAGAATGTTCATGCTCCTGGTGGAGGAGTTTTATGCACTTCCATTCAAAGTGATACTAGTTTTGACGAGTGGTTAGAGTTTTGGTTAACTGTTAGGCTTAGGGGTTTGGACCCGTCTAAGTGTTTGGCTGTGGGATTCTCTTGCTCTTTAAACTCCCCCTCTGCTAACGCTTTAGTCCGAGCTTTAAACTGGGCCTCCGACAAGGGAGTTGGGACTAGCATGGTATCCGCACAATATAACCCTTGTGGTAATTCTGAAATTGTAAAAGTTGTTCAAAACGTTAATAACTACCACACATCTGAAATTCTTTCCTTGGCCTTAACATATCAACTAATTCACGGAGCAGGGTTTAAGTGTCCTTCAATACTGAAGAAGTGAGGCATGTCCCTCCAGGGCTAGAGTGTGACCAAGACAATATCGCTGTAGACTTTGATGGTGTTGTTCACACATTTGATAAAGGCTACCATGATGGGACTTGCTATGGATCTCCTATAGAGGGTGTTAAGGAGGCTTTAAGAGAGCTTTCTAGAAAGTACAGAGTGGTTATATTTTCGGCAAAAGTGAAACCTGACAGGCCGCTTGTTCAAGGCAAGACTGGTATGGAGCTTGTCGAGGATTGGTTAAAAGATCATGGCTTGTACGATTATGTTTCGGAGATTACCTGTGAAAAGCCCAGGGCTAAGTTTTATATTGACGATAAAGCGATTAGGTTTACTAATTGGACTGATTGTTTAAAGGAAGTCTCAAGTCATGAGTAGCATCACAGCAGTAGTACCAGTGCGTAAAGGGTCTCAGAGAGTTCCTAATAAAAACATTAAAAGTTTCGCTGGCTCCTCGTTGCTTGAGATTAAGATAGAGAGTTTGAAATCTTTAGGAGATTTACTAGACGATATAGTCGTAAGCTCTGACTGCGCTGATATGTTGGCTATTGCTAAAGATTTGGGCGTCAAAACTCATGTCAGAGATTCTTACTTTGCAAGTTCTGAAGTTAATAATTCACAGTTCTTTAAAAATCTTGCTGAGTCAATTAGTGGCGATAACTTAATGTACTCTCCCGTAACGTGTCCTCTTATATCAAAGGAAACTTACTCTAGGTGTATAGACGCTTTTCGAAGAATTGGTAAACCTGTTGCTACCGTTCGTGAGATTAAGCATCACATGTGGCAGTCAGGGAAGCCTCTAAATTATTCAATAGAAAACTCACCAAACAGCCAAGACTTACCAGATATAGTTTACTTAACTTACGGTGTTTGTCTAATCTCTAGGGAGGATATGATTCGAAATAGTAATGTAGTTACTTTGGAATCAACTTTTATTAAATTGAATGAATTAGAGTCTATTGACATCGATACGCCTTTAGACTTTGAGGTTGCGGAATATTTATACAAAAGTAAAAATACATGAAACTCTTAATTACAAGCCGCGCTGACGATAATATCAAGGATATGACATCGTTAACTTTTCCTTATATAAAGGATTACGCTAAAAAAGTAAACGCAGATTTTATGCAGTTAGATCACGAGTCTGGTTGCAATCACGAGCAAGGGAAATGGCATTACCGAATTCTAAAGCATAAGGAATTATTTGAAACTTATGATAGAATTCTACATATTGATTCTGATGTCTTAGTTGGTCCTAAAGCTCCTAATATTTTTGAGAAGGTTCCCTATGATGAGATTGGGACTGTTTATGAGGACAAGGGCAGTAGACTTCCCGCTAGAAGAAGTTTTATGCGAGATGTTCAATCTAAGTTTGGTGATGTAGGGTGGAATGAAGGTTATATTAACACTGGATTCTTCTTATCATCTAGATGTCACAAGGAAATATATTCTTTGATAAACGATGAGCACTTCTACGAAGGTCCAGGTCATGACGATGTTCATATTGGATATAATATTGTAAAGTTTAACTGCAAGGTGCAAGAGCTTCCTTACCAATGGAACCACATGACTATGTTTAGTGAACCTTGGAATGGTAGCCCTTCTAGGTTTGATTCTCATATTATACACTATGCAGGAAGAGGTATCTTTGATGGAAATAACTCCGACAGATTACAGCAGATAAAAGAAGATGTGTGGCAACTTTACGATGTGTAAAGTTTTAGTTGTTGTTGGTTCTGACCACCATTCCTATAGGTTGCTGTCAGCGTTGGAAACCATGCCTGATGCGGTCATACATGCAAACCCTTTCGGTAAGAACAGGGAGTCAGATCCTGAGTTAAATCAACCTTCAAGGATAGCTCGTCAAAAACATGTAGATGATAAATTTCTGAATCATCACTATGACATCGCCTTCGTGGATTCAACCTATGAGGGTGACTTGGGTGGGTTAAAGTGTGATGTTCTATTTTTATTCGATTGTGCGGACAAACCCAGCTACCCCTTATGGGAAGGTAAGCAGGGTAGAGCTTATCACGACTTGAAAGATAAAGCCAAAGCTTACGCCAAGTTTAGCTATTACAAGAGCGCAGTTTACCATGATGGGCTCCAAAGAATAGCTTTCCCTATCAGCCCTTACCTTGCTTTAAATCAAGTAGCTGTAGCACCAGCCCCTGATTG
>Ga0098038_1001414_pt1 | contig 10368 bp, 9 predicted proteins | sample 5B_taG_FD_75051 | JGI IMG/M metagenome (GOLD analysis project Ga0098038, IMG submission 75051) | Marine viral communities from the Subarctic Pacific Ocean - 5B_ETSP_OMZ_AT15132_CsCl metaG | ecosystem: Environmental > Aquatic > Marine > Oceanic | place: Pacific Ocean | collected 2015-01-08 | reverse complement strand
TTGCACCTAAAACAACAAAAAGATTAGAAAAATCTAAAATAGTTAAAAAAGAAAAAGAAGCTGAAATAGAAGCTACTGAAAAAGCTGTCTTAGATGAAATACAGGCAGAAACTCCAGTTGCTCCTGTGGTCAACCAGGCAGCAGAAGAAATAGTAACACCAACATTACCTGAACTGATTAGGCAACAAGTTGAAAAAAGAGTGCAGCAACCTGAAACTGTGTTTGATCAATTTGATGCACTAGAAGATTTAGAAGGATTTTTAACTAAAAATGCTAGTATTAGCATCGAAAAACAAGGATCTGTATCTGTAGAAAAAACAAATGAAGAAGCATTAAAATCTTTTTCTGATACAATAGACATACCATCAACTGTCTTAGCTCAAAATGGTATTTTAAATTCAACACAAATACAAAAAGCATTTAACATTATGGTTGAGTTACAAGAACAAAACCATAAAACAGCACAGTTAATAAGCAATCCAAGTACACGCACACCTGAGTTAGAATTAAAATTGCGTGAAGGATTGATGAAGGAAGCTGCTGTACGAAAATATTTTTTAGGTGCTAGATCTGAAGTTGGTCGAACTTTAAACATATTTAAAAATCTTAAAAAGTTAGTAAAAGACGATCCTTCGTTATTAACTAGTGAAACAATAGAACGTGAGTTTGGTGGTGAAGGTGCAAACATTGCAAACGGTTATATTAATGCATACAACAACAGCAAGGCTACTGGACATTTAGCACACACTGCAAAATACGCAGAAGGCACATACGGTCAACGAGTATGGAATGCTATCATGTCTCATTATTATTTTAACATGTTGGCTAGTCCTAAAACCCAAATGATTAACATGTTGGGTAATGCTAGTTTTGCCGGAATGAGTATACCTGAGTATTATGTTGCTGGCTTGTTTACTAAATTAAATAGAAGTGTTGCAACATTACCAGCTCTTGTTGGTGGCAAAAAAATAACTCAAGCATTGCTTCAGGAATTAGAAGGCAGCATAGAAGCTGGTGAAGCTCAAGCACGATTTTTAGGCATGATGCATGCTATGCCCTATGCATTTCGTTTAGGGGTACACTCATTTAAAACTGGTGAACGATCTACTGGTCGAAGTCAAATTGGTGATGATACGACTGAAACTATTTTAGATCGTATGATTTTTAAAAACAAAGTACCAGAACGCAACAATGAATTTGATGCAATTACAGGAGATAAATTAATACCATCACCCTTGAAAGATAAGCCAGGCATGAATGCACTTGGTAAATTTATTGATTACTGGGGAACAATAACAAGTGTGCCTGGTCGTGGATTATTATCTGGTGATGAATTTTTTAAAGAAGTAGCTCGACAAATGGAGCTGTTTTCATTAGCAGAACGTGCAAGAATAGCTGCTATTCGTAATGGCAAAACAGCAGAAGAAGCAGAGAACGCATTTATAGAAACATTAGCAAATCCTGGTAATAATTTAAAACCACGTTTGGATCAAGCTGCTGATTATTTTACATTTCAAAATCAATTAGATTATGTAGGCAAAAATTTAAAACATGTGCAAAAATTACCAGGTGGTCGATTAATTGTACCATTTTTTAATGTTGTCTATAACATTGGTAAAGTTATATTTGGATATACACCAGGACCAAATCTTTTTCCATTAGCTGTAGAAGAATACAAATTTTTTGCTAACGCATTGCAAACTGCTTACCCTGAAACAATGGCTAAGTGGACTGGCATGAGATCACAGTTTGAAAGAGATCCAACAAAACGAACTTTGTGGGAAGCACGAGTAGCAACAAGTGTGGCTATTTTAGCTGGTGTTTATTATTTAATGGAAAATGGACATATGATTGGTTCAACTCCAAAAGATAAAAAAGATAAAGCTGCATTTTATGATGCTGGCAAAGAGCCGTTTTCATTTGTATTTAAAGATGGTGATTGGGAAGGCCCTAAATTTGATGAAAATGGATTACCCAATGGTGCATTAACATATCGTAGATTTATAGGATTTGAACCTATTGCCGGTGTTTTAGGAATTAACATTGCTGCTTTAGAACAAATGGCACGGTATCAAACACAAGATCCTGATGGATCGTTTTATCATTTTATACCAATGGCACTTGCAGCAGCTACTTATGATTACGTTACAGAATGGCCTTTAGTAAAAGGGTTTGCAGAATTAATGGAAACAATTATTGGTCCTACATATTCTAAATTTAGTGATGATCCTGAAAACATAAAATTTGACAAATTGTTATCCGGCATTGGTAAAAACATAATTGGTGGTGGAACAGTAGGACAGCAAGTTGGTAATATAATGGATCCTACATTAAGAATATCACAACCAGATTTTGAGCAAGATTTAACAATATTTTTAGGTGATGTTACAGAACGTAAAGTCAATCCTGATTTTGGAACATTTGATGACAACACTATGGCAAATCAATTTGAATCTACTATAGATCAAATTTATGCAAATTATGTTACAGAAACAAAACCAGCACGAGCTGACATATTTAACAAACCTTATACAAAAGATTCTGGTCGTGGTTGGATTGGCAATATAAGAAACTCATTTTTACCTTTTGCTGTGTATGATCGAGAAGAATTATCTGACACCTACAAAGAATTATTAAGATTGCATGCCGTTACAAAAAATATGTCAGATGGCAAAAATTTATTAATGAGAAAAAAGAAACACAATTTAATGGGTGTTATTGGATTAAACCAAATACAAACTGCATTTTTTTATGAACTTACTGCTAACACAAATGGTGAGTTAAAACGATATGGTAAATTTTCATCATTAGAAAAAAGTGTAACACGACTGATGAAAAGTCCTGAATACAAAAAACCAAAATTAAGCCAGGCATTTATAGAATGGACTGACGGAACTTATGCCGGCATGAAACAATTTGGTTTAGAAGATGAATACAGAATACATTTAATAGAAAAAGAAGTATCAGATTACATGACAGCTGCTACAGCAGCTTATGTGCAATTAGATAAAAAGAATAACGGCAAAATTTATCAGGCACTAAAAACATACTTTATTAAAACTAACGCAGAACAACCAAGAGAATTTGATCAATTCCTTAACCTAAAAAATTAGAAATAAATTATGACTATATCAACCACAACATTACTAAACAGCTTCTCAGGTAACGGATCTGTTGTAGATTTCACATATACCTACCCTATTAACTCAGCATCAGAATTGCTGGTTATAATTAAAACAGACGCAACTGGGGCTGAAACTACAAAAACTTTGACAAGTGATTATACCGTTGCATTGGCTGGTGACTCTGGTGGAACTGTTACGATGGGAACTGCCCCAGCATCAGGTGAAACATTATTCTTAATTAGAAACACAACAAAAACACAAGGCACTGATCTTATTGAAAACGATCCGTTTAGTGCTGAAGGCTTAGAAGATAGCTTTGACAATCTGCAAATGCAGATCCAAGAAGTCAGTAACGCAGTTGATAGATCATTTAAAGTATCAAAAACTAACAGCATTACGACATCAGAAATAACAACGTCAGCTGCTGATCGTGCTAACAAAATATTATCATTTGATGCATCAGGTAACTTAGAGGCCACTGCATTTACTAACCTTGATACCTTAGATGAAATGACTGATGTTACGATTACATCAGTTGCTGATAACGAAGTCCTGGCATACGACAGTTCTAGTTCTAAATGGATTAACCAAACACCAGCTGAAGCTAGCCTGGTATCATTGACTGGTTCTGAAACTCTTACCAACAAAACACTAACCTCCCCCGTTATAAACACATCAGTGTCAGGTACGGCAGTTCTTGATGAAGATGATATGTCATCTGACTCAGCTACAAAACTTGCCACGCAACAAAGTATTAAGGCTTATGTAGATTCTAAAAAAGCTGACATGCAGTTTGTACTAGAAGATGGTGATGGCACTGAAGTACAGATTGTAAAAGATAGTGAAGTTAAATTTGTTGAAGGTGGTGGTATAGATATTAACTGGACTGATACGTCAACTGGTTCTGATGCAGATCCATTTGATCTGACATTTGCCATAGACTCAACTGTTACAACACTGACTGGTTCACAAACATTAACCAACAAAACATTAACGTCACCAGTTCTAAATACGGGTGTTAGTGGTACGGCTGTCAAAGACGAGGACAACATGGCCTCAGACTCTGCTACTCACCTTGCAACCCAACAATCTATTAAGGCATACGTTGATGCTGTTACAACATCATTAAATGCACAAGACCTGGATGTATCTGATGGATCATCTGCTATTGCAATTGATCTTGATTCAGAAACATTAGGCATCTTAGGTGGCACTGGATTAACATCAGCTGCATCTGGTAATAACGTCACATTGTCTGTTGACGCAGCTCAAACTGGAATCACATCAGTTACAAATGCAAGTTTGGTGTTAGGTAGAGATGCAGACAATGACATCGATTTTACCACAGACAATCAAATTACATTTAGAGTTAGTGCTAATGACGGTGTTGTATTTAAAGCTAGTGGTGAAATAGAAGCTGCTAGTCTTGATATATCAGGTGATGCAGATATTGACGGTACACTTGAAGCAGATGCAATCACGGTTAATGGTACGGCACTTAATACAGTTATTGCTGGAGTTACAGTTACTAATGCAACTAATGCTGTAAACTCAACTCATGTATCTGTTGCAGACAATGAAAGTACCAATGAAGAAAATTTAATACCATTTATAGAAGATGCATCTGCTACTGGTAATGTTGGATTAGAGTCAGATGGAGACTTTGCATACAACCCTAGCACTGGAACAGTATCAGCAACAATATTTAAAGGTAACATTGATGCAGTGGATGGTGATTTTGACGGCACATTAGAGGCTGATTCAATTACTGTTGGTGGTACTAACCTAACTGCTATTTATAGTCCTATTGCTGGCAGTTCAAATATTGTCACTACTGGTGCGTTAAACAGTGGTTCTATTACATCTGGCTTTGGCAACATTGATAACGGATCATCTACAATTACAACAACTGGTGCAGTAACAGCTGGCTCTGTTGCCATAGACAACATTACTATTGACGGCACAGAAATAGACTTATCCTCAGGTAGCTTAACGATAGATGTTGCTGCTGACATTATACTTGATTCAGATGCAGCTAACTGGAGATTTAAAGACAATGGCACTGCTATTCTTGAAATTGGCAATCCTAGTGGCCCGAGTCTTTATGCTTCAGTTTCAGACTCAGATATGCACTTTAAAGGTAATGATGGTGGCTCTGCAATTACAGCATTATTGCTTGATATGTCTGATGCTGGTAAAGCAACATTTAATAATAATGTTGTAGTCAATGACAGAGTTCAAGGAGCAAGTAATTTAGTTTTAAACACAGTTGACTCGAATGAAAAAATCCACATGGATGCAAGTGGATATATGAAGTTTGAAACTAATGGTACTGAACGTATGCGTATAGATAGTTCTGGTGAAGTTGGAATCGGGACTACAAGTCCAGCAGATAAACTTCATGTTGTCGGTGATGTTAGGTTTACTGGTCAACTAAAACTGTTCGATAACCAATTAGTTAAAATGGGTGATAGTGAAGATTTTGCAATATACCATGACACTACAGCAGGAAATGTTATCAAAAGTAATACTTCAGACATGGATATACTTATACAAGGTAATGATGGTGGTTCTACTATTACAGCATTATCTTTTGATATGTCAGCTGCTGGTGCAGCAACTTTTAACGCAGGTATTACAGTAAACGGCACTACAACCGTGGTTGATGATATCTCAATATCTGGAGCTACTCCATCGATTACTCTTACTGACACAGATGATAATAGTGATTGCATGGTTTATCAAGCCGCAGGTAATTTATATTTAGAGGCAGATAAAAATGATGAAGCTAGTAATAGTTTTCTAAGAATAGCAGTAGATGATTTAGACTTTGTTCACGTTTACAATGGTTCAACTGTATTTAATGAAAGCTCAAGAGATCAAGACTTCCGTGTAGAATCTAACAGTAATACTCATATGCTATTCGTTGACGGTGGAAACAACAGAGTTGGTATTGGAACTACTCCAGACTTAGGTGCTGGATTACACATTAGAACTGCTGATAGTGGTGCAACTAATGTTTCTAATGCTGATGATTTAGTTATTGAAGGTTCAGGTGTTGCTGGTATCTCGATCTTTACGGGTACTTCAAGTGCTGGTCAAATAAACTTTGGTGATAGTGGAGCAAATGAAAGAGGTAAATTGTTATACGACCACAATGGGGATTATATGGCTATACACGCAAACAGTGGTGAAAAAATGCGTATCGACAGCAGTGGTAATGTTGGAATCGGGGAATCTTCACCTCTAGGTAAACTTCATGTAAAGTCTGCGGATAGTGGTGCATCAGCACATGTTTCTGCTGATGAATTAGTCGTAGAAGGTAGTGCCAATTCAGGAATCAATATACTTTCAGGAAATAGTTCTGAAGGTGGTATATATTTTGGTGATGATGGAGACAATGACGTAGGTAGAATTAGATATGACCATACCAATAACAGCTTAGATTTTTTTACTAATGCTAGTGAAAGAATGAGTATCGACAGCAGTGGTAATGTCTTAGCAGGCAAAACCAGTTCTGGACTTGCAAATGCAGGTGTTGAACTAGCATCAGATAAATTAAGTGCAACTGTTAATAATGCTACAGTTGCATATTTAAACAGATTAACTGGTGATGGAATAATAGTTTCATTCTATCAGAATACTACAGAAGAAGGTGGAATTGAAGTTAGTGGTAACACTGTTAATTATAGTGGTTTTACTGGTACTCACTGGTCAAGACTTGCTGACAACTCCAAGCCAACAATACTTCGTGGAACTATAATGGATTCAATAGATGAAATGTGTGACTGGTATCAAGCTGTAGCAGATGTAGCAGAAAGCACAGATGATGAAGGCAACGTAACACCAGCACACACAGTAAAAGAACCAATAGCTTTAGGTGATAAATCTGTTGGTGATGCAATAACTTTTACATCTGATGGAACTGAGTACACAGGAACTATTGTTAAAGAAGATGACGTAAAACATACTAAATGTAAAGTCTCTGACACAGCAGATAGTAAAAAAGTTTATGGTGTATTTTCAAACTGGGATGATGCTGATGACGGACTTGATGGTGATGTCAATGATATGAACATTGCTCAAGTTGGTACATATATCATAAGAGTTAATCGAGATGAAGTTGTAGAAGCTGGTGATTTACTTGTATCTAATGGTGATGGCACAGCTAAGTTACAAGATGATGACATCATAAGAAGTAAAACAGTTGCTAAAGTTAATTCAACTGTAAAAATAGAAACGTATAGTGATGGTAGTTATACTGTTCCATGTACGTTGCATTGCTAATAATTAATAAACAACAAGGAGAAAACAAATGGCAACAGAATATACATGGTCATTTCCAAACTTTGACACAGACTTAGACAACAAAGTGAAAACAATACACTGGTCATTGAACGCAGTTGATGGTGAGCATAGTGCAAGATCTTATGGTTCTTGTAATGGTGCTGACATGGACTTTGATTCAATGACAAAGGATGATTGTATTGCTTGTGTTGTTGACAGTGGAGATAAAAGTGAAGATGATATGAAAGCAAATCTTGATGCACAAATAGAAGCTGCAAAAAATCCAGCAACTGTTTCTAAGACTAAAGAGTTCTAATGTCTGAACAAGATAATAAGTTGGCAATCACGGAGATCCGTGGTGAGTTAAAGTTGATAAATCAAAAAATAGATACATTAACTAACAATCACATTTGGCATCTTAATCGAGACATTGGAGTATTAACTAAAATACTAATTACTGTTTCTACTATCTTGTTTTCAGGCCTTGTAACACTATTAATTAAAACCTTCTTTATGTAGATGGCATTGTCTAATACTCGTGGCCTGGTTGCTGAAGCTCTGGCTTTAGCTCACCTTGCAAACGATCCTAACATCCTATGCTTTACAGCTGCGGGTGGCTTGGGTCCGATAGACCTGATCACAATTCACAGAGTTACTGGTGAGAAAAGATACTTTGATGTGAAGTATGCATCAAAAAGAAAAAACCATAAACCAACACACAACCCAAACATTAATCGTTGCTTGTCAAAAGCACAGATGGAGCTGCCGTTACTGGTAGAAATATTATATGTCGATACAGATAACAACAAAATTACAATTCAACGAGCATCAAGCTAGATACCCAAACTTTAGTTACGAAGAACTTGCGTGTCAGCATTGTGGCTCAATGGATTTACCACTTGAATTTCTCACGGAGCTTCAAACATTAAGAGAGGCTGTAGATATGCCACTAACTATAACATCAGGTTATAGGTGTAGTGAACATCCCATTGAGGCACGAAAGTCCACTCCTGGTCAGCATAATAAAGGAGCCGTTGATATAGCAGCACAAGGTTCGTCTGCTGTACACATTTTAAAAGTTGCCCTTGATCACGGGTGGACAGGAATTGGAATTAATGTTCCATCGTTTATACACCTGGATAGACGGGAGCAACCTACAATATGGAAATACTAATGAGATGCAAAAACTGTGAACACGATTGCCATTGTGGAAACAATGGACAATGTAAAGTGTGTGCGTGCAGCAATTGTGAACATAACGCATTAGATGAATTTTGGAAACGATTAGACGAAGATGAAAAAAACTAAGAATTTTACGACTCATACACCAGGGCCAAAGAAAAGAACAAGCATTGGTAAGAGCAAACTATCAAGACCAAAAAACAAACATACAAGAAGATTAAGAGGTAAATAATGTTAGGTAAATTATTGGGCGGTGGCGGTATTAAAGCCATTGGAGATATAGTTGATGATCTTTATACAAGTGATGAAGAACGTAACGAGGCAAAAATTGCATTAGAAAAATTACAATCAAAATTAAAAGAAAAACAAATGGACATTAATCTTGCTGATGCAACTAGTAAAGCTGGTGGCCTATCAGGATTTATGCAACGTAGCTGGAGGCCTTTGATTGGAATGTCTTGTGCAATTGCTATCTTGTGGGAATTTGTAATAAAACAATTTTTAGTTTTTGTATTAGCTGTTTTTTCTATTCAGACTATGCCCTTACCTGAATTAGATATGGGTGTTCTCATGCCTTTAGTTATGGCTCTTTTGGGAATGGCTGGAATTAGATCGGTAGAAAAAATTAAAGGAATAACAAAGTGATTTGGATCCTAACAGTAATGATGTGGTACGAAGGTGATCAAACTAGAAACACCTACTTACAAGATATGGAATTTATATCTGACGATGCATGCAAACAATATTTGTTTGATAACAAAGTCATGCTTGTTGATAGCTTACTTGAAAAATTTAGAAACCTAGATGGAATGCAAATGAAATCATTTGAGCATTTTTGTGAAGGCAAGTTTGTTGAACTTGATGAGGTATGAGTAAACTAGATTTGTCGGAGGACTCAAAAGTCAGCCTCCCAGCTAAAAACCTTTTAGCCATCCTGGCAGCTTGCATAGTTGGCACTATGACTTTCTTCTCAATCCAGGAAAGAATTACAGTTGTGGAGACCGAGCTGCAATTAATTACTAAAGACCTTGAAGCTGCTAATGATTTTATTGAAGGTGTACCCAAAGGTGACATGGTCAGTCCACAGATTCAGGAGATCTATATGCTTGTCGAATTTCTTGCCGAGTCTGTTGAGAAGTTAAAAACACAAATGGAAGAAGAGATACCAATGATACAAAAGAATGACATGGTAATTCAGTTTCACGAAGAACGTATAATAGATTTGGAAGAACGAAAAAATGGAAAGCATTAAAGTTGTATTTGCAATCTTGATGATACAAAACGGTTCTGTAGTAGAGATGGTTCCTACTACGGGAATGGCAGATTGTTTAAAACAAAAACGTCTAATAACTAGAAACATTGGAGAAGATCAAGAAGGTATATACATGAACTGCCGCGAGGTCGAGGCTGTAGTCTACGAAGACATGGGCCGACTTAAAATCAAAAAAATCATAGAATAAAACTATTGCTAACAAAAGCTAAATTTAGTATACATTAGCAATGGGATTACCCAAAAAATTATCAGAGCAACAAAAAAAGTTTGCAGAATTATTGGTATACAATGAGGGACGTAAAACACCTACAGAATGTGCTAAAGAAGCTGGCTATGCTGAAGGATCTTGTCATGTCACGGCTTCAAGATTACGTGACCCAAACTTTAGTCCTCTCGTCGTCAAATACATTGGCGAACTCAGATCAGAAATACAGAAGAAGTATGAGGTTAGCTTTGAACGTCACATCACAGAACTCGGTCGTATACGCCAAGAAGCTCTTG
>Ga0098038_1001403_pt1 | contig 10408 bp, 7 predicted proteins | sample 5B_taG_FD_75051 | JGI IMG/M metagenome (GOLD analysis project Ga0098038, IMG submission 75051) | Marine viral communities from the Subarctic Pacific Ocean - 5B_ETSP_OMZ_AT15132_CsCl metaG | ecosystem: Environmental > Aquatic > Marine > Oceanic | place: Pacific Ocean | collected 2015-01-08 | reverse complement strand
CCGTATACTACAGGTAGTGTTTTTGCTTGTAAGAATATACTTAAATCAACTTCATTATCTACCTGTTCTTGGTACTCTTTCATTACGTCTTTCTTCATACCAAGCCAACCTAACCAACCGCCACGTCTTGCTCTCTTCTTTTGATATTTTGTTACATATGTTTTGTAAACTGCTTGTTGTGATAATGATGTCTCAGAGTGCATAAATCCTAAGTCTGTGGCATAATGTCTTTTTACTGCTTGTTCTGGATTTGGTTTTGCGTCTGCTCCTAAAGCACGGTGGACTTCATCAGACATCAGTCTCCCAGCGACTTGAGTGAAATCTCCCCAATGACTAGATAAAGTCCATTTAACCTTACTACTATTAATTCCTTCTTGTATGTCACATGCTGTAATAATTCCTTTGAAAACAAGTACAGAAGAATTACCTACTATAGAACCATCGTCTGTGTCTATAAATACTTTGTGAATGAATACTTCTCTATTTAAAAAAGAAGGATTAGAAGCGTTTGTTCCTCTTGGTATTGTTGCTGATGATAGTTCTTCTGAATCTAGGGAAATTGTAACATCTATTGAAGTATTTGTAGGGATAGCACTATCATCACTATCTGCTCCTGTTCTTGCTAAGGTAATTGTTTTGTTTGAGTTAGAAAATGCAGTAATTATAAAAGTTTCTTCTGCATTACTAGTACTAAATGTACCAGAGTTTTTTGTGATCTTAATTTTGTCGCCTTCTCTAAAGCCCTCTTCTACTAAGTCTGTTGGATATCCATTTAACAAAGCTGTGGATATTACAAAAGTACTACCACTAAAGCTTCCAGAAACTGAAACAGACAGACCTAAACTTTCTGCTGAAAGAACTAAAGCCATATTTGTAGCACGAGCTTCTATTGTTTCTTGATAATTTCCTAAAGATTCTACACGATTTGCACGGTAGATTTGAGCTCCATTAGCGTTTCCATCGTGGTCAGTTGATCCATCATTGAATGAAATATCTCTACTGCCGTCTGTTAAATAAACATAACGATTTGCATTTGTTCTATATTTTCCATCTTCATCGGGAGCAAAAGGTCTTTCAAATTTTATAAGGTGAGCATACTCAAACGCTTCATTATTTACTAAGTGCGTTTCTATATTTGAGTTAATACTTCTTTTTGCCATTAGGGTTGTGCTTCCTCTAGATTTAAACTAAATTGATATAAATTATTATTACCGAGAGTATATTCTATAACATCTCCTGTCATAATTACTCTTACGAGTGGTTCTATATAAACTACATCAGTGTTATTGGAAACATCTTTTTCAAGGCGGGGGTGAATGTAAACGTGTCTTTCACCAGAGGCTGGTTGACTTCCTGCTAAGTAGTCTGTGTTATTTGTTACTTTTGTAACTTTATATGCTTTCTTATGGTTTGAATTATTACTGTCATTAAATGTAATCATGTCTCCTGGTCTTAAACCAGTTGCTGCATTATTATCTCCAAATGCGTCCATGACTACAAAAGCTGCGCCTGCATTTTGTGCGCCATCTACTTTTATATCTGCTGTAAAATCACTATCTCTTGTATCTTTATACTGCGGAAGTGCTACAAAGAAAGGTTTTAATCTTCCATGATCTAATAAAAAGTTGTGAACAGGTTCAAACTCCTCTCTTGTCATTGGATTATATGTTATACCAATTGACCATCTTTGATTTACTATGGTACGAGTAATTACTCGTCCACTATTTGTTCTTGATACTGCCGTAGGTGCTGTGCTTGTAAATCTAACAGTAGCAAACCCTGGGCCTGCTATTCCATTTGAGTTATCGTTGTCTCCCTGCTCTGTGATTTTAAAATCCGGGTCAGGTAATCTATTTGCAAAAGTACTAAAACTTGCCATTATGTTTTACTCCCGTACGCCATTGTATCTACTTCTGGTAAGAAGTTTTGTCCGTTTTCATTGGCTGCTTGTCTTATCATTCTAATTATATTTCCTTGTTGTGCTTCTATAACTTCTTCAACTCCTTGTGCGTCTATAGCATTGATTGTGAATGTTACATTTGTTGGTTGTCCGCCAAGCGCATAGTTTGGAGTTATATCAACTGGAACAGTAGGAGTTATAACTTCAGGGCCTCTTTCTCCGACTACCACTCCACCATCTGCATAGCCTTTTCTACCCATAGCAGCACCTGGGAAACTTGCACCTGCTCCACCAATATTTTGTCCTGCTGTATTACCGCCTCTTAAATAGTTAAGTTCTCCTCCAGTTGCTCTTTGAAAAACATCTACATTGCTTCCTCTATTTCCTATACTTAGATTAGTCATTGAAGGTGTTTCTGATCCACTTAAAGAACTTTGATACTTAGTTCTAGAAATAACTGCAAGTTGTGCTGCACCTAGTGCACCTATCATTGTTGCAAGTATTGCATTTGCAGGGAATGTTAAAGCTGGATCAGCTAGAGTTTTAACAATTGCTGCTGATGTATTAACAATAGTAGAAGCAATCTGCATCTTTTTATTTGTTTCAAAAGCTTTTCGTGCCATGGCATCTTTCTTTTTCTCCATAGCTTGTATTTTTGCAAGAGACTCTTGTGATTTACCATCTCTTTGCTTTTCTGCATTTATTTGATCGTCTATATTTGCTATTTGTGCTTTTGAGTTTGCCGCCATGATAGCACTAATAGAAGAAATGATCGCTCCAACTGCTGCTAGTTTTTCTCCAGAACCTTCTACTGCAGTTCCCATTATAACAAAAGCGTCTGCAACATTAAAAGCACTTGTAGCTAGTTGCCCAACTAATTCACCTTCAGGTCCTAATTTATTTAAGTCTTCAATCATTGGAGTTAATATTCCTCTTGTTGCTCTTACTTTTTCATCAATAGTTCCGTCTTCAAAAGTACCAGCAGCTGATACTGCTCCTATTCTTTGTAACTGTGAACCCTCTTGTCCTGCTCTAGCTCTAGCTACAGCAGCTGCTAAATTTATTGCATTTTCTGCTATCTCTTTATCTGCGTCTAATTGAGCTTGTTTAAACTTTTCAATATCATTTAAATCTGTTTGTCTTTTTATTCTATCTGCTTCTGATATAGTTTTATTATTATCTAGTTTTGTTTGTGCGTCTTCAGTTTGTAAATCTAATATCGCTTGTCTTGCAGTAAACTCCTTTGTTAAGTTAGCTAATGATTCGGTTTGAAGATTTTTGGCTGCTTTTGCTGCATCTTCTGGAAGAATGCTAGCTGTACCAGTTAATCTAATTGCTTTAAGTGTGGCCTTGTACTTATCTGTTTCCATTGCTAATTTTGTTGCTGATTTTGATGCTGATATTTGAGCTTGATTTAATTTATTTAACATAGAGGCGGTTTCATCTATCTCTGCTCTTCTATCAAAAAACTCAAGTAAAGTTACTATATTATTTTCTTTTTCTCCTAATTGATCTGTTGGCTTAAACATTGTAGCAACTGTAAAACCAAACTTCTCTAAAGTTGATAGTTGAGATTCACTTAACTGTCCTTTTAAAAGCTGTTCAGCAGCTCCTGGATCTGTTTTCTCCAGCTCTTTAGAAGTTTTTAGTAAACCCTCAAGTGCATCAGCAAAAACTCTTGCTTCAGATTTTCTTGCAAGTTTTGATTGGGCAACAGAAAGTTTCTTCTCTAAATCGTCCATACCCTTTCCAAAAGACTCCACATTTCCTAATGTATTAGCAGTAGATTCGCTAAACTGGTTCATAGCGTCTTGAATAAGTATAAGTCCTAATTCTGGGTCTTGAATTACCTCTGGAATCATCATAACCCTTGCAATAAATTCTTTTAGACCCCCAGTAATTTTGTTTGTGCCATCAAAAAACTCAGGAAACCTTTCCGTTATAAAAGAATTAAAACTCTTGTTTGCTAATATGTCCAACCGAGGGAAGGCTTTTCCTAATTCAAGATAACCAGCTGTTAAGTCACCGATACCGACCAAATTTCGTTCCAGTCTTTCCTTTGCCTTGTTTTCGTCTGACATTTCTGTCACACTCTCTACAGCTTCGCCAACTGCATTAACTAGCCCTTTTATTTTATCAATTTCTAGATTTATTAAAAATCCAAGCGCCTTTGCAAAATTGCCAATAATTTCTCCAGCTTCTTCAGCGTCTTCTGAAAACTTTCTCATAAAGACTCCTATACGAGTCATTTTTTTACCTACTTCCTCTTCGCTGAAGTTATTGAATGCCTCAGTTAAATCAGAAAGCCCGCCAGAAGCAAATCGCAAACCATCAGACATTTTAAAAGCTTCTTCTGCTTGTTGATCAAAATTAGCTGTATTATTTCTTAAAACAGTTATTTGGTTTTTTTGTCCTTCTAAAAATTTTTCTTGTCTAGCTGATAATGAGTCATAAGCATCTGCAAGTTCTAAAGTTTTTGTTTTAACATCATCTGATTTTTTAAACAGTCCACCAAAAGTACTAATTAGTATTGAACCAAAGAATATTACTTGCCCAATCAAAGGTATAGCATTTAATAATGCGGCTCCAAATAGACTTGCTCCTCCAGAAGCTAATCTGAATCCAGCAAAAGCTTGTTTACCAAACGTTTTAAATTTTCCCTTGTCGGTTAAGTTACCAGCTTTTCTTTCTGTTTTGTCTATTTCTTTGCTTAATTTTGAAAATGCTTTATTCGCTTCTTTGAAACCAGTAATTCCACCAGCTCCACCAATAGCTACAATTCCTCCTGAGGTAACTTTAGATTCTTTTGCGGCTCGTCCTGCAGCGGAGGCTCTTACTTGTGAAGCTGCTCTGCCGCTCTCTGCTTTCTCTAATCTTTGTACTTCTATTATAAGGTCTCTAATCTGTTTTAATTCAAGTTTTTTTCTTTTGAATTCATCGCCTTGGTACTTACCTAAGTTTCTTGCTCTGAGTTTTTCTGATTTACTTAATGATCCTAATGCTTTCTTATAATTTGTTACTTGTTTGCCTTGTTGTATTTGCATACGTAACTGATCCATACCCAATCCGCCACCCTTTGAAGCAGCAACCATTGCTTTAGAACTATCAATTATGGCTTTGGCTCTTACTCTTTCTGATTTTGCGTGTGATTGAGCATGTTTAGCAGCTGCTACAGATTGTGTTCCCATTCCTTCAAGAGCTGGAAACATTTTTCCGACAACGGTACTACCAAACATTACAAGTAATCCAAGAAGAACCATCATATTATTTGCCAACATATCTATCAAAGGACCAATCGCTACATTCGCAAGACTTATGAAGGACTTCGCTAAGTTACCAAAAGATGCAGCTAATCTATCATATGGGTTTGTTTGAACTGCATCACCCAATCTTCCATATTTAAGTTCACCTTGTTCTATAGCTGCATTTAAGAAAGCTTGTCTTCTTTCAAAGTCTGTAACATCTGCAGCTGCTTTTCCTAATTGAGCAGCATAGTTTTCTACAGCAGTGTCTAATCTTACAAGTATACCTAGTTCATCAAGAATTTCTGGTTCTATTTTTGCAACACCTCGGAATAATCTATCAATCGCATCTGGTAAGTTTCGTCCTAAAGAAATAGAAGCATTACGTGCAACCACTGTAAGTCGTTCCATATCTTCTAGTTCAAATCCGGCAGTAAGAGCGATAGAAGATGCTCTCAAAGATTCTGCCATACTTAGCGCATTACCACTAATGTTAATTAAATTTCGTGCAATTTCTTCACCGTTTTTACCTATTTGAGCAGCTAAGAAATTGAAACCTTGTGTTAAAGTTTCTACTTGTGCCGCTGATCGTAAAGCCATAAAGGCAGCACTAACCGCAAATACGTTAGCAGCAAGAGTAGCATAAGCAGCTACCAATCCGGTAGAGCCGCCCATGCCTTGATTCATTTTTGAGAAGTTTTTAGTAGCGTTTGAAGACATACCAGCAGCGCCATGTAAACCCCTTCTTACTGAGTTAGCACTCTTATTAAGTTTATCAACTTTTTTGGAGGTTACGTCTGCTTCTTTTCCTGTCTTTTTAACTTCATTACCAAGTTTTTTAGTATCTTTAGCTACAACGCTAATATTTTTACCTTTAACTTGAACTTCAAATGTTGCTATCGTTTTTGCCATTATTTCTTTCTTTTTATTTTATCGTACTCTGCTTTTAATTTCTTTTGAGACTCTACAATTTGTCTATGTTCTAGCCATTTGCAAACTTCAAAAGTAAAGTCTTCATTAGAGTAACTATCTCTGAGTAAAAATTTAAAATTGGTATAGTCTTTTCCTACAAAACCAATGTCAGGATATACTCTATCTCCTAATAAATGATAAATATTAACTGCATCTATCACTCCTCGTGGAAAATCTTCCCACTCTGCAGGACACTTGTCCCAGTCGGGCTCTTCACCCATTTGTTCCATCATTTCAAGATATTGGGTTTTTGTCATACCCACATCTTGATTGTCAAGAAATACTTTCAGCTTTTGGAATATCTTTTCCTTGGCTTCCTCCACGAAAGTGTTCTAAGTCAAAGACTACCTCATTGAGCCAATTATCAAACTCTTGTGAGTTTTCTACTAGTACTTGCGCATTGTCTTCGGAATAGGTCATTTCTTTGTTAATATCTTGACCTTTAAGATCAACTAACATTAAGTCTTCTAAGTAAGAAAGTTTTAATCCTTTCCAACCTTTGATAGTTGCCGCAGAAAATTCTTTTACAAACTTTGCTTCATCTAAATCTTCCTCAAACATACGAGTTTTTCTATTGAACTTATTTGTAGTACATCTTTTTCTAAGATTTACTAATTCTTTTCTAGAAAGGTTAGCAAGTTCTACACTAAACCCTTCCATGCCTGGAAAATCTACCCAAGCAGTTTTTACATCTACTAATAATTGTTTTAAATCCATTTTTTTCTCCTTATATTGTGTTATATGTAATGACAGTTCCTAAATTTGCAGGGCTGTCTTTTAATCTAAAATCAAACGTTTGGGTCATCACTTCTGTTACTTGTAATCTTTTTGTAAATATACAACCCGTTAAATTTGCGTCAAGATGGGTTGTTCCATTTACTAATGTTTTTAATCGGAAATTATCACTTGTATCAAACTCTTGAAAAGTTCCAACATTATTATCTGTAAGATACTGCGTTATATTTCCTGATACTACTCTATTATTTAAAGTATGCTTATCTGGATACATTGCAGTACTTGCATTTGTAACTGAAAGGCTGTTTTGTAGGTTTTCAAAAGGAGTCCAAGATGCAGAATTCTGCACACTTAAAGTTCCAGAAACTAAATTGGATATGTTTGAACCGTTTCTTTCTAAATCTAGTATAGAATTAACTTCGGTTCTAGTGGAGGGCTGAGAAGCCGCGCTACCAGGAATGGTAAAAGACTCATCTCCTGCTCTTGTAAGCTTTTTGCTTTGTCCACTTATATTCAATTTAGTAATATTACCTCTACCAAATTCAAAGTTTCCTTCAGTTATTATACAACCTTCTAATTTGAAAGTTGCATTATTTGACTGTACATACAGATCAAATTCATTCATCACATCATTTGTAGTACCTAGTAATAAGTCTAAAACAATGCTTTCATGTTTCTCTTTAGTTAAGTGAACTGCAAAATTAAAACTTGCAGGATTTGCTTTCGTTATACTTGAACCTTGAAACATTTTTGTCTGATCATGTAAAGTCTTTACTTGATATGCATCTTCCGCAAATGTTTGGTTGAACGAAAGGTCGGGAGTCGCATATATTCTATAACGACTCCCGTTGTACACAATGTGTACTGTACTTTCTCTAAGAAAGTTATAACTCATTACTGACTTCTATCAGTGCCATAAGTAGCATCATTATGTGAAGTGCTACCTTTGTATTTGATAGTCATCTCGTCTGTATTAGATAGAGATGTGCCAAGTGCAGTAAATTCAATTGTGGTTGAAATAATATCTGCCACATCAATTGTTGGTATAGATACGTGAGCTTGTGGTAAATCCATCTCTGCATTTGGTGCAGATGCTCCACCCATAAACAAACTCATATCAAATGAGTTAGTAACAAGGTTTGTAGCTCCCTGTAAATCTTTTAACAATTGGTTTGATCCATTTGATTTAGTATCAAGATAACAAGTTAGAGAACCTGTTACTGCTCTTGATCCACTAAATGAACCGATTGACTTATCAACAACTCCGAGAGTTTCTGGAGTTAAATAAGTAATATTATTAGCAATTGTGATGCTTCCACCAGTAATTGCTATATCATAAGTTCTTGCGTCAAGACCGCCTGAGCTTGCGCCCCCGCCTTGTGCACCTGCTGATAAAGTTAATGTAGATAGTTTATTCTTCAAGTAGTCCGCATCGTCAGTTCCTGTAACATCAACAAAGTTTAGTGCTTCTGCAAACAATTCTTTAGCATTTGCTGAATAAGCTCTTGCTGAGTCACTGTTTACTGAACTAAATACAACGTTTGGATCTTCTACTGCATCAGTAATCTGGTCAATAGTTGTACAGTTTCCTGACCAAGTAATTGTTCCAATACCATCAATTGAAAAATCAATCTCTGCTTGGTTAACTTGACATTCGTTTAGTCTGTAAGTTGTATTCTCAAGAACAAAATAGATTTGGAATTTCATAAGTTCATGAACGTTTGATTCATTAAAATCAACCAAATAGTTTGTACTGTTTGTTGTAACAGCTGCTCCTGTACCTGAGTTAATTCCCTCTAATTCTATACCTGCTAATGCTGACCATAATATGTTTTCAACTGCATCATGATCATTATTTGTACCCCAACTATTAGCTGAGTGCTTATACGGTCTAACATAAGTTTGGAAAGACCACTCACCTGCGTCAAGAGAGTCATTAAATCTTTTTGATCCTCTTATTGGTGATGCTCCAGCTTCTGTAACCGCAACGTCAGTTGTAGAGTTTGCTTGTGAGAATGAATATCCATCTAACACACCTACTTTAAATGTATTAGAGTCTGTACCATTTCCTTTAAACAAACCTAATGCTGATCTTGCACCATCGGCTGTTGTTGTTCCACCAACTCCTGCGGAGGCATCTACTGTACAAGTAACGGATCCAGACATAGTTGCACTATTTCCTTCACCTTTTACATTTGAACCATGAGCAAAAGTAAGAACATCACCATTAGCGTGTCCACTACCTCTACCGTTATTTGGAACGTATACTTGAGTAACTGCACCACTTGAGACAGCAGCAACTACAAATCTTGCGCCTGCACCAGAACCATCTGTTCCAGATTGGACAAGAATATCACCTACTTCGTAACCACTAGTACCACCAGTAGTTAAAGCAACTTTTGTAATTCCACTACCACTAGCATGAACACCATTAACTTTACTGACGTAAACTTTGGTTTCTCTAGATAAATTAAGTGCCATTTTTTTTCTCCTATTCACTTCGGAAAGGGTCTAAGCAAGATGATTATCTGCTATGCCGTTTCCTAATATCGTACTTCAATAGCCATTTCTCCTATTCCCAGCGGCTTTATTACTCCTTCATCAGTACTTAAATTTAATACTGTGAGTTGAGTAATCGCTTGACTAGGTGAAACGCTATCATCATACACCATTGCATCATTGTTATCTAATATATTTTCTATATCTTCAAACAGTAATGCGAGTTCTTCTTGGGCATCGTCTTCATTTTTAACATATGCCCTAATTGTTAATGTTAAAAATCTCCATTTGAAGTTGCCAGGTTGATACTCACGAGATTCATCACCTGCAACTACACACACTTTTGGATATTGTTCTATTTCGTCCAAAAATATCATGTTCGCTTTTACGTTTTGAAAAAGATTTATATTATATGGGTGTGAACCATCAATTTGTTTTAGTTTCTCAACTAAAGCATCTGTAATCTTTTTTCTTTTTGTTCTATATATTGCCATGTTACACTACCATCTTTTTAAGCGTGAATTTCATGGCCATCTGATTCATAGCAAGTTCTCTTATACTTTTAGTAATTAAAGGTTTAGGATTATACCCCGAAGGCCATCTATTACTATTTTCAAATGTTTCGTATGGAGCATATTGGTATGAATATTCTCCATGTATTGTCTTTGCACCTCTTGGCGCTTGTAAAGTTTCTAATTTTACACTACCTGAAAAAGTTCCTGTTCTACTTTCTAATCCCGGTCTTCCCATATTTCTTTCTACTTGCCCTTGTAGTGCAGCATTTATAATTAGTCTCAAATTGTTTAAATATTTTTGAGTGTTTTGACCATCATTATCATATCTTCTTGCCTTTTTATCAATTGCTCCTCGTCTTCTAACACCTTCAAAGGCAGTAACAGCTTTTGATACTTCTACATCAAACTTTTGTTTTGCTTTTTGAGCTTTTTTATGTGTTGTTGTTTTAGTTTTTGTAACTCTTCTTTTATCTTTCTGAATTTTAGCTTTTCTAGCCAAGAAGTTTGCCATCAGTTGTGCTTCTAGTCCTTCCTCTAAAGACTTT
>Ga0098038_1001400_pt1 | contig 10422 bp, 11 predicted proteins | sample 5B_taG_FD_75051 | JGI IMG/M metagenome (GOLD analysis project Ga0098038, IMG submission 75051) | Marine viral communities from the Subarctic Pacific Ocean - 5B_ETSP_OMZ_AT15132_CsCl metaG | ecosystem: Environmental > Aquatic > Marine > Oceanic | place: Pacific Ocean | collected 2015-01-08 | reverse complement strand
TAATCATAGAAATCAATAAGTAACTGATTCGACTTACGTTCAGGTGCTAAAAACGGACAAACTGGCATCCCACCAAAATCTTCGTTTGGTGTTTCCAACCAATCCATCCAAGTGTTTAGTTGTTCTATTATTTTATTGTGCGAATATTGACCAGATTTTTTCAATAACTAATCCTATAAAACCCATTCCGATGACACCTCTCCATTTTTGTGAATTTTCTCTGAACTGAGTATTTTGTTTAGTTTCAGCCCAAAGTCCTTGATGTGGATTAAAGAGGTTTTCTTTTATAAAACTCAGAGTCTCATCAGTTTTACCATGAGATTCTTTCATAGAAGATTTCAAATCTTCGATATCGTTTCTGATATCATCTATTTTATTGTGTATTAAATCAAATTCTTTTCTATCAGCCTGATTCATGTTTCATCCCAAAATAATTTTGCCATTATTAATAATACTAAGATTAATACTAAATTTGTAACCCATTCTGTTTGAGTGGGTATTACTTCCATCATTAATAAGTATAATCTATTTTTTCTCCCATATCCAAATTGGTTCACCAAATGCTATATTTTTTGTATGTTTTGTTTTGTCTTTTAAATACTCTTGAAAATACTCACTTTTAGCGTTTCCAGCTCCACCACTATTAAATCTCTTAGTCATCTCCATACCCATACAACCATAATAATGTAATCCTTGAGACTTTAGAAAGTCATTCATTGGATTACAGATGTCGAAGTATGTCTTGTTTTTAGCATCATAAACATCAGCTATGTTAATGGCTAACAAACCATCTTTCTTCAGAGTAGGTATGATATTACCTAATGTCTTATGTAGAAAGTTTTTATTCCAACTATCGATATCTTTATATCTGATGTAACTTTGTGTATCTTCATCAGAATACTTCTCAACATTGAAGTAAGGTGGCGATGTGAACACCGTATCAAAGTGTTCTTTATATTCAGTAAAATCAACATCTTCTGCTGGTGAACAGATAAAATCTACTTTCTTTTCCTCTTCAAATATTGTCCTATGTTTTTCATAGAACTCAATTTGTTTTTTGTAATTTGGATGATTAAGGGTATTCGGGTCAATCCCAACGTATGATTTTGTAGTCTCTCCACAATAAAACCCAGCCAACCTATCACCCCAACCAGCACTAAAGTCGAGTACGTTAACACTTCCAAAATAGTCATAAAATGCCTTTGCAATACTTGGTTTGAATTGTGACGCCACATACTTTCTTAATGTGGTCGCCATTCTGATACTCTGTAAATCTACTTTGGTTAAAACCTTTTCCAAACTCCAAAAAGCCCTTACTATTGTTTTGATACCATCTACTGTTTGCCAAGTTCTCCAACCACTTGGTGTCCTTGTCCAATCCACCTTCCATCTTGTTTCTATATGAAATGGATTAGAAGCATTGTTACCAGAGTTATCTCTCTTGAAATAACTATGAGTCAATTCATATTTTGACCTTCTTTCATTTCGTGGAAACCAACTTTTATACTCTAGTACATCACCCCATTGAACTCCTTTTAGTTTTTTCAAACTCTTCAGAGCTTCTTGTTCAGTAATCTCAGGAATAGGACACCGATAAGTATGTAGACATTTAGCCAACTCATCTACTACTTCATCCTTATCATATGTAGTAATGATGTGTTGCCATTCCTTTTCGTCAATGAAAAGATATGGTTTCATACCATAGAATTTTTTAAATAATTCGTTAATCTTCATAAATAATGTCTTCTGATATCGAACACATTACAGTTACTCCCACTATCTTACTTAACTCATTTTCAAATTCTTCTGCCATTTCTTCATAATCATATACTTTATTACCATCATCATCTTCATAATAATATATTGGTATCTGAATACCAGCATGTTCTTCTATTTTTTTCATTTCTTCTCCCATATCCATATTGGTTCACAAAATCTTTTATCTTTAGTTTCTTCAGCAAGTTGTAATGCTTCTTCACTATATTGTGTTTTATCTTTAGCAGTTCCAGCTCCACCACTATTTGGTCGTTTTGCCATTTCCATTCCGATACAACCTACATAATCCATGTCTCTGTAAGTATCAAGAAACTCATTCATCGGGTCACATATCTTTAACCAACATCTATCTGATGACCATTTAGAATTAGCGTAGACATCTGATATATTGATACATAACTTACCACCACTCTTCAAAGTCGGTAACATATTATCAAGAGCTTTCTGTAAGAACTGAGTGTTCCATCCATCAATATCTTTGTATCTAACCCAACTTTGATTGTCATCGTGACTATATCTCTCCACATTAAAATAAGGTGGTGAAGTAAAGATAACATCAAATGTATCTTCATACCCATCATAGTAGAAGTCCTCAGCAGCCTCACAATAGAAGTCAACCTTTTTCATCGTCTCAAACATCGTAAGTTGTCCTTCGTAGTAATCAGCTTGTTCTCTGTAAATTGGATGGTTTTCTTTACGAGGATCGACACCAACATACAACTCTGTATTCTGACTAGCAAAGAAACCAGCTAACCTATCTCCCCATCCCATTGAAAAGTCCATTATGTTCTTTGCTTTGAATAGGTCGTAAAGAGCTTTTGCCACATTAGGTTTGAATTGACTACAGATATACTTACGAAGTCCAATCATTACTCTTAATGCTGACCTATCTATCTTTGGTAGTTTTAAACTATATGCTGAACCCATTAATGATGTCATGAACTTTTCGTTCTCCCAAGTCCGTTTGGGACCTGGTGATACTGAACCATCTACTGACCATCTGTTTTCTTGTTGAAAGTAGTTAGAAGCTTTGTTACCAATATTATTTCTAGCAAAATACCATTGTTTACCTTTGTAATTTAACGGCCATTCGTAACCATCTTGACTTCTACCAAACCATTCACCTTCTCTCAGAATATCATAAACCCAAGTTCCTTTTAACTTGTTGAAATCCTTACGACAATTATCTTCGGTCATCTCCATTGTCGGCATTGGATAGTCCATCGCCACTTTTGCCAGAGATTCCTTTACATCATCTTTTTCGAATGTATCTTTTATATAAGTCCATTCTTTCTCATCGATGTGAAGATATGGTTCTTGGTTTTTAAACTTGTCGAAATAATCTAAGTACATTTACTCTCCAAAATAATAGGTGTGTCCGGCTTTATGAAGAATCCTTCGCACATACTCGGTTTTATTAGTATTGGCTTCAACACCCATTAATTTATTCTCCAAACAAGTCTTTGAATGCTTGATTCGCAGCTTTTGATTGTTCAGTTTTTTCCTTAGTTTCTACTTCTTTCTGAACCTTAATGTCATGGTCACCTCGTTTCCATTCATCATACTCTATATGAGACGCCATCATATCAGCTTGATGTAAAATATAAGCGATATTAGTTTTGAGTTGTCTTTCTTTCTGATATGCAATATAATAAGCTTTATTAGCTTCTTCATACATTCCATCTGTCAATCTTAAACCAAGATACTCATTCTCTGTCATTTTGACATTAAAATGTTGTAGTAACCAAATCGCCCTATCGGTCACGGTCATGTAATGTGGTTTACCATTATGTTTATACATTAAACCTTGATTCTTCCTATGCCAATCTGAATCGTTGTGTATATAATAATCTTCTGATAAGTCACCTACTTTACCTAAGTCGTGATGAAGAGCAGCAAAGATAAGTTCTTCTTTATCAAAATCATCAATAGTAGCTCCATTTTTACCCCACAAGTCCCATATCTGAACGGATAGGTCTGTTATATGTAAAACATGTTCCACATATCCACCTGGATGAGCGTTATGAAAATGTTCTCTACCACTCGCTGGTGCAATACACATTCTCTCCTCGAAGTAGTCGTACATTTTATTTAGATTTTCAAGTCTTTCTCCAACAAAAGTATCAGTAATAATACCTCTGAGTTTAGACCAATTTTCTTGTATTTGTTCAGGTGTTAGTTCTTTCATTTTATGCTCCTATGTTCCAAAATAAGGTTTTACCATTTAGTTTATTTATATTATTGTCTAACCACCACCATGCCTTTTTGTCCCAATTAACATTGCATGGAAATGGCGTTTCGTAAAAATCCATTTCATCGTAAAAATCATAAGGTGTATCAGTTACGATTATATTGTTTGGGAAATAAGTATCCCATTGCTTTAATTTATGTATTACTGAATGTATTGTTGACGATGATATAACATACACTTTCTTTTTCATAGGAAAATTATGTAAATCAACAAACCCTCGTATCATACCAACACTAGTTACACCACTACCACCAAGTATCACTAAATTATCAAAGTCATTTTCTTTAAAAAACAATTTTGTCTTTTTCTCCCAATATTGATGATAAATTTGATGGTCAAAGGCATAAGGTAGTCTCTGCCATTTCTTCTCGTTAGCTAATTTTTTCATAGAGTTATATACAATCTTCATCATATTTGGTTTGATTGGTACAAGTTCAACACCATAAGATTCAATTCTATCTAAAGATTCTCTTGGATAATTTTTAGAGTCACCATAAGCTATTTTTATATCATAACCAAGTTCTTTACCATAATATCCTAGAACCCAACCTGTATATGAACCCCTTACGGTTAAGTGAACTACAGGTATGTTTTTATCTATAAAATCACTTTCTAATAATTGTCTAACACCATCTATCTTAGCCCAAGGTGGTAAGTCCAAATCTCCATTATGTAGGTCATCTCTTTTAACCCAAACATCTGAACCCTTAAGTCTATACTTTTCTAATGGTGTGTTAAAGTTTAGTCCCATATTATCCTATCTAATATATCTTGATTTATCTTCGTATCAAATATCATATGGTATCTGAAACTATCTCCATGATTATACACAGCATGTGGTTTTCTCTTATCCATATACCAATATTCACCTTGTGCCATGTGATATTGTTTTGTCTCACCTTCTAAGTTTTGCATCTCGAAGTATGCTTCTTTATTAGTTTGTAATGGATAATGTATTCGTGCAGTTTTACCAATCTGAATACCTGCATTCATTTTATCAATACCTTTATCACTATGTCTTGTTATGATACCTCTTGCTGGAGATACCTTAGCAACGGCCAACCACAGACAATCATCTAATGATGTCATATGTCCAACTATCTCCTCAATGATAGGAAACCTTTTTATATAGTGTTCGTTTAACTCACCTCTGAGTCCTTGTTTGGCTTTACCAGTTCCATAAGTTACAATCAATGGAATAATCTCAATACTAGTCCAAGTTTTATCTTTACCACCATATGATTTTTGATGGTCTGCTACTCCCCATCCATCTCCAACATAGTCATCTAATTCCTTAGTAAAATCATCCAAACCTTCAATCATAGGATAGTCGAACTTAGTACAACAAATATCTTCATACTTTAGTATTCCTTGTTGTTGTAATGTACCATTATAATATATCCCTCTAACCTCTGCACAAACGGCATCAATCTTTGAAGACACCCAAGTTGAACCGAGTGCTTCAGGAATAGCTTTGTCACCAGAGTGTTCCATATTAATATGAGTAAACCAAACATCCCTATTAGAACCAAAAAACTTAGTGTCCTCAGACCTCATTCGATTTATGTAGTTAACTAAGTCCTCTTTGTAACCATCCTTATAAAAAAATCTTTTTACAATATAATCACCAGTTTTTATCTCACCTACAATGGATGTAGAAAAGTCTCTTATTTTTCTGTTACTCTTAGCAAAAGAAGATACGATACCATAGTTCTTGTTGTCATCTACATACAACTTACCACTTTCATCTTCGGTTTTCAATATACCCCAATGCATTTTTGCAAATGGATTTATCTGAACATCCCCATCATACTCAATAAATAATTTTGATATCTCTTTGTAGTCCATTAGAAAAATATTCTTTCTGTTCTGTTTAACACAGCGTTACTTACATTGTTGGATAAACAACTATCTATTATATCCTTCAACTCCGTATGGTCATGTGGATTTTGATTATTAATATACTTCCACGATGTATGTTTAGAATAATGTATCTTACCAGTATTGATAAGTTCATCTCTGTTTTCAGTACCTAATATATCTATGTGCATTTCTTGTACCTTACCCTCGTTTACTAACCTTAGTAAAGAATCATTATCGTGACACCTTGCACGACTTATACTTACAAATATACGACATTTTGTTGAAGAAAACAAGTCATAATTAAACATATTTTCAGTAGACTTATTCAATGGAACACAAGCCACTACATTCTGATATTCACTACCACGATACAACTCACTTATTTTATTAATTTTATCTGAACTATCAAGTACATCATACTCGTAAACACCCACCATTAATTCTTGTAACTTCTTAGATATAGCACCATTACCAAATATCAAAGTAGTTCCATCTACCAATTTATCTTTCATCCATCGTGCACAACTCTCTGTTTCTGCTGATGGTTTAGTTGGTATCACACCTACTTTATGTTTTCTACATAAGTCTAAGTTGATATGGTCTGTGCCATGACCACGATAAACAACCCACTCTAAGTTTGGATATTTTTCTAATGTAGTTTTACCTACCTTACTGAACTTGGTTGATATCACTTTAATATCATTTACAGGTATGTGGTCTGATTTCTCCATCGCTCCGAGTATGTAGGCGTTAGGGATGTAATCCTCAACACCTACTAAATCGGATTTATCTTTTAATAGAACATCAATCATCTTTTAAGTCGTTCATTTTTTGTTCAACTAACTCACGATAGTATTGTTCAAAGGTGCTGAACATAAAACCATGTTTGTTCAAGTCAATTAAGTCACCATTTAGGTCAAGAAGTCTTCTCTGATTTGATGCATTAATCTCAGCTAACTCTGTTTTGAATGAATCATAATTACCACTAGCGATTCCAACAGAGACACCATAAAGTTGAACCGCACCCTTGACTTTTTGAACATAGTCTGTTCCTTGTCGAATTGCCAACACATTGAAATCTTCTTTTTTCATCTCAATGATTGTATAAACATCTTCTTTATAAGAATTATACTTTATAGGATGTCTAACCAATATATCCAACCTAGCTGACTTAGTAGTCCAAGCTTCCATAGTGACGAGTTCTTCTCTCTTACTAATTGGTAAATTATTTAAGAAATCGATACCAAGAAGTTTTCTTTTGTCATTCGCCTCATCTTCATAAACATTATCACCAAATTTATCATGCACAATAATATCATAAAGGAACAATTGTCTTACTTTCTCCTTAGTGTCATTATCCTCATAAGTATTTTCAATTATTGGTACTAATTGTTCTTTAACAGCTTTTTCAAATGATTCAACAAAACCCTTGAATTTATCAGGTGAAGCAAAGAACTTTCTGATATCGTCTTTTGAAACAGTAACGACCAACATCACATTGTTTAAGTGTTTCTTACCAGTAAGATTTCTTAATGGTATCCTACCAACTAATTGTTTACGACCTTTATTTAAATAAATAATTAGATATGGTATATCTTTAATATTTTTTATACCATAAAACAAGTCGTTTCTTTCTTTTCTCCTACCAAGACCTAAAACTTTTAACTTAATTTTATATGTTTTCTCTGAATGGTCAAGTGCTTCTACCACCACTTCTTTGATTGGAGTCTTGTCTTTTTTAAATAAGGTTTTGTGTTTTGGTGTTGGTCTACCACTTTTATCGGTATCATCCCAAATACACATAGCCGGTTCGATATCACCAGATAAAGATTTGTCCACCTCTTCTCCAAATCCATTTACCTCAAAGGTATGTTTGTAACCACTATCTACGGCCATAGCATCAACATAACCAATGATTCTTTTGAATGTCTCTAACTTCTCTTGATAAGTTACTCCACCTCTATCAGTAATAGTAAATTCTTGAATAACTTTCCACTTATCATCGACATCTTCTAGTGATTCAATAGTTACATCTCCAGTTGAAACATCCCACACTTCAAAATCAGAATTATCTTCTCTACATTTGAACTTATATCCCAAAACATGGTAATCAATGTTTGCAGTACCTATACCAAACATAGAACCACCATTGTCTCTTGCTTTAACCTTATCAATAGATAAGTCGTCACTATCCGTTGTTCTGTTCTCTTCAACTACTTTCATGTTGGTACCAGAACCATCTTGGTATATAGTGACATGAACACCCTCAGGAACGAGGTTACATTTATATAATATATTCTTTACATCATTTGGGAAGTTGGTAATCAGTTCAAAAAATGCCTGTTTCCATTCACCACCCATTTGTTTTTCGATTTTAGCTGCAGCGGCAAGTGTGTCTTTAGCTGGTGCTATGTTCTTAGTCATTAGTATTCTCCTTGAATTATTATTTATATTTTATTGTTATTAAGTTACGACATTTTTTACACAATGTCAAGCGTTTTTTTACCAAAATGGTGATATTATCTCCTTGTCAAATAGTTCCTTAAAGTAATCAAACATCAACTCTTTATGGTCTTGTAAAAAATCTGTATGACAACCAACTTGAAATGTTTTCTTTGGTCGCCATAATATATCTTCTGGTATCTCACCTACAAATGCTTCTCTTAACAATGGTTTCCAATGATTGTCTATCTTTTTGTACTGAGGTGGTATACCCAACCCATACTCAACAAAATCCTTATCTAAAAATGGTGTCCTTAATTCTACAGTTCCACCATACATCATAGCTTTGTTAGTTCTGACTAAATTCTTTTCATGTAACTTCTCTATCAAATCTATTCTAGCTTGATGGTAATCATCATCTTTCCACTTCCAAGCAAATATGTGACCATACGAACCAAATATCTCATCACTACCTTCACCACCGAATACAACTTTATAACCCTTATCATAAATTGCCTTTGACATTGGTAACTGAGCAACTGCTGGTGATACTTGTACCCACTTGTAATCTTCTACAGCGTATATAGTATCCTTTAAATTGTTCATTACATATTCATCATCTATGATAACCTCGTTAAGTGGTATATTCATAAACTTAGCAGCTTTACGAGCATAATATAAGTCGTCTTTCTTTTTCTCATCTATACCATTACTTACCACAAATGCTTCAAGATTCTTTACTTTCTTTGACAATAGATAAGTTATGATAACCGAATCAATACCACCACTTAAAATCGTACAAACTGGCACATCACTAATCAATTCGTTATCTACTGCAAGTTCTATTTTTTCTCTGATATTCTTTACTATCTTATCTTTTGGTTCTTCTACAATACGATTAGGGACAGAATAATATTTTACTTTCTCTAACCTTTTGTCTTCAATGTGAAAACAATAGTAATGTGATGGCGATACTACCTTAATATGTTTGTTTCTAACATCAAGTGATTTAGTCAATCCCTTTCTTTCAGATGAAAATGCTAACTTACCTTTTCTATGAAAATAATAAAAAGGTAATCTACCAACCCAATCTCTACCCATCCATATTTTTTGTTCTTCTTTGTCATAGATAGCAAAACTAAACATACCATCTAACATCTCAAAACACTTCTCTTTATATTCAATAAACATATACAGAAGTAATTCTGTGTCTGAGTTTTTTGTTATGAAATTATATTTCTGTTCCAACTCGGTTCTATACTTGAGCATTGATTTCCATAACTCACCGTTGTAAACTATAGTATATCTACCAGTTGAATCTGTAAATGGTTGATTAGCATTCTCTGACAAATCTTGGATAGATAATCTATTATGACCTAATGTCATATCACCATCATTGAAAACTAATTGTGCATCATAACCTCGATGTTTTGTATCATCAAGTGATTGTTTTATACTATCTAATGTAAATAAATTACCACCAGCAATTCCACACATATGTTAACCTTTGTGAAAAATAAAAATAGGTTCATACTTTGAAACTTGACCATCTACTGACACGCTATTCTTTACATTACTTTGGTCAACTCCAATCATTGATGACATCAACATCTTTAACTTACCTTTATAAACCCCACCAAGTGATTCTATTATGTCAATTGAATCTTGTTCTAATGGATGAAAGATATTTTTACCTATTTTAATATCAGCAATATTCCACAATAAATACCTATCGTTTCTTAAACTATTGAAAGCATTTGTCAATGTTGGTTTAAGAAAGTTATCTCTCCAATCAGAGTACATCGGATAAGCCTTAAATGATTGTTCATCATCATCTGAATATTGTTCTCTATCAAAGTAAGGTGGTGATGTAAATACCATATCTAACTTACCTTTGTATTGTTGATAATCAGGATGGTCACCTACATGTTCAGAACCTAACTGAAAATAGTGATAAGTATTTTTTGGTTCTTCCCAAAATGGATTTGTTTCTAAACCATGTTCATTAAAGAAGTCAGCAACATACTCGTATCTTGACTTATCTATTTCATCTATCCAATTGTCTGTGTTCGGGTCTGTTCCGATATAAT